>Ga0210025_1003643_pt1 | contig 13799 bp, 14 predicted proteins | sample CryGeyme20150102_FD_183989 | JGI IMG/M metagenome (GOLD analysis project Ga0210025, IMG submission 183989) | Groundwater microbial communities from Crystal Geyser aquifers in Utah, USA - Crystal Geyser metaG 2015-0102 (SPAdes) (version 2) | ecosystem: Environmental > Aquatic > Deep subsurface >...
CGTTGTCCGTGAGAATGGTGCGGATGTGGATCGGGCACACCCTCGCCGAGGTGCTGGAGCAGGTCGCCATCCTCACCGACCATGCGCCGAGCCGCGTCGTCGTCGGCCCGCAGGTGCTGATCAGCGGCACGCGCCGCGGCCTGACGCCCACTCTCGCGAAACTCCTGCGACGGCGAAGCAGCATCGAGCCCGAGATTGGCCACATGAATACCGATGGCAGGCTCGCGCGCTGCGCCCTCAAGGGAGCCCTCGGCGACGCCGTGTCCCCTGTGGCTGCGGCCACAACATCCGCAAGATCCTCGCCCACCTCAGGGCCTCTTCCGCGCCATCGTGGCGATGATCCTTGCGATCATCATGCCGCCACAGGGCAGAAAAATCCACTACGCGGCGGCATGACCACGTTGTTCAGGGCGAACTATTGCAGCGACCTGCTTAATGGAATTTCCAGTGCTGAATGGTCTGAAGTATAGAAATGATACTTTGATCACTGGCTTCTTCCAAGTCCGAAATCTCGGATATAGCTACTTCGCGAACAGTCAAAATCGCATCGCTGACAGAGGTCAAGCCGTAGCGCTGAGAATACGCGTCGATATCGTCAAATACTTCCAAGAGCCAGCTGTGATTCGTCATTCTTTCATCCCCTGGTTTATCTGATCAGGATCATTTGGGGGACTGCTTAACAAAGCCCTAACAGGGCGCTGAAATAGTCGGCCCTCTGCCTAGGTGCCCAGTGCGGCCAAGTGATCGGCGGGGATGTGCGCGGGCTTTATGTGCCGTTTCAGGGTCTTGCGGTTGAAAAGGTTCATAAAATTACTTCCGCGAATATGCGTTTACGTAATTACGCATTTACGCGATTAAGGTATTCCGCAAGGGCAGCTTCCAGAATGTCCTGGTGTGTCTGATCCGTTTCGGCGGCATGCATCCGCAGGCGGCGATAGGTGTCGCCATCGAGGGCGAGCGTCAGCCGCTTTTCCCCTTCCCGCTTCTTGGGTGCTTTGGCTGTGGGCTTGCTGGGCGGCTGAAGCCCTGCCCCCCGTTGCGGTATGCCGGTATCTGTCGGGCGGGTCTGTGTGTTCAGCATCCCATCGAGGGACAGCGATTTCCTAACCATGGAGTATTCCCTTCACGTAGTCCCAGACGGCGGCAATCTCGGCCCTCGCCTTGTCGTCGTTTGTTTCAGTGACACCCTGCCCCGTGGCCCCGGTTTCCGCATAGCTGACCCGTTGCGCGATATTGACCGGCGCGACACGGCCATGTTGTGCTAGGACGCGCGCGGCTTCGTCGGTGATCCTGGCGCGGGGGGTCTGTGACAGGGCAAAGGCGAACGGGACGTGGGCGGCGTTCACGGCGGCAATAGTGGCCCCTACGGCGCGCAGATCGTCGGGCGAGGGGCGAACCGGAATCAACACCAGATCAGCAGCCCCTAGCGCTTCTGCCAGCCATTCCGGTGCGGCTGGCGGGGTGTCGATGATGCACAGATCAAATTGCGCCTGTGCCGCGTTCAGGGTGGCCCTGAGAATATCTGGCGCGGGGTCACGGTCCAGCATTGAAGGCGCGTCAGCATCCCGGCCTTCCCACCAGGCGCGCAGTGAGCCTTGCGGGTCGAGATCGAGGCAAAGCACGTCGCGGCCATCCTGAGAGGCCGCAACGGCAAGGTTGCGGGCGAGGGTGGTTTTCCCGGCCCCGCCTTTCTGGGCGGCTATGACTATCGTTTTCATGGGGCGACGTTACCGCAGTTCCGCAGAGTCGCAAACGCATAAATTTACACATGCACACTTGCGGAAATACGTAAATACGCATAGGTGTATAAAGACACAACGGACGTAGGGTGTTTATGCACCTGAAAAAACCTGACATCTGTTGAGAAATGTTGAGGTTCGGGGGAACGCGCCATGCACTACGTCACCTATCTGCGGGTCAGCACGGATCGCCAGGGCAAAAGCGGCCTTGGCTTGGATGCGCAGCGTAAGGCGGTAGCGGATCACGTCGCGGGCAAGGGCGAGATCGCAGCGGAATATGTCGAGATCGAAAGCGGCAAGAAGAATGACCGTCCCCAGCTCGCCCGCGCCTTGGCAGAGGCCAAGCGGATCGGCGCGGTTCTTCTGATCGCAAAACTGGACCGCCTCGCCCGCAACGTGGCCTTCATTGCCAATCTGCTAGAAGCCGGGGTCGAAATCGCAGCGGCGGACATGCCAGAGGCGAACCGCTTCCTGTTGCACGTTATGGCGGCTGTCGCAGAGCATGAGGCCCAAGCCATTTCAGATCGCACCCGCGCGGCATTGGCAGCGGCGAAGGCCCGTGGTGTGGCCCTAGGCTGGTCTATGCCTGGAAGGGCGGGGGAACAGCGCCACGCGGCCCGCAAAGGGGCAGAGCGCAACGCAAGGAAGGCTGATCGGCATGCGGCAAATGTTTTGCCGGTCATTCGCCAAGTCGCGGCTCGTGGCGCATCCCTTCGCCAGATTGCGGACGAGCTGAACGCGCGGGGCATAAAGACAGCGCGGGGCGGCCTGTGGTATGCCGCGACAGTGCGCAATGTCATGGCACGGGAAAACGAGATCGAGGCCCAGGCGGCATGAGCAAGAACCGCCAGCTTGACCTGTTTGTCGCCCTGATCGGGGACGTGCCATTCCGGGACGAACGGGAAGCCATGAGCGCCCCCCTTGTGGCCCTGTCGAAGAACAAGCGCACCCGTATCGAATGGGAAGGCCCCAGCGGGCAACGGGTGCTTGTGACAGCCCCAGAGGAATACGGGGTAGCGACGATCTGGGACTATGACGTCCTTCTGTGGGCAATCTCGCAGATCAACGAGGCGGTGAACGCTGGCCTTCCTGTGTCGCCCCGCGTCCAGTTCCACCCCTACAATCTGCTAAGCGCGGTCGGGCGGGATACTGGCGGCAAGGGCTATGCAGAGCTGAAGGCCGCGTTGCATCGCCTGCGGGCAACAGGTGTCGCCTATGAAAGCCCAGCCCTGGAAGGGAAGCGGCGAAAGCTCGGGGCGTTCAACCTGCTATCGGCCTTCCAGATCGAGGAAAGCGACGATGGCAAGGCAAAGGGCGCATGGCTAGAGCTTCCGGCATGGTTGTTCGAGGCCGTGACCAAGGACCGTGACGTCCTGGCGATTTCGCCCAAGTATTTTGACCTGACAAGCGGCCTTGATCGGTTCCTGTATCGCCTCGCCCGTCGCCATGTAGGCAAGCAGGCCGGGTGGATATTCACCTTCCGTGACCTGCACGGGCGCAGCGGATCATCCCAGAGCTACGGCGACTTCGCCCGTGATCTGCGAAAGGCCATCACACGCAACGCCCTGCCCGAATATTCGCTGCGAGAGATCGAGGGCGCGAACGGCCCGTCGCTGTCGATCAACCGTGACCCTGACAAGATCGAGTGGCGACAGGACCGGCGCTACAAGCTCTGAGCCTGTGGATAAGTCTATTTTGGACTCGGGGTATCACCCGTTCAGAGACTCGGGGTATCACCCGTTTTCATTCGGGGTATCACCCGTCCACCCTGACGGAATCAGGGCGCAATATACTGAAAGTAATATACTTTTTTTAGGACCAAGACAGGCTAACTGTTTAACTATCTCTTACAGAGATACTCTTTAACCCCGAAGTTGCCGTTTTGTTCCGTTCAGGTCTTTTCAGGTCTTTCGGTGCGTATCCGCTTGTGTTATATCATAACAACGGCATGTTGTGGTCTGACACAAGGAATGGGTGATGACGGACACGGTAACTCAAAATCAGCTAATGACAGTGGCCGATGTGATCGCGGCAATGGGGATCAGCCGTAGCACCTGGCAAAAGCTCGTAGCCCAGAAGCAAACACCCCCCATTGTGCGGATCGGCGCGGTGCAGCGGATCAGGCGGGACGCTTTCGAGGCATGGCTAGGCCAGCACGAAAACAGCCCAAATACCCGACTAAAATAGTGGGGTGAATTTCCGTGACGATCCACCCAAACGAGATCATAGCAAATAGCCAAGAAACAAAGGGAGATACTGTTTCAGCGGGTAGCTCTTACGCGCGCGTATCTTTAGTAAGGGAAAACACCTATTCCCCAGCCCACAGAACAGGAAAGAACCCACATCGCCGCGAACCGAACGCCCGTGAACGTAGGGCTACACGTGACAAGCTAGCGAGATTGCAGCGCCAAAAGGATCACTTCCCAGACGCAACAGCTTTCGCCTACTTCAAAGGGTGGCCTTTGGAACATCGCATAACAATTACCTGGGCGGCGTGTTTCGGCGGTGAGTTGATCGAAGGCAACATCATCGGCCTGAACGACAAGGAACGGAACGAGCGACTTCGCGCAGAGCTGGCGCGCCTGCTGAGAAAAGCCGGGTATTCACTTTCCTGCATCTGGTCACGTGACGAGGGCGCGCGCCTTGGCCTGCATGTTCACCTCGGGCTGTATTGGCCCCTTCCTGACGATGAGCTGGTGAAGCTGTTGACGCGACTAACCGGCAGCCCCGCCTCATATGCCCGATTAGGCCAGAGTGTGGTGGCACAATCAGAATGCGGTGGGTGGCAGATCAAACGCAACATAGCGGTGTCACAGCTGGCGAGTGCGCAACGGTGGGCGGGATACTTGGTCGATCAGGGGGAGCGGCATTTGATCGCCCCAAAGATTGCAGGAAAGGTGATCGGGGTATCGCGGTCTATCCATTATGCCGCCGTAGAAGCGCAGAGAGCGGCGCTAGAGGCGTGGAAGCGTGATGTCGGCTGGGATTATGCGGAAAGCACAGAAAGCCCCTGAGAGGCCCGCATATCGCCCCTGCGAGGGTGTCGGGCATCTTGCCAAATGATTTCGGGAAAATCTGTGAGGGATCATGGGCGGTAGTGGAAGCGGGCGGCGATGGCATTTCGGGTCCAAGGACACGACAGAAGGCTATTGGTCGATTGATGTGCGATGGCTGAAGCGCGAAGGCATGCTGACGCCAGGGGCAAACCGGCGCATCACCTGGTCGCGGCATGGCGAGGTCGTCGCCTCGATCAACGTCACGGCAGAGCTGGGGCGCGTGATCCTGACCTATCGGCACAGAAGCGGTGGCGATGAATGGAAAGACGAAAGCTATCCCGTCCACCTGACGACAACACCCTGTCACATGGGCGGCGAAAGACACTGGTTCCTCTGCCCTGCCCGTGGGTGCGGCCAACGTGTTGCAGTGATCTATGGCGGGGGCATCTTCGCTTGCCGCAAGTGCTACCAGCTCGCCTATCCTTCGCAGCGCGAAGACGCCGGGGATCGGGCAGCACGGCGGGCGCATCGCATCCGTGACCGCATGGGCTGGCCTGGGGGCGTTCTGGAAGGGTCAGGCTGGGGCAAGCCCAAGGGCATGCACTGGCGCACCTATGAACGCCTCTGCGATGAACACGACACCTTCGAAGATGTGGTGAACCGTTCCTTCATCGCCCGTTTCGGCCCGTTGCTGAAAAAGGGGGATTTTTGATGGGTGTGAAGTTGGCAAGAAATAGGAACGTATACTTCACACCCTGAACCGGCAGCGCCCTTTTCCGGAAGGCAGGGTAAAATCGAACACGCCTGAAGGTTCTGCGGCTTACCCTGCGGCCCGGTCGAGCACTTCTTCGGCCCACTGGTTCAGGCTCTTGCCCGACAGCTCGGCGGCCAGTGCGGCCTTGCGGTGAACCTCGGGACTGACCCGGAACATGACCTGCCCCGAATAGGTCTTCTGCGGTTCCTTGCCGATTCTGGCGCAGGTCTCGATGTAGTCTTCGACAGCCTCGTGAAAGGCGTCGCGCAGCCCTTCCACGGTGTCGGCATGAAAGCCCACACCGTCACGGATACCGGCAATCCGGCCCGTGAAAATCCCGTCTTCGTCGTCATACTCGATCCGGGCGGCATAGCCCTTGTAGGTCATGGTGTTGGTCATGGTTTCACCCCGATCCGTTCTAGGAAGTCGCGGGCATCGCGCACCTGGTATCGCTTCGCTTCCTTGGCAGGGTGCGGGCGGTGGAACGTCGCTACCTCGCCATCCTTTTCGAACCGCACCCGTGACCCGCGCCCTTCGATCAGCCGCGCCCCTGCGGCCAGCAGCAGGCTTTCGACTGCCGCCCATTCGATGGTGCCAGACACCGGATCGGTGAAGACGGCGGCAAGGGTCTTGCGGTGCTTGCTATTCATCGCTGCAAGGTAGGATGTGCTAGCGAAAAATGCAAGCCTGCAGCGTGCGGTGTGTTGCACCAGTCAGCTCTAATCTTGCCTAAAGTAGAGCGATTTAGGGGGCGTTCGGGGTGGGGTCTGTCCGGGGGGGGGCAGGAACGGTGACTTGTGGTACATGATCGACAATTTCCAGCCATGGCAGGAGGCAGTGTCCCATCCAATGGTGTAAGAGGCCGCGCGCGGAGCCCCCGGCGTAGCGCAGCGCGCGGCCGGTGGTGACGCTGGCGGCCACCGTCGATCGTCGGCAAAGGTTTGGGTTGCAACACTCGAAACCAAAGACGGAGATGACGATGCACTGGCGCACCTATGAACGCCTCAGGTTGAACAGGCCGTAGACGATGCTGTCGATCTGGGATTCGGCCTGGGCGATTTCGGCGCGGTCGCGGGTGATCCAGTCTTCCCAAGCGGAACGCTCGGCCAGGGGAATTCGGCCTTGAACACCTTCTTCACCTCTGCCCGGAAGGCGGCGAAGTCGGGCAGGGTCCACCATTCCTGAAGCCGGGTTGTCAGCTTGCGTCCTGATCGGAGTCGATCCGAAGACGGTGCGGCGTGATCGTCCGCCCGACAATCCGGATATCCGTTTAGAAATGAACAAGATCGCCGAGAAGCGGCGCCGATTTGGCTATAGGCGCATCGGTGTCATGTTGGAGCGCGTGGGCATGATTATGAACGAAAAGAAGCTTTACCGGATTTACCGGGAAGAGGGCCTGTCGGTGCGCCGTCGCCGAGGCCGCAAAAGGGCACGGGGCAGCCGCACACCGATGCCGGTGCCGCTGCGCCCGAACCAGCACTGGTCGCGCTGGACTTCTTGTCCAACACGTTCGGGGCCTGCCCGTGGGTGCGGCCAGCGTGTTGCAGTGATCTATGGCGGGGGCATCTTCGCTTGTCTCAAGTGATACCAGCTCGCCTATCCTTCACAACGCGAAGACGCCGGGGATTGGGCAGCACGGCGGGCGCATCGTATCCGTGACCGCATGGACTGGCCTGGGGGCGTTCTGGAAGGGTCAGGCTGGGGAAAGCCCAAGGGCATGCACTGGCGCACCTATGAACGCCTCTGCGATGAACACGACACCTTCGAAGATGCGGTGATCCCCGACAGCTTACATGAACATCCGGGATGGAACGGTTAGAAAAATTATTCTAAAATTCAACAATGCTCAATAGTACACATAAAAATCAAAGATTTCCTTATTCATGCCGAACTGTAGTTCCAAGATGAACAGAAAATAATATAGAGGCCATATATGATAACTCTACTTATTCTAATGTTCCCTGTGCTACTGGCTGTCGGCGGTTGGGACAAAGAAGAGAGCGAAGAGGGCCAAGACACTTCCATTAAATCCGATGGCCATTCTCCTGTCGCAGGCTCTGACTATGACATGCTCGAGGTCTTCGGGGGTGATGACCCGGACTACTTTAGTAATAAATCTAGTGATGATGGTTACGAAGGGGTAGGGTCACTGCACGATCTCTATATAAATGGAGGAGGCGCTGACGATACCTTAATAGGCGGCTTCGGCTCTGACACGTTGGATGGGTCAATTGGTAATGACTATATAGACGGAGGAGACGGTTCGGATCATCTGATTGGTGGTGAAGGAAACGATACCCTCATAGGACACCGAAGTTCGTATGACAACTATATTGATCAGGATATGCAGGACCATTTGGATGGAGGGCCAGGTGATGATGTAGTTCAAACTGGCGACAACGATATCGTTAGCCTAGGTGATGGACTAGATGTGATCCAACTATTTGGAACGGATGCTTTGATAAGAGATTTTGATCCAGAAGAAGACACAATCGAGATCATAATCTTTGATCCAGAGGTCAATATCGCTCAGGTTGATGAGAAACTAACGACCAATGTGCGCGAAGAAGATGGTGTCGCCTATACAGATATCGTGTCTATTGAAACCTTTGAGATACTCCTCACCCTGGAAAACCTATCGATATCGGACATAAATAGAATCAATATAAAATTCGTGATGCAAAGGTGAAAATGTGAAATAAATTCTTTATACAGTTCAATCTTCTGCCGTAATTTTGGCTCTTGGTTGACTGCAGCGTAGCAAAGTATCCATCTTGCAACAACTGCAAGAAATACTATGCTTAGCCACCAAACAGTCAATCCCGCCGTAACCAATGTTGGAAACAGCATAATTGATGATGACTGGTTTGGAGTTATTCAGACTGGGTTCAATGGATGGGACGGCTTTCAATCTCAATTTGAAATGCTGGGTGGAAGATCACTTCGGTGGCCTGGTGGGACGCTGTCCGAGGTGCAACTCAACATCTATGATATATCGTCAGAAAGCATATTTGACGGTCGATATCTTTTCAATTACAATCCAAACCGTACTCGACCCAATCTTACCAATATGTTGGAATATGCGGTAGAGAACGGTTTAGCATTTTCGATGATCATACCGACAGCTAGATATGTTGGGCGAGCCAGCGAAGCTATGTCTGACGTGAGGGATTTCTTAGATAGACTTCTGACCGGATTTTATGGACCGCTTCCTGACAACTTTACTCTTGAGATCGGGAATGAGTATTATGGATTGGTCGAGTTTCGAGATAATCCAGAGTCCTACGGTCAGGTCGCAAATCTTCTAATCAATGAGATTGTGAATGGCTTTGCTCGGCATGGTATTTCAGATATTAATATCGCTATTCAGGCTGGTGTGACCGCCTCAGACAACGAAGCGATAATCAATGAACTTAGTGGCCGAGCTCTGAAAGTTATCGACTCCGTAGTCGCACACTCTCTCCCCATCGGGTTGAGGAACCTTGTACGTAAGGAAACCCAGGGAGACGCAGAGGATATTGGAGAATCCAGAACGGAAAGGCTGAAGGACTACATGGATGCCTGGGTTGAAGCGGTCCGTACTGCTGGGGGACCGGGCAATCTCGACATTTTCCTATCCGCTTGGACAGTAGGTTCGTCGGCCCATACGGCCGATGGTCTTGACCTCAGCTATCATGATTTCGGCCTGAGAGCGGCTGGGACCATGCTTGAACTTTTCGCGGGGTACTCTTCGATTGGCGTAGATGCCGCAGCGGCATGGGGTGTCGACGTTACCAATCTGAACAGCTTTTCCACTATTATCAATGGCGAGGTCGAGATTCTACATCAAGGCGTAATGTTCTCTTGGCTTTCCACAAACATCAACGGGATGCGCTTAGCTGGAGATTATATCCCCAGAAATCCAAGAACTTTACTGCATAGTTATACCTTTACAGACCCTGATTCTGTAACCGTCTTCTTTGTGGCAGGTGATATATCAGAAAATGGTTTAGATGTTGTTGTCGACCTTGTAGATCTTGACGAATATATAATCACTTCAGCAACCTCGCTCAGGAACAGTTTTCCAACAGGATATGTTGTTCGAGGCGATGACACTGATCAGCTGCAGGGGTTGGTTCATACAGAAAATATTACTTTCATAAGATCTGCGGATCAACTCACGTTTGAAATCAATCAGGATCATGAGATAGTTATGATGACGTTTGAAATGGCCATAGTGCCCTTAAGCAGCTCCTCAATAACTGGCACTGGTGGAAGTGATAGCCTTGTTGGCGATGGCCTTGACAACGAAATTAACGGACTTGCTGGTAACGACAGCATAGGAGGAATGGGGGGAGCGGACAGCATTTTTGGAGGAGCTGGGAATGATTCAATCTCTGGAAATAATGGGGACGACGTTCTGAGTGGAGGGCCCGGTAATGACATACTTAGAGGAGGACCCGGTAATGACTATATACATTACGATCTTGGCGACGATCATCTGAGGGGTGATGACGGCGATGATATTTTTCAAGTGAGGTCAAGTCAAGTTTTTGAAGATTTTTATGCCATTAATTCGTTTTTCAGTAGTGGTGAAATTTATGAGCTACGCGTATCAATTAACGGATTTTCCCGGTCAAATGCGGTAATCGATGGTGGCAATGGCTTCGATATGGTTATCTTGTCGGATGAAAATGATGCCTACTTCCTGCATGATTCTTATAGTGGCTTTCACAGTAGCGTGTCGCTGAGTCAAGACAGCTTTGGACTTGCCTCCGCCCCGCGAATTATCTCCATTGAAGAGATATCTTCTGGATCTGGAAACGATATCGTTGACCTTACAAGTCCAGATTTCCAGATTGGCAATATCGCAATATACGGAGGGGATGGAAATGACACAATATGGTCGTCTGGTGGGGATGATTACCTATCGGGTGGAGACGGGGATGACCAAATTTTTGGAGGGGAAGGCGTGGATACCTTGATCGGTGGTTTGGGCGCAGATGAGTTCTTGTTCACTTCATCAGACAGTGGCGATACAATCCAGGATTTCAACATACCGGAGGGTGATATAATCAGAGTTTTCTCGTCCGGGGACGATGTGTCCGTTATTTTTGACCACAGCACACATATCCTCTCCATCGCTTTAGATTCGAGCCCTCTTGAGATATTTGTTTTTGGAAATTTCGAGCCGAGTGTATTCTCGAATTGGAGTGACTTTATATACTTTGAGGGCTCTGTTGCACAAATCGGGTGATGGACAGTTTTTTCCCTTCCCCCGGACAGACTTACCCCACGGCTTCCGTTACGGGAGTGCCGAGCGCGGTGAAGCCGTTGAGCACAGCGACACGAACCTGGAACTCTGCGACCTGACGGTCGAAGTCGCGTGCGGACAGGCGCTGCCCCAAGAGCTTGACGCAATGCATCTTGGTCTCGGCGCGGCTTCGGCGGTGATACCCGCTCCATCGTCGCCAGATCGTCCGGCCAACCCGCTTCGATGTCCGCAGGATTTCGTTCCGGGCTATGGCTCCTGCGGTGTCGGGCTTCCATGGTCTGGCGTTCTTGCGGGGCGGGATGATCGCGGCGGCGCCTCGGGCGGCGAGGCCGAACGATTTCATCGCAGCGCGCGGACGGATTGGTTCTTGGCCTTCTTGGAGAAGTACCCATCGCCACACATGATCTCGGCCATGGGCCGGGACGCCTTCATCGCGGATGCCTGGGACGTCGTTGGCCGGAAGGTGTCCAAAGAGCAATTGCTTTCAGATATTTATGCGACGGCCTCTGGTTCGGTTGGCCTTCCAGTCCGCCCGGATTCCGACGCGGTCCGCATGTTCCGCCTCGTGCTCGCCGAGGGTCGGAGCCTTGTCCGCCAGCGCGATGCGATTGAAGCTCGAGCTGTCGAGCTCCTCTCCGACTTGCCCGACTATCAGTTGCTGACGACCATTCCCGGCATCGGTCCGATCAACGCCATGTCCATCCTGGCCGAGGCCGGTGACCTGCGCCGCTTCCGCCATCACCGGCAGTTCCTGAAGTTCTGCGGCATGGATCTCGCCACCGTGCAATCCGGCATGTTCCGCGGTCAGAGCCGCATCTCGAAGTATGGCAATGCCCGGCTCCGGCGCTCGCTCTGGATGGCCGGTCAGACGGCCGTCCTCAAACGGACCAACAGCTTCCGCGACAAGTTCGAACGCTACATCTCGAAAGACCGACATAATGCCCATCTGCGCCGCAAGGCCTACACCGCGATCGCGGCCAAGATGGCGCGCACCGTACACGCCGTGGTCAATCACGGCGAACCCTATCGCCCCTTCTTCGAGGGGGTGAGCCCAGGCGGAAGGACCTCTCTCTGACGAGCCGTGGAGGCAGCTTGCTGACCTCGTAGATAATGTTCGGGCCTTCTGCTCGGGATTTGGGATCTCGTATTGAGGACGGTGAGGGCCGCCGCCGCGCGTACCCTGTGTTTGCTATGGAAGAGATCATTTCTTGACGGCAGAGCCCGTCTGGGCAACCGTATCAGGGCATCCGGGACACCGGATGCCCCATGACCTGCTGACCTAAGCAGCCAGATTTTCCCGACATAGGACGTTGTCCGTGAGAATGGTGCGGATGTGGATCGGGCACACCCTCGCCGAGGTGCTGGAGCAGGTCGCCATCCTCACCGACCATGCGCCGAGCCGCGTCGTCGTCGGCCCGCAGGTGCTGATCAGCGTCGGCCCGCAGGTGCTGATCAGCGGCACGCGCCGCGGCCTGACGCCCCGAAGTTCGACAGCAAATCGGACAAAATCGCATCGTTCAATGTCTCGATCTCCGATTTTTCAATGACTTACCACTTGGGCGGGTCTCATTTCAGCTGACATCTGTTGTAACACGTCGACATTATATTGAGCTTGCCAATATAGCTTTTCCGGACTTATCGTTAGTCCAATGTATACGCGCATCTCAAAGTCGGGCGGTCGCAGCTATCTACAACTGGTAGAGGGCCATCGCGACGCGGAAGGAAAGGTCAGGATCAAGGTGGTCGCCAGCCTCGGCCGCCTGGACCGGCTTTCACCCGAGAAGCTTGACCCCCTGATCAATGGGCTGAACAAGGCCGTGGGGCGCCTGGAGAACACGGCCCACGAGATTTCACATGATCCGGCGCGCACCTATGGCACTGTTTTCGCACTTCATGAGCTGTGGAAAGACCTTGGATTCGACCGTGCCCTGAACCGGGCGCTGCGCTCCGGTAAACGCACCATCGATGCCGAAGCGCTCGTGCGTGCCATGGTCTTCAACCGGCTCTGCGATCCGGCAAGCAAACTGGGCTGCCTGCGCTGGCTCGACACGGTGGCCATGCCAGCGATGCCGCAAACCGTGACACATCAGCATCTGCTACGCGCCATGGACGCCTTGATGGAATTAGCCAATGGCGCGCCAATGGTCCGAGAGACATTGGCGAATGCCGAGGCGGTTGAAGACGCCCTGGCCCGCCAGATCCGCCCGCTTGTGGATCATGACCTCACGATGGTTTTCTATGATCTGACGACCGTGCGGATTCATGGCGAAGCGCGGCTCGAAGATGACATACGGGCCTTCGGGATGAACAAGGAAACTGGCGGCATCGCGCGGCAATTCGTGCTGGGGGTTGTCCAGACCGCTGAGGGTCTGCCCCTCATGCACACGGTTCATCCCGGCAATGTGGCTGAGACCAAGACCTTGCAGGGCATGCTGCAAACGGTCTTGCAGCGATTTCCGATCCAGCGGATCATCCTGGTGGCTGATCGCGGGCTTCTCAGCCTCGACAACATCCATCACCTGACAGACATGGCCGACAAGGACGGGCGCAAGCTCGAGTTCATCCTGGCAGTGCCTGCGCGCCGCTACAGCGATCTGGTTGAAATCTTCCAGGGCTTCGACTTCAGCGCAGGTGACGGGTTGCGCGAGGCCAGCTTCGAGGGACACCGCCTGATTGTCGCCCATGATGCCACACGCGCGACAGACCAGGGGGAGGCCCGCCGGGCGCGGATCAACGAGCTGGAGGCCATGGCGAACGCCATGGTGGCCAAGCTGGATGCACAGGACGACGGCAAGAGCGCGCGGGGGCGGCGGGCATCAGACCGGGGCGCCTATAGCCGTTTCGTCCGTGCAATTGCCGAGGCCGAGCTCACCCGCTTCATCAAGGCAGATTTCACCGCGGATCGTTTCAGCTGGCACATCGATGAAGAGGCGATCTCCCGAGCGGCCCTCTTCGATGGCAAACTCGTCCTGCTGACCAATGTCAGAGGTGGTCGCGGAATTTCGGACCAGTTGATAGGCTCTGGCTTGTTAATGAAGGACCGACGAGAAGATGGC
>Ga0210025_1003645_pt1 | contig 13795 bp, 14 predicted proteins | sample CryGeyme20150102_FD_183989 | JGI IMG/M metagenome (GOLD analysis project Ga0210025, IMG submission 183989) | Groundwater microbial communities from Crystal Geyser aquifers in Utah, USA - Crystal Geyser metaG 2015-0102 (SPAdes) (version 2) | ecosystem: Environmental > Aquatic > Deep subsurface >...
AGGCGTTCGTAAAGGGCGCGGGCGCGCAGGTTGGTTGCCACCACATCCAGCCGGATCGCGGGATAGCCGCGTCGGCTGCCCTCGGCACACAGGGCCTCGACCAGTGCCGTGCCGATGCCGCGCCCGCGCATGGCGGGTGCCACGCAGATCGAATCGATCAGAAAGCGCTCGTTATCGACTTCGTTCTGCAACAACCGGATCAGCCCGGCGCGCCACAAGGCGCCGGCCACACCGTAAACCGCGCGCAGATCCGCCGGGCCACCATCGGCAAACCCCCCGTCGGGGGTCTTGAACCCGGCGATCCCCAGCAGCGCGCCGTCGCGATCAAGCGCGGCAAAGCAATGGTCCTCGCGGATCACCCGGGCAAGATAGGCAAGCGCCCGCCGGTCCGGCCCCATCACCCGGCCCAGCTTGCCGCCGAACGCCTGCCAGTAAAGCGCCGCCGCTTCGCGGCGCAGGGTCGGGGGCAGGCCGGACCTGATTTCTACGCGCATCGCCATGGCCCGGACTCCCTGGGGCTCACTTGCCGACCGCCGCCCCGCGTCGTCAGTCCAGCCGCGGATCGCCCGCCTGCACCAGCAGCACGCCATGGTTGTTGTCGGCATCGGTATCGGTGATCAGGCGGCTGCTCATGCCGGGCATGATCTCGAACGCCGCCACCAGCTTTTTCGGGGCAAAGGTGTTCGGCACCGCCTCGAACCCCGGCACCCCGCGCAGAATGTCCGAGATCGAGCTGGCGCACAGCGCCTTGGGCACCGCGCCGTGGGCCGTTGCCCGCTGCATCACCAGTGCCGCCACTTCGGGCGACACCGGCACGGTCTGCTCGAGCACATCAAAGGTTTCGCGAGAGTGGTAGTCGATGTAGAAATTCACCATCTTGTCGGTCATGCCGTAGAACAGATCGTTGCGTTCGGGCAGCGCCGGGTGGTGCCAACTGCCGGCCGGATCGAACATCACCCGTTGCGTGCCGTTGATCAGCAGCCCCGAATGAGCCCCGCCGTGGCTGCGCTTGTTAAGCACCGTGAACAGCGTGACCGAAGGCGGGGTATCTGCGGCGTAAGCCGCCCGCGCCACATCGGCGTCGGGGGCCCAGACCGATTTCGCGCCGCAAGCAGCAAGGGTCAGCAACAGGGCAAGGCACAGGATCGGGCGGCGCATGGGCTTTCCTGGAAATAAGGTATGACAGCAGCGCTTCGAGACGCCGCGCCTTGCTAGCGTATTAATCCCGGCCTGTCACGCCGGGATTGCGGCGGTTCAGGTGCTGCGCCACAGCCACGCGCCGTCAGCGCGGGCCTCGCGCGTGACCAACTCGCGGGCCAGCAGATAGTTGAGATGCGCCACCGCCTCGACCAGCGCCATGCCGTAGGTCGCCTCGCCAATCGGGCGGGGGAACAGCACGGGAAAGCACTCGACCGCGGTGTGCGGCATGGCAAGATGGGTCTGCAAGCGCCCGAGTGCCACCTCGTGGCCCTTGATCATCTGGCGCAACCGCTGTGGCAGACCCTGGAACGGCAGCTTGTGGCCGGGCAGGATCAGGTGCCGGTCATGCGCGTGCGGCTGAAAGCTGCGGCAGCTTGCCAGCCAGTCCGCCAGCGGATCGGCCTCGGGCTCGGTCGGATAGACCCCGATATTGGCCGAAATCGAGGGCAGCAACTGATCGCCCCCCAGCACCAGATCATCATCAAGGCTCCAGAAGGTGGCGTGTTCCGGGGCGTGGCCATCGCCCATCCGCACCTGCCAGCGCCGCCCCGCCATGGTCAGGATGTCGCCCTCGACGATCCGGGTAAAGCCCAGCGGCAGCGGGGCCACCACGTCGCAGAAGTTGAACGGGCGCTCGGCTGCGCGCTGCGCCAGCGTCGCGGGTTCCATCCCGGCGGCACGCCAGAACGCGATGATTTCGGGCACCGGCAGGGGCTGCACGTCCAGCGTCAGCATCCGGGCGTAAAGCCAGGCGGTGCGGGTGGTGACCAGCTCGGCCCCCATCGCCTGAAACCAGCCCGCCAGCCCGACGTGATCGGGGTGGAAATGGGTCACCACCACCCGGCGCACCGGTCGACCCGCCAGCGGTCCGGCCAGCAATGTCTGCCAGATCGCACGGCCCCGGCGGGTGTCAAAGCCGGTGTCGATCACGGTCCAGCCGTCGCCGTCGTCCAGCGCGAAGACGTTGACATGATCCAGCGCCATCGGCAGCGGCAGCCGCAGCCACAGCACCCCTTCGGCAATCTTTACCGCAGCGCCCTCGGCGGGTGGGGTGGCGAAGACGCTGCGGATGGCAGCGGCGTTCATGCCAGCAGCAGCGCGGGCGTCAGCGCATAAAGCCCGGCCGCCCCCTCGCGCACCTGCGCCAGCAGAGCGCCATGTTCCGGCAGCAGCCGCTTGATCGCCAGCCGCGCCAGGGGTGCCCGCGCGCCGTCCGCCAGCGCCGCGCGCAGATGGTAATGCCCCCCCAGCACCAGCGCAAAGGCGCGCAGATAAGCCACCGCCCCGGCAAAGCGATCGTTCATCGGCTGCGCCACCAGGCCCTCGGTCGCCTCGCGCAGCGCTTCGGCGGCGTTCCACACCGCCGTCGCCATGTTGGGGAACAACGCGCGCGCCGCCACCGCCTGGGCCTGAACTTCCTCGATCAGACGGTAAGCCGCCTCGCCGCCATCGCTCATCTTGCGGCCCACCAGATCCATCGCCTGAATACCATTGGTGCCTTCGTAGATCGCGGTCACCCGCACGTCGCGCAGATATTGCGCCGCCCCGGTTTCCTCGATGAAGCCCATGCCGCCATGCACCTGCACCCCCATGTCGGCCACCGCGCAGCCGATATCGGTGCCGTAGGCCTTGACGATCGGGGTAAGCAGCGCGGCGCGGGCCTGCCACGCCGGGTCGTTGGTCGCGCGCGCCATGTCGGTTGCCACCGCGCACGACAGCGCCATGGCGCGGGCGGCAAAGATTTCCGCCTTCATCTGCCCCAGCATCCGGCGCACATCGGCGTGGTCGATGATCGCCCCCGCGCCGTCCACCGGCGTGCGGCCCTGCTTGCGCTCGCTGGCATAGGAAAGGGCCAGTTGAAACGCCGCCTCGGCCACCGCAATGCCCTGCACCCCGACCCCGAGCCGGGCATTGTTCATCATGGTGAACATCGCTGCCATGCCGTGATGCGCCTCGCCCACCAGCCAGCCGGTCGCCCCGTCATACTGCATCACCGCGGTGGGCGAGCCGTGCAGGCCCAGCTTGTGCTCGAGGCTGACCACCGCCAGGCGGTTGCGCGCGCCGGGGTTGCCCGCCGCATCGGGAATGAACTTCGGCACCATGAACAGGCTGATGCCCTTGGTGCCCGCCGCCCCATCGGGTAGCCGCGCCAGCACCAGGTGGCAGACATTGGCGGTGAAATCGTTGTCGGCCCAGGTGATGAAGATCTTCTGCCCGGTGATCGCATAACTGCCGTCGCCGTTGGGCGTGGCGCTGGTGCGCAGCGCGCCCACATCGCTGCCGGCCTGTGGTTCGGTCAGGTTCATCGTGCCGCACCACTCGCCCGAGATCAGCTTGGGGATATAAAGCGCTTTCAGCGCCGGGCTGGCGTGATGTTCCAGCGCCTCGATCTGGCCTTGCGTCATCAAGGGGTTAAGCTGCAACGACAGACAGGCCGAGCCCATCATCTCGTTGACCGCCGTGGTCAGCGCCATCGGCAGGCCCATGCCACCAAATTCGGGGCTGGCGGCAATCGACACCCAGCCGCCTTCGACAATCGCACGGTAGCCTGCGGCAAAGCCGGGCGAGGTGCGCACCACCCCGTTTTCCAGCCGCGCCGGGTTGCGGTCGCCCGCGCGCTGCAACGGTGCCAGCACGTTTTCCGCCAGCCGCGCCGCCTCGGTCAGAATCGCCTCGACGGTTTCCGGGGTGGCCTCGGCAAAGCGCGCGGTCGCAGTGACCTGCCCGAAGTTTACCACGTGGTCGAGCACAAACCGGAAATCGCTGATCGGGGCACGGTAGGGCATGAGACCTCCTTGGTGCGCTTGGCAAAGGCCGCGCGCGCGGCTATGTGACGGCATTGTGCCCCGAAGGTAAAGCAAGGGCCGCCGCCAGCAAGGCCAACGCTGCGTCAAACCATGATGATGACCGAAGAACTGCCCGCGTCTGCCGAAGGGATTGCCCGCGCCTGCGTCCTTCTGCGCGCGGGCGAGCTGGTGGCGCTGCCGACCGAGACGGTTTACGGGCTGGCCGGCGACGCGCGCTCGGATGCTGCCGTGGCGCGGATTTTTGCCGCCAAGGGGCGGCCCGCGGCCAAGGCGCTGATCGTGCTGGTGCCCGATCTGACCGCCGCCCGCGACCTTGCCATCTTTGACGCGCGCGCCGAGGCGCTGGCCGGCGCCTTCTGGCCCGGACCGCTGACCCTGGTGCTGCCGCGTCATCGGGCGGCGGGTTTGGCCGCGCAGGTCAGCGGGGGCTTGGCCAACATCGCGCTGCGGGTGCCCGCCCACCCGGTGGCGCGGGCTTTGCTTGCGGCGTTCGGCGGGCCGCTGGCGGTGCCTTCGGCCAACCCTTCGGGTGGCCTTGACCCGACCCTGCCCGATCAGGTTCGCGTCGCCCTTGGCGGGCGGATCGCGGCCATCCTTGACGGCGGTCCCTGCCCGCTGGGGGTGGCATCGAGCATCGTGTCGCTGGACGGCCCCGCCACCCTGCTGCGCGAGGGTGTTTTGGACCGCGCGGCACTGGAGCGGGTGCTGGGGGTGCCGCTGCTTGTGCCCCCAACCTTGCTTTTCAAGATTTGATGCAGGATGCGGTTTGCGGAAGACGCCACCCCGCGCCAAGCCCTGGTATTTGGGTCCCGGGACCGGAACAGCGGCCTTGCGGGGCAAGGACGCCCGGTCGCTTGCCTGTAGGCCAAAGGCCGCAAGGCAAGGAGGGTTGGGCTTGGCCGAGGCATTGAGAATCGGACCGCGCCTGCCTGGCGGGCGCAATTCGCGCCTGCCGGGGGCAGGCAGGCGCGGCCCGATTTGACGCGTGTCAAATCAGGCAGGGAAAGGAAGCAAGAAAGGTCGTTCCCGGCAAACCTCGTCAAGCCTTAATGCGCCGCGATCAGTTCCGCCTGGGCCACGATCACTTCGGCCTGCTTGATGCTGGCGATATCGACCAGCCGCCCCTGGTAAACCGTCGCCCCCTCGCCGCGCGTCCGGGCGGCGGCCATCGCGGCCAGAATCTCGCGCGCTTCCGCCACGGCAGCGTCAGACGGGGTGAACACCTCGTTGGCCAGCGCGATCTGTTTGGGATGGATCGCCCATTTGCCCACCATTCCGAGGGTGGCCGAGCGTCGGGCCTGGGCGCGAAAACCCTCGTCGTCGGAAAAATCACCGAACGGGCCATCGACCGGCAGGATGCCGTGGCTACGGCAGGCCGCAACGATCGCCACCTGCGCCCAGTGCCAGGGGTCCGGCCAGTGCCGCACCCCATCGCGCAGCATGTAGTAGTTTTCCTGCGTGCCGCCGATGCCGGTAGTCTGCATTCCCATCGAGGCGGCAAAATCCGCCGCGCCAAGGCTGATCGCCTGCAAGCGCGGGCTGGCGGCGGCGATTTCCTGAACATGGCAGATGCCCGCCGCCGATTCGATGATCACCTCAAAGCTGATCGGGCGGGTGCGACCCTTGGCGCGCTCGACCGCCGTCACCAGCGCATCCACCGCGTAAACGTCGGCCGCGCAGCCGACCTTGGGGATCATGATCTGATCCAGCCGGTCACCCGCCTGTTCCAGCAGATCGACCACATCGCGATACCAGAACGGGGTGTCCAGCCCGTTGATCCGCACCGACAGGGTCTTGGCACCCCAGTCAACCGCGCTGATCGCCGCGATCACCGCCGCGCGCGCACTCGGCTTGTCATCGGGGGCGACCGAGTCTTCGAGATCGAGGTTGATCACATCCGCCGCCGAAGCCGCCATTTTCGCAAACAGCGCCGGACGCGAGCCCGGGCCGAACAACTGGCAGCGGTTGGGGCGGGCAGGCGGGCTGGGTTGCAGGCGAAAGCTCATGGGGCACCTTTGAGTAACGATCTGTCGGGTTGGGCTTCGCCAGCGATAGATTATTGCGCAGGCGACAGCAAGGGCGTTTTGCAAGCGCAGCATTACTGGTACTGCGCCGCCGCTACCGTGGCGCGTCGGCTTTGAAATGGCTTGACCGCAGGCCCGCCCGACCCTAGCCACGGGCCATCGCCTGTCTGCCAGCCCGTTCAGGGGCAAGGATCCCCGCATGACCTCGACCCGCACCGTCAAACCCGCCAATCAGCGCCTGCGCATTGCGCTGCTGCGAATCTTTTCGGCGGTGGTCGCCCTGCCGCTGATCCTGTTCACCCGCTCGGCCTGGGCCGATCACGATGCGGTCTTCGCCGTGCTGCGCGTGCTCGGCGTCCTTCTGGTCGTGGCCGGGGTGTTGGGCCGGTTCTGGGCGATCCTCTACATCGGGGCAGCAAAAAGCCGAGGTGTCATGCAGGACGGCCCCTATGCGGTGTGCCGCCATCCGCTCTATTTGTTCTCGACCATCGGCACCCTGGGGCTGGGACTGATGCTGGGCAGTATCGTGCTGACCGCCTTCCTGGGGCTTTCGGTCTTTGCCATCCTCTCGGCCACAGCGGCGCGCGAAGAGCGGTTTCTGCAAGCCGAATTCGGCCCGGCCTATGCCGATTATGCGGCCCGCGTGCCGCGTATCCTGCCCCGGCCCTTCCTTTACCATAGCCCCGCCACGGTGCTGATCTCGATCAAGGCGCTGCGAAGCAATTTTGCCGACGCCTTGGTGTTTCTGAGTTTCATCCCGCTGGCGGAACTGCTGAACGGTATCAAGGCCGCAGGTCTGGTGCCCGGCCTGGCGCTGTTCTGACGCGCCCGGGGTCGGCCATGATTACCGTCACCCAAGACAGCTTTCGCCTGACCCAGCCCTTCACCATCGCGCGCGGCTCGCGCAGCACGGCCGAGGTTCTGACGGTGCGCCTCACGCGCGGCGGCGTCACCGGTTGGGGCGAATGCGTGCCCTACGCCCGCTACGGCGAAAGCCTTGCGTCGGTGGCGGCGCAGATCGCCAGCCTGCCACCGGGGATCAGCCGCGCCGACCTGCAAGCCGCCCTGCCCGCCGGGGCCGCCCGCAATGCCGTCGATTGCGCGCTGTGGGATGTGGCGGCGAAAACCGAAGGGTGCCGGGTGTGGAAGCTGGCCGCCCTGCCGCGCCCGCGTCCGGTGCTCACCGCCTTCACCCTGTCGCTCGACACGCCCGAGGCGATGCGCGCCGCCGCCGCCCGCAACGCCAACCGCCCCGTGCTGAAGATCAAGCTTGGCACCCCCGCCGACATGCCCCGACTGGAAGCGGTGCGCGCCGGGGCACCGCGCGCCACCCTGATCGTGGATGCCAACGAAGGCTGGACGCCCGAGATTTACCGCGACCTCGCCCCCCATCTGTTGCGCCTTGGGGTGGCACTGGTCGAGCAGCCCTTGCCCGCCGGGGCCGACGCCATGCTGGCCGAGATCGCCCGCCCGCTGCCGGTCTGCGCCGATGAGAGCTGCCACGACCGCGCCACGCTGGCCGATCTCAAGGGCAAATACGACATGGTGAATATCAAGCTCGACAAGACCGGCGGCCTGACCGAGGCCTTCGCGCTCAAGCGCGATGCGCAGGCGCAAGGTTATGGGGTGATGATCGGCTGCATGGTCGGCTCAAGCCTCGCGATGGCCCCGGCCACCCTGCTGGCGCAGGGCGCGGCCTATGTCGATCTTGACGGGCCGCTGCTTCTGGCCCAAGACCGCGCCAATCCGCTTCGGTATGACGATGCCGGGGTTCATCCGCCCACACCAGCCCTATGGGGATAATGCCATGACCCGCACCGTCTATCTCAACGGCGACTACCTGCCCGAAACCGAGGCCAAGGTCTCGATCTTCGATCGCGGCTTCCTGATGGCCGACGGGGTGTATGAGGTCACCTCGGTGCTGGACGGCAGGCTGGTCGATTTCGCGGGTCACGCGGCGCGGCTGGCCCGCTCGCTGGCGGCGCTCGATCTGACCTGCCCGGTGAGCATGGACGAATTGCTGGCGATTCACCGCGAGTTGGTGGCGAAAAATGCCATCACTGAGGGCATGGTCTATCTGCAAGTCACCCGCGGCAACCCCGGCGACCGCGACTTTGCCTTCCCCGATCCGGCCACCACCCCGCCCACGCTGGTGCTGTTCACCCAAAGCAAACCCGGCCTTGCCAATGCTCCGGCGGCCCGAACCGGCATCAAGGTGATCAGCATCGACGACATCCGCTGGGGCCGGCGCGACATCAAGACGGTGCAACTCTTGTACCCCTCGATGGGCAAGATGATGGCCAAGCACGCCGGGGCCGATGACGCCTGGCTGGTGGAAGACGGGTTCGTGACCGAAGGCACCTCGAACAACGCCTACATCGTGCGCGGCAACCGCATCATCACCCGCGATCTGTCGCATGACATCCTGCACGGCATCACCCGCGCCGCCGTGCTGCGCATCGCGCGCGAGGCGCAACTGACGGTCGAGGAACGCCCCTTCTCGATTGCCGAGGCGCAGGGTGCCGACGAGGCCTTTGTCACCTCGGCCAGCGCTTTTGTCACGCCGGTGGTGCAGATCGACGGCAAGGCGATAGCCAGCGGCACGCCCGGCCCGATCGCCACCCGGCTGCGCGAAATCTACCTTGAGGAAATGCGCCGGGCGGCGGTGTGAAGTGGGGCGGGTTGATTGGCGTCGTGGTTTACCAACCTTACCGGCATGCGCGATGATCGCCCGGCGACGGTGCGCGCAGGCATCCGTCATGACGATGGTCGGCTGACCCTTGTCGGCACTGGCCGCCAGATCAGCGCCGGGCACCTGACCCTGCCCAGTCTGGCCGAGTTGCGCCTTGCAACGGTAGCGCTGCCGACCGTCGCGGCGACATTCCCGAAGCTGACCGAGGTGGTGGCCAATGTCACCAACCTGCACACAGCACCCGAAAACCGCAACGCGCTGTTTCAGGTCGCGTCGCAGTTCAACCTGCTTGAGATGGTCTCGCCCGAGGTCACACCCGAAGACGGCATTGCCCGCTACGGCGGCGACGCGACGCAGGGTCCGGCCTGTGCCATGGCCTGCGCGGGTGGAACGATCTATCGCAACTATCTTGTCCCGCTTGGCGATCAGATCGGGCAAAGCCGGGATCGCCAGATCGACTGCCTTGCCGATCTGGGCGCGGCGCTTGGCAACCACGCGAATGCGTTCTGGTCCATGCGCAACGGCTATGCGCTGGCGCAGCGGCGCGGCCTGGCCGCGCTGAACGCAAGGCTGCACCACCTGGACCGCCCGGCCCGTGACGCGCTGATGGGGCAGTTGCGCATCGGGGTGCAGGCGGGCACCGAAGTGACCGCCAACCGGGCCGGCCATCTTGTGACCCAGGCCTTTTGCAGTGCGCTGCCGGTCGCTTATTGCGACGCCAGCGACCGCGAATGGGAACCTTTTGCGCGGCTGGTTCTGGAGGCGTCCTACGAGGCCTGCCTGCTGGCCGCAGCCGCCAACCTTGCCGCGCAGGGATCACCCGTCGTTTATCTCACGCTGCTGGGCGGTGGGGCCTTCGGCAATCGCATGGAGTGGATATTTGATGCTCTTGCGCGCGCCATCGACCTGCCCGCCGCGCGCGGCCTTGATCTGCGCATTGTCAGCCACGGTCAGCCATCACCCCTGGTGGCGCGGTTCATCGCATCGTTTCCGCGATAAGCGCGCCGTCACTGGTGTGTCAGCACCTCGCTCAGAACCGGGGCCAGACGGTCGGCCCAGCGGGTCTGATCGTCGGGGGTGGCGATCAGGTCGTTGCGGACCTCGATCAGGGTGTTGAGCCGCCCGCAGCTTAGCGCGTGGCGGTCTATCGAATCACCCGGCAGGCAACCGGCGTAGGGCTCGTTGTCGCCCACACGAAGGTCCGGCTCGCGCGACAGCCGCGCGATCAGGGCGCGCGAAAAGGCAGCATCAAGGTGGGAATACAGCACCCCCACCTGCCAGGGCCGGGGGCTGCGCCCGCGCAGGCAGGGAGTAAAGCTGTGCACCGCCACGATCACCGTATCATCGCGCCGCGCGGCAAGCCGGGCATAGGCGGCGTGGTAGGGCCGGTAAAGGGTGGCCAGCCGCCGCTCGACCTCGGCGGCATCGGCATGGCGGTTGGCCGGGATCAGGGTGCCGTCGTAAAGCTGCATCACCAGCGTCGGGTCATCCTCGCCACGGTTGGGGTCGATCACCAGGCGGCTGAAATCGGAAAGGATCGCCGGGCTCGCCAGCCGCTCGGCCAGCGCGCGGGTCAGCCCCGCCGCGCCCAGGTCATAGGCGATGTGGCGCGCCATGTCCTCGGGCGCAATGCCCAGACTGCCACCAGCCACATCGGCGGGCACCCGGTTGGTGGCGTGATCGCAGCTCACCAGCCAACGGCCGGGGCGGTCGGCACCGATGATCTGATAGGGCAGGGCGGGGGCGGTCACGGTCATCCCTTTGTCATCCGGCGCTGTCAGGCTGGTGTAAGGGCATCGCCGCGCGATGGGAATCCCTTTTGCCGCGTTTTGGCATGATCCTGGCGCAATCAAAGCGCCGGTTGCCCCGACACTCGTTTTCAGTCATAACGCGCGCGACATTCGCAACCGATGAATAACACAAGGATCGAGGCCGCATGAGACGCCTTCGCAACGTAAAGATTGTGGCCACCCTGGGTCCGTCGTCGAACGACTACGCCACCATCCGCGCCCTGTTCGAGGCCGGGGCGGATGTGTTCCGCCTGAACATGAGCCACGGCACCCACGCCGATATCCGCGCCCGCCACGACATCATCCGCCAGATCGAGGCCGACCTTGGCCGCCCGATCGCCATTCTGGCCGATCTTCAGGGCCCGAAATTGCGGGTTGGCGCTTTCGCCAGCCCCGAGGGCGCGGAACTGGCCGAAGGGGCGGCGTTCCGGATGGACCTTGACCCCGCGCCGGGTGACGTGACGCGGGTCAACCTGCCCCACCCCGAGATTTTTGCTGCCCTCGAGCCGGGCGCGTCGCTGTTGGTCAATGACGGCAAGATCCGGCTCAAGGTCGAGACCTGCGGCCCGGATTTCGCCAATTGCAGCGTGGTGGTGGGCGGCGTGATTTCCAACCGCAAGGGCGTGAACGTGCCCGACGTGGTGCTGCCGCTGGCCGCCCTTTCCGCCAAGGACCACAAGGATCTGGAATTTGCCTGCGAGATCGGGGTCGATTGGCTGGCGCTTTCGTTCGTGCAGCGCCCCGAAGACGTGACCGAGGCGCGCGCCCTGGCCAAGGGCCGCGCCGCGATCATGTCGAAGATCGAAAAGCCCGCCGCGGTAAAGGCCTTCGACGCCATTCTGGCGGTGTCGGATGGCATCATGGTGGCGCGTGGCGATCTGGGGGTAGAGCTGCCGGTCTATGCGGTGCCGCCGATCCAGAAGCGGCTGGTGCGCGCCGCCCGTGCGGCTGCCAAGCCGGTGATCGTGGCGACCCAGATGCTGGAATCGATGATCACCTCGCCGGTGCCGACCCGCGCCGAAGTGTCGGACGTGGCGACCGCGATCTACGAAGGCGCCGATGCGGTGATGCTGTCGGCCGAAAGCGCCGCCGGCGCCTACCCGATCGAGGCGGTAACGACGATGAACAACGTCGCGATCTCGGTCGAAGGCGACGCCACCTACCGCGCCATCATCGAATCCTCGCGCTACGCCAAACGCGCCACCGTGGCCGACGCGATCGTGGCCGCCGCGCGCGAGATTGCCGAGACCACCGACATCAAGGCGATCTGCTGCTTTTCGCAATCCGGCACCACCGTCAGCCTGGTGGCGCGCGAGCGCCCGCGGGTGCCGATCATCGCTCTGACCCCGCTGGTCAACACCGCGCGTCGGCTGTGCCTGACCTGGGGCGCGCATTGCGTGATGACCGAGCCGCAGGATCGCTTCAAGGGCGCAGTGATCTCGGCCGTGCGCGCGGCGCTGGCGGACGGCTTTGCCACCGGGACGGATCAGATCGTGGTCACCGCCGGGGTGCCGTTCAACGTGCCGGGCACCACCAACATCCTGCGCGTGGCCCCCTGCGACGAGCGCCTGATCTATCGCGCGGATAACGAGTGACCAGACCAGCGGCAACCCGAGGATGGCGATGATCGACCCCGACCTTGCTCTGGTGGGCGGCCTCGGGCTGGCGGCGTTGGCGGTGCCGTCACTGCTGGCGGCCTGGGCCGACCGCCGACCGCCCTGGCTGGCGCTGGTGCTGCTGGTGACGGCGGCGGTGCTGGTGGGGCTGGCGATCATCGCCAAGCCGCAGGGCTATGCGCTGCACGACGTGCCGCAGGTGTTCTACCAGGTGATCGGTCGGGTGCTGAACTGAACGGCGGGTCGCAACCACCCGCCGCACCGCCATTTGTGCTTGCCTCACCCGCCGCTGCCGCCTATAGGAACGGCTCGAACCCCCGCGCGGCCGGCCGAAGTGGCATGCCGAGTCGCGCGTCAACCACCCGAACCAGGAGATGGAAATGCCCAAGATGAAGACCAAGTCTGCGGCCAAGAAGCGCTTCAGCTTCACCGCAACCGGACGTGTGAAGGCCGGCCCGGCCGGCAAGCGCCACGGCATGATCAAACGCTCGACGAAATTCATCCGCGACGTGACCGGGACCATGATCCTGTGCGCCTCGGACGCGAAGATCGTCAAGAAATACATGCCCTACGACCGGTAAGGAGAACCTGCTATGTCCCGCGTAAAATCCGGTGTCGTCACCCACGCCCGCCACCGCAAGGTGATCAAGGCCGCGGCTGGCTATTATGCCGCCCGCTCGACCAACTTCCGCACCGCCACCCAGGCGGTGGACAAGGCCAACCAATACGCCACCCGTGACCGTAAAGTCCGCAAGCGCAACTTTCGCGCCCTGTGGATTCAGCGCATCAACGCCGCGGTGCGGCTGTTCGACCCGGCCTTCACCTATTCGCGCCTGATCAACGGCCTGGCCCTGGCCGGGATCGAGGTTGACCGCAAGGTGCTGGCCGATCTGGCGGTGCACGAGCCCGAGGCGTTCAACGCCATCGCGGCACAGGCGAAAGCCGCCATGCCCGCGTAACCGCTGGTGGTTTGCAGTCTGAAAACCCCGCGAGCCCGCCTCGCGGGGTTTTTCATTGCGCCGCCGCTCATCCGCCCTGACAGGCGTCTTCGCTCTGGTCTGGCGGCAGGACAGCGAAGACGCCTGTCAGGGCGGATGAGCGGCACCCTTGCAATCCCCGCCCCCGCTCGCTAGCAAACCTGCGCAACCCGGAGGCTTCCATGACCGATCTCGCAACTCTTCGCGGCAAATACCTTGCCGCCATCGCCGCTGCCGCCGACGAGGCCGCGCTGGAAGAGGTGCGCCTTGCCGCGCTTGGCAAGAAGGGCGAGATCAGCCTCAAGATGCGCGAGCTGGGCCAGATGGCGCCCGAGGATCGGCAATCCTTCGGTGCCGCGCTGAACCGGCTGAAAGACGAGATCGACGCTGCCCTGCGCGCCGCCAAGGCGGGCCTGGCCGACGCCGCGCTGAACGAGCGACTCAAGGCCGAGTGGCTGGATGTCACCCTGCCCGGCCGCCCGCGCCGCGTCGGCACCATCCACCCGGTCAGCCAGGTGATGGACGAACTGACCGCGATCTTCGCCGACATGGGCTTTGCCGTGGCCGAAGGGCCGCAGGTCGAATCCGACTGGTTCAATTTCGACGCCCTCAACATCCCGCCGGAACACCCCGCCCGGCAGGAACATGACACCTTCTTCATGAACCGCGCCGAGGGTGACGCACGCCCG
>Ga0210025_1003649_pt1 | contig 13785 bp, 8 predicted proteins | sample CryGeyme20150102_FD_183989 | JGI IMG/M metagenome (GOLD analysis project Ga0210025, IMG submission 183989) | Groundwater microbial communities from Crystal Geyser aquifers in Utah, USA - Crystal Geyser metaG 2015-0102 (SPAdes) (version 2) | ecosystem: Environmental > Aquatic > Deep subsurface >...
GGGTTCGATTCCCGGGAAACACATGAGGACCACACTGCTATTATGCTGGTGGTCTGGGGTTCGATTCCTAGTAGTAGTAGTACTGCTTTCAACACATTTCAACACGTGTCGATAAATTTCAACACATATCAACACATTTCAACAAATTTCAACATGACTCAAAGGCACGGGATTCGTTGAGGTTATGAGCTCTAATTGGCGGACCTTCCTGGTACTAGCTAGCTAGTAGTAGACTACTGGTACTACTAGACTACCGAAATTGAAAAAAAATTTAGTTCAAAATGCTTTATTCGTCATGTCACTGCACTAGAACGCAAAAATGAACGATGTGCCCAATAGCTAGGATTTCTTTCACCTTTTTCAAGTTATCGACATTTTTGTTGTCGAGGTCAATCAATACAACACAAATTAGAAGAACTTAATCATGCTTCTTCTCTTCGTCATCCAAGTCCTTCAGATTGGTGGCAGATGGTCTGCGAAGGCCTTGGGAGCATGTCATGGTTTCTTTCCGGCAACAACCTACAAAGTGAGGAATTTTGACACCGGCAAGTGGACGCTGGAAGCGGGCAAAGGTGACTTTGAATCGGTTGGCCGGGAAAACATCTCGGGAAATGACTTGGCGTGTCTTGGCTTCAATTCGGACGCTGTCCTGTTTATACCACGTGTGAATCATAAAGTCCTTGATACCATTTCCTTGTTCAGTGTAGGTATCGAAGTCACTGATGACAACACGTCCATCCTCCGACATGAGACTCCTGGCAGACTCGAGTGCCTTCTGCCATTCGGGGATCATACTGACGGAGTAACTGAACGTAATGGTATCAAACCCACGGTTCTGGTCGTTCCGCAAATACTTGGACAGCTTGGAGCGGATATTCTTTGAGTTAATATCCATGCAAACCCATTCAATTCGGTCGCATTGTGAAGGTGTGAACGATCTGCGAGCGTGGTCTTCGCCAATGGCGAGGAGCTCTGGGCAAATATCTAAGACAACAATTTTCTCGAAACGGTCCAATTGAGCGCGAATGTAGTGAATGTTTCTTCCAGTTCCGCCACCGACGTCCAACCATGTGTGTCCAGATTTAATAGGCCCAAAGGAAGACATCATTTCAGGTCGAGCAACAAGCATATTTTCGCGAACAGCATCGTATCCCTTGGCTTGTGAAGCGTAAAACTTGGACATTTTGTCTCCGTGAGCATCAACCTTTCCAGCGGTTAGTGGATGAAGAATCATTTTAGTAGACGTCTGAAACTTGCGCGCAAAGGAAGCACGTTGGCAAGGAGAAGGCTCAGGGTCGACAAAAGGAAAGGGATCGGCGGGCATGTTGGCCATAAAAGTTCCTGGGTACATCTTGACGCGATCGTGGGAATACCATTTTGGACTCAAGTCAGTGACATCGACATTATTGAAGAAGGGCTTCTCGTCCATTGTGGTAAAAGCAGAGCGCCAGAGAACTTGAGCACCAGGAATTGTTGCGCGTTGTAACGCGATCCATTCCTCGTGCACAAGATGGTTTGGCATCCAGTCCATGTGGTCCAAGAGGACAAGCTTGGTAAAGGACTTTGGCTTGACGCGTTCCATGGTTTCCTGGACAGTAGCATGGTGCCATTCAAAGCATCCAGCGTTGGCTCTGAGGTCTTTGAAATGCTTTTCCTGTAGTGTACGAGGGCAACAAGTCTTATCTTTGTATCCTTGATCGTAGTAAAAACGGTAGAAGTAGTTGGTCTTTCCAAAGTCAGGATCAAGGAAAATTTCTCGGAGAATACTTTCATAAAATTCAATGGTGTAAAACTCGGGTCCAATTTGGTTGGCTGGGACTCCGGCAAAGGGCGCCAAAACACTGGGAAACAAGCGACGGAACCACCAGGCAGATCGCTCGATCATGTGAGAGTTTTGTGTAATGTATTCGTGAGAGAACCCAGTTTCGGCCCAAGCCTTGAGGTCAAAACCTACAAGATACATGAGAAATGGAATCAAGAATTTGGCGGCAAATCCGGAGGATCCCGACTTTGCAAATCCATTGCGAAAGACACGATCGATCCTTCCATCCCACCATTTGCGCCCACCAGCAGACATAGTGTGGCGCATGCGCTTCCAAACCTTGAGAGCCACTTGGACATCCGAAGATCCCCAGATAGCCCACCATTCATCGTACGTGAGATTCGGGTCGCGAAGCATGCAAACCTTGAGCTCAAAGAGCCAGAGCTGATGCTGGTTCATGTCGCAGACTACAATTTTGGCTGGTCCTTCAATGGCATAATCCAGAACAATATCTCCTGCCGAGCAAATGCGAAAGATAATATCATCCTTGCTAATCTTGAGAATTTGATGATCCACGGCGGGATCTTCCCAGCAAATGTTGTAAATATAGGTTCGGTTGCAAATATGGTCAATCATGCAAAAACTGGATCCGACGACTGCATACAATGCATAGGCAACCACGACTCCGATTCCAATCCAAGTGTAGGCAGACTCGAAATCCAACTTGGTAAAAGCCCAAAGGCCCAGATCTTTCAAATTTTCCATCATTGTTGTCTTCACGGAAGTTCTTTATAGCGCTTCTTCTGTTGCTGTTTGTTGTGTATCGAGTAAAGAGTGGAATTTTATTGGTTAGGTGGTCGAATGTCGAACTAAAATAGTAATATTAAAAATAGAATTTCAAGTAGAACAAAATGCAGTTTCCACCACTCTACCGACTGAGCAGATGTACAGCACTTTCTTCTGCGGATATATTGCAAATCATAATCAACGATACAAATATCCTTTGATGCAACAGGAGCCATGGACTAGCTAGTAGCGATAAGATCCACAGCAGCTCGATGTTCTCCACATAATGCCAACTGCCAACTGCCAAAGCTACTGACGGTACAGTCAACAGTAGCTGATGCTCTGTACTGACGAGCAGTTGCCACCACTACCGTAGTCACAAGCTTACCTTTGAATAGTAAATATACTGCAGAAACAAAAAAGGTTCTGTTGTACTGTATTGCTTTTAGATGTTAATAATAAATCTGGAAGACAAAAAATTAGTTTGTGTCTCGTTCATTACAAAAATGTGGATTATTTTTTTACAAAATTACTTCTTGGCCTTTGCCACTCCACACAACTCAAACACCAGCCAGCATGCTACCGTACCTGGTACCCAAATCCACTAGACTACTTCTAGCTAGTAGATCTTCTTACTTAATTATTACAGTGTACTACTAGCTAGCTAGCTAGACTACAATCTCTCTAATAATCAATGATCCAATGCGCCAATGAATGAATAACATTAAGTATTTGCTACCATACCACAGAGTGGTAGTAGTATGGTAGGTTTGTACTGGCTGACGAAGATTCGGATGACCTCAAATGCGGTTAGATTCATCTCAAAACACGAATCTACAATTGTTCATACCGTCGAAGGACAGACTGAATACGTATTCAATATGAAATAATTCTAGCCCTAATCAGTTGACGGCAGATTGAAGTTCCTGACTCTTTTTAAAATCATACTCCGAATATTTTTTAGACTACTACTAGTCTACTAGCTAGTAGTAGAGGTCTAGTAGTACTATTCTTCCTGTTTTCGTCTCATTTTGACATGACTCGGTTTTCTTCGAGGCTCTTTTGTCATGTTTTTCTCGTTTCCAGATTGCATGATGTACGGTAGGACGGTAAGATTCGAACACAACCACAACTTCTCTTCACATCACACTTAATTTACGGAAGAAAACCTCATTTTGCTAATCTTTGATCTGTAACTTCCAGCTAAAAAGCAGAAAACCAGTCCTCGACAGGCATTACGGCATTACCTTGGATACTACAACCACAACAATGCAAACAACCAAACAACTGCCTTTCACTACTATTAATGTTAATGTATTCCTGAACCTGAACCGTTTCGAATCGCAAGAAGACGACACGATGATGGTGATGAAAGACGCAGACGCAAGTACTCAAAAACATGTCGAGACAACGACAGGGAACAATGGAAAACGGCCGAAACAAATAACATCATCATCCAATGAATCAGAAGCCGAAAGTTGTACTTTGGGTACTAGTAGTAGTAGTAGTACTAGTATAAGTTATTCCGATACAGATTCATCCGACACGAACGAGACAATAGCGTATCATCATCAAACCACCACCGCTCTTGACAACAACTGCGACAATGGCAATTGTAGCACGGAGGGATTGAAAACAAAGGCCGCAACGGCAACTGCAACTGCAACTCAGGATGTTGCATTTTCACAGGGTGATAATAGTAACGCAGAAACGGATCACAACAATCAACCACACGCATCATTACAGCAACCGAGAAGAGCAAGTTTTCGTGACGTATTCTTTCATCCGGCTGATGTTGATACTACTACGCTAGTCAACGAAAGCAATCATAGTAATGACCTGGTTGCGTTTGAGGATGATAATGATGTTGATAATGATGAATTGTATTCCCCTGATCAACAAGAAAAAACTAGAAACGTTTTACTCGAAATGGAATTGTCCGATGGAAACTCCTCGCAGCAGTATCCTCCTTCTGGTTGTCTCGATAATGATCCTTACTTTGACGACAACAAGAAAGAGGACAAGGAGACACTGTGCTGCTGTTTCTTTGCTCAGTAACGTGGATCGTATCTACTGTAGCTAGAGCTATGGCGCCTTGCACATATACTGATGCGATACAATGAGCGACGCCACAGAGGTTGGAGATACTACGGTCACAATCACAGCCGATGCAATGCCACCGTTGAAGAAAAGAAAAGACTTACCTGATGTTGTCCCTAAAATTATCGAAACTGCGCCACACAGTGAGAGTTAGTAGAGAGTATACTCATTTGAAAAGTTTAAATCTTTTGCTTAATTCTCATATGAAGCTATCTTTTTATGTTGTACTCCCCGCTATCATCTACTGTACTTGGTTTCGAAAACGGAGGAGCAGACTCACCTGAAGTCATCCGTGGCTTCCTTAACTACGCCTGTAAATCTTTATGCGTGTATTTCCGTAGTGGTGTTGCTCCAGCAAACTCACTCACGGCACTTGTGCCACCAAGAGATTGAAGCTGCCACTTTGTTGTCAGTAGTCCATCGACTCCCAGTGGACCACGGGCATGAATCCGCCCAGTGGAAATCCCAACTTCGCCTCCCATTCCAAAACTGAAACCATCTGAAAAACGGGTAGAGGCATTCATGAAGACACAGGCAGCATCAACTCCATTCAGGAACTTCTTTGCAACAGCGTCATTTTCATCACAGACAATCGTTTCCGTGTGACCACTACCATTTTCATTGATCCAATCAATTGCATCATCTGCAGTATCCACCATTTCAACCGTGCAAGCAAGGTCTTCGTACTCGTGGTGCTTCTCATCAGTTGCAATATCACACAAACCGGCCTTCATAGCCTTGGGACCACCAAAGCACTTGACATGGTTTGCTCGTAAACCTTGAAGAGCATGCAATGCAACGCCATTTTTCAATGTATCTTTGTGCAACAGCAGTGTCTCCATGGCATTACTTGCAGCGGGATATTGTGTTTTCGCATCCACAAGAACCTTGCAAGCGTCCTCCTCTGCTGCACTTTTGTCCACATAAACATGATTAACACCATTAGAACTGCCAAGAATAGGAATTTGCGTATTTTCCCGGACAAACTGGTTCAATTGCTTGCTGCCACGGGGGATGACCAAGTCGATAGCAGTATCGAGGGCTAGAAGGTCTTTGACTTGCTTTCGACTTGTGACAAGACCAACAATGTCACGGCTAATTTCGCCCTTGGAAGCATTTTCAATAGCATCGCCAATGAATTCATGAAGTAGTGCAATTGTGGAAGAGACATCTTTACCACCTTTTAGAAGTAAACCATTTCCGGCAGCCAAGGACAAAGCCACTATTTGAGCCAAAGGCTGTGGAGAGGACTCAAAGATAATTAAAAGAACACCAATAGGCACAGTCGTTAGGGACAATTCAAGTCCTTCAGCAAGTTCTCTCTTAGACTTGACAAATCCAATCTGATCTGGCATCTCTGCAATTTGACGGATGCCAACAACTACATGCGCGATTCTCTCAGATGAAAGCGTATAGCGTCTATGAAGGGACTTGGATATATTTTTCATCTCAGCTTCCTCCAAGTCAAGTTGGTTAGCTTGTAGAATGTCTGCTTCGCGGTCCACTAAGACGTCAGCGATGGCATGGAGGATCGATTTTCGTACTGTACTGGGAAGAGACTGCAACTTTCGAGACTCTTTGCGAGCTTTTGCTGCCATGTCGCGTACTAATTCAGCACAGGACTCATCATCCTGAAGAAGAAAGGAAAGAAGTTAGCGTCGGACCTTGAATGCACTTCCGAGTAAATCACAACAAGAGTGAGTGCGCATCATCTTACCTCAACTGCATCTACCAGCTCTTCCAGTGCCAACAATTCAAGTTCGGATCCAGGGGTAACAAAGAGTGTACCTTTAGGTTGACCAAATTCTGGTTTGTACTCACGAGAGAGGACAGCCCTGATAGCATTAAGATCCGATCCTGCTGCAACAACACAAGCGGCACACTCGGATCCAGGATGAACAGCTTTCCGAGCAGCTTCAATCTTTGCAGCCATACCTCCTCTCCCTTGAGAACTTTTACTTCCAATTTTGACAGTCGCGTTACTGTGAAAAAATGAGAGAAGTTTTGCCTTTGGATTTTCCTTGGGGTTGGAATCATAGACGCCCTCAACATCTGTCAGCAAGAGCAAGACTTCAGCACCAAAAGTCCTAGCACAGAGAGCCGCCAAGGAATCATTGTCTGTGAACACGGGAGTACCACTCTCAGCACATTGTGTTACAGAGACAGCATCATTTTCATTAATAATGGGCACAATACCCAGTGTCAAGAGCCTCTCAACTGCATATTTCAGGCTGGTAACGTGATTCTCTTCTTGAAAGTCATTGGTTGTCAATAATATTTGTGAAGCAGTCACGCCTTTGGGAGAAAACAAGCTAGAAAAGAGGTTCATCATTTCAAATTGTCCAGCTGCGGCAAAGCTCTTGGCTTCCGAGATCTGCATGTGCTCCATATTTTCGGTGAGCTGAGATAGGTTTCCAATGCTGTTGTTGGGGTGCATACCGCGTTCCGCAGCTTTTTGAAACCTCGTCGAGGACATGGTACCCCCGTTTCGGACGCCATTCGTAGATGTCGGCTCCTGCAGATCTTTGAACGTCATATTTAATCTAGCTTGTTTGTGCAGTAGATTTTTCCCCATGCCCACAGCACCACTTGACACAAAGATGACTTCTACACCTTGATATGTCAACTCGGCAATTTGTTCAATAATAGCTCCGAGCCTCGTAAGACTTGGGCTGCCTACAAGGAATTGATACACACGTTCGATCGTTGAAAAACATGATACAATTATTATTGGAGTGTTTCGAGAATTATTAGAAAACATCAAAACAAAAGCATCGGACATTGCTTTGTCATCCCCCACACAAAACAACAAAATGAAAAACTGAGTCTTTTTTTTTTCACTTACCATCTTCATTTGCGATGACTGATGTACCAGCTTTGACGACCACACGACGAGCGACGCGAAGAGCAGTCCTTGAACGACATTCTGGTAAATTGCTATTATCTTTGGGTGTATTTGCGAAGGCCAGCTTCATGGTAGCAGACAAAGGGAGTTTCTATGTTGTTTTTGTTGGTATTATTTGTTTTGGATTGCCTTTTTTATTATTTTTTATTATGCCTCGCTTCGTTGGATTCTTGAAAACTACTGGTACTACTAGTCTACTAGTAGTACTGGTCTACTGGTACTCTGGCACTACTACCATACTCTACGGTTTCCACTTTGGATTCTCATTTTTCTTCATCCGTTATGACTAGACTACCGTAAGTAGTAGTGGTAGAGTAGTTTACTATCGACGAAGTAGTTGTATTATTTGCAGTTAACTAGACTACTACTACTACTCTAGTAGTCTAGTACTACTTCTAGACTACTACTAATACATCTTGGGGGTTCCAATTTCCACTACTCCAGTCTAACAGGTACCTGGTAATACTAGTAGACTACCAGGTACTCGCTACAGTAGCTAGCCAGTAGGAATATCGCTGTAGTAATCGATAGTCATCTTATTATTTGGCAGGCAGCTTGCAAGTCTGATGATTGGATGGATCTGAACGTGCCAAATTCGAGGTTTTGACAGTAACAGAAGCGGTTCTTCTCATTATTATTTTTAAACAATAGTAGTGCATAAATCCTCAACTCTACTGCATTGTGCTTTTCGTCTTCCCGGGCTCTTAAAACAGTAATGTACTATGTTGTGTTGTGCCTGCGTTGTGATACACCACACTCTCTCAACAAGACCCATTCAACAAATATTTCAAACGCAGGGCCGGCTACAGTTACCAGGTTGTCCCTCCAAATTTTTTCTTCTCTGTACTACTAGCGATCACACGCACTTTCTGCTTTCATCCTTATTTATCACGGCAAGCAAGCAAGAAACAACTCGAAACTTTTTAGATCGAACGAGTGGATATTTTCATAATTTTGCAGAAACCAAACAGACAGAAATAATAATAATGATGATGAGGATCAAGAGAGGCAGGAAGAAAGCAGAGGAGAACAGGGAAGAAAAAATAATTATGGTAAAACCACAGGAAGGCACAACAATGACCGCCGACCTTCGCAACCCAATTCTTGGCGAAGAGTCCTCGTCGAGATTCTGCATAATCAAAAACGATGACAGTGTTCCTATCTCTGTGGTGACAGGGCCCATCTCTCCCTGTACGACATGTGATGGCTCGGATGAAGATGATGACGATGATGACGATGATGGCGATGTGAATGAGACTGTTAACGCTGAGTTGACTACTGTTACTACTACTACTACTACTACAACAACCACCGCCACTAAGAACGACTCGTCTTGCGTACGATTAGACAAACAGAACGAACACGTCTGCAAAAAGGGACCCTTTCAAACTACGAGATCGAAAGAAACTTTATCCAACGGGACATTTCCGCTTGAATCAACTTCCAGTGAAGAAAACAGCACTTCCGCAGAGCCACCATTAAACCAAACCAACATGTCCACCACCACCACCAAAACGTCTACTAGTAATGCTCCCCCCGGTTTATTACACAGTTTGCATCACAAACTGCAATTTGAAACGCGCTATTCGGGTCTCGGTGCCGCCATATTGCTTTGCTATTGTGTTGCACATTTAACCATTTACGAATTCTTGCATGTTTGGATTACGGAAGTGGCAGAAGAGTGCAATAGCCAAACACTGGTTCACGCAGGGCTCATGACCGTCGGACTTTGCATTTTACGTAGTACTGGTTTTCTGTGGCTCTTTCTCAAAGGTCGACGCTACCGAGCCTCCAAACAGGAAATGAAACACGGATTGGCACGGGGATCGTGGGATGCTAAATTTTACGTGTGGATCGACGAACGAGAACGAATCAAGGTCTTTTTGGAAGTGATGGGTTTCTATTTTTGCTATATTGCTATGTACTACTTTTGGAATCAGTTCCTTGCTTCCTTTTTCGATCAAAAAGAAGTATTGTTCAAATTTCTACCAAGTGTCCAACAAAAATATAATGTCATCAACGCAGAAAAAATTGCTAATTCCTCGGATAGCAGCAGCAGCAACGATGCTGCTACTGCTGTTAAAGTGGAGGAAACCTGCGAGGTCCCCGTGAAGAGTTGGGACTTGGAAGACTATGAATTCATTTACCAAAACGTGGCCAAAACGACTTACTACCAATATAGTGGCTATGAAGATTCTCCGCTGATGACTACCTCTATGGCTTTGCTAGTCTCCGGATCGGTTGCTACAATCTCCATGTTTTTACTCTCTCAACTTGGATACGGGTTTATTGAGAGTTGGTAGTTGGCCAAGGAGACATTGCTTCTAATCAATTTTGTTAAACATTGTAGGATTTAGAAAACGCCCAGAATGAATACGCTGCAGTCACCAGTCTTTTTTGAGTAAAGTTGGATTCAACCATTGCGGTTAAAGCGCACCTAATAGTGTCGTGCTTCGGACGTTCTTTGGCGATTCGTTTTGGTTTAGCTTTTGGCTGAAAGGTTCCTTGACATGTCTCACTTTTCACGTTTTGTTCTCACTGCCTCTCGTTCGTTGGAATGGGCGTGATGCTATTCATTGAATTCTCTCTGGGTTGCTGTATTGTTACTTTTAGGCTCTATTAGTAGTGAACTACTGGCACGCAGGAAATGAAAAATACAATAATCATGTTGTGGCCGTGTGAAAAGCTTTTTCGTTTAATCTGAGAGAGATCTTGTGTGCGTCGCTGTGTTTTATTTTCCAATGACAAAACTTCTTTTTGTTGTCGTGCAGCGTTCAGCTGCCACCGAGCTTTACAAGAAGGTTATTCATAGTAGGCCTACTCTGGTTCTTATTATAGTACCAGCTACTCTACTACTAGCTAGTAGCGTGCGACAAGCTATGAATGAACAATGATGCAAGCTGCCCGCCAAACGGCAGCTCCTAGCTTACAATCTCGGGTGGAAACTCAACAGCATCAGCAACAACAAGAACAACAATCAGCAACAGAAGAGGAAGACCTTCAAATCCAACAGCAACAACAGCCACAACAACAGAGACAGTCTTCCCACCAATTTGCTTGTCTGTACACGCACCAAAAGACGCAAAAACGGAAAAAATGGCAAGATGGTCGATTCGTTTTGGAATCTCATGGTCGTGGTAAACTCTACTCGGCCAATCCAGCACCCGGATCGGGTAATCCAATTCTGGATATGCTAGAGTTGCCTCGCAATGACGTAACCTCAATCCTCCAGGGCCATCAATCTAATTTAGAAGCCGAAAAGCATTTGATTCAGCTGGAAGGATCATGGACGGAATCGACTGCTTCTGTGACCAAACAACACAATCAAGCAGTAGTATCCACTGGGATGCAGAAACTATTGACATCCAAATTCAAATTGCCGGGCAAGGCGGGAACCTTTCGTCCATCGAATCCGCAATCATCTTCCATCATCAACAACAATGTACTGGGCAAACGACGACGGCCTTTGCAACCCGGCGAACTGGTGCGTCAGCATTATGGCGAAAACACTGGACCAACACACATTCCTGGCTACGATGACAGCAACAGCAATGGCAACAATCAGACCAATAATGATCTTCAAAATCAATCACCCAATATTTTGATGCAAAATAACACTACGGCAACACCTGTCTGGAAAACTCCTGCATCGATTGTGCCCATAAATCCACATTGTAGCGTTTCACGGGAACCAAGTCATCATAACCAGCACCAGTTACAACAACAACGACCTGCGTGGCAACAACAGCAACGCAACTGCAATACGGTACAGGAAAAAGCCTTTGCGAGTACTGAAAGCTTGTATAGACAAGGGGGTAGTAGCGGACAGCCCAACGCGGAAAGAATACCAACAGATCCCGGTGAAAGCAGAGGCAGCAATATCACTGGCAACAGCAACTCCTACGGACAAAGAAGCCAGCCACCACAGGAGCAGCTACAACGTTCCCACATATTGACGAGTAGTGCTCCTCAACCTTTCGTGAATACTAATGTAACGCAAGAAAATGTATTCCAGGCAGCCTCGTTCGCCACCAATACAACTACAAAACATCCATTGACGATGGCAACCAAACGCAGTGCAGTACACGAAGAATTCGTCAACAATGGTTTTGATCCTAGTCAATTTTACGGATTGGAAGATGATGATGATGATGATGATGATGATGATGACGAAGAAAGTGACGATGACGAGCAAGAAGGATTTCATTTGGGATCGCAAGGAGGATGGATTCCACGTCCAGCAAAGGCAACGGTACCAGTAATGGTTGGAAACGAAAACGAGAATCAGCAGCAAACGAATCCAATCTCCGACCATGCTAGGAATGACAGCCGTTTGCAAGCCACCATGACGAAGCAGGAACTATTGGCTCTATTTGGCGGAGATGATGATGATGATGCTGATGGTGATCATGATCATGATGGCAACGACAACACTCAATCCCAGCAACATCCCGTAAACGAGCAGCAGACTCTAAATCCCAACTACAAAAATAGCAATGACCCAACGAGTGAGTTCATTGGAATAGCAGGTAGTAGTGGTAACAATGACGCCCAGGAGTTCACATTGCCGCCCGTTGATTCTTCCTCGGATGAGTCAAGCAACGAAGAATGATACAAATGCTAAGTCGCTTGCTTTGTCAAAGAAAGAGATCAAATACGATAGTTTTTTGACGCCTTCAGTAGACTACTGCCGGTGCTACTCGAGTGTACTCACCTAATAATTCATTCATTTAGCTACTACTAGTGTACTCCTACTCTACTACTAGCTAGTAGCTAGAGTAGTAGTTATGTGCTCTTCTCTATATCCATATTATGGAAGTCACAACTGGGGAGCAAGCGCGTCTTTTCTGTTTGGTTTTAGGCAATATTCAGGTTTTCACGAGACAGCCGTTGATGAGTGTTCCATCGCTCCATTTGCTTTGATCAGCAAAAGAAAGCAATTTCAAAAGCCTCATAATATAATATCTGAATTCCTTTAAACCAAACGACGACATCCTCATTGAAGTGCAATTCATTGAAGGATGGCAACTAACGAACACAAACAGGAGGTGCAGAGGGCTTCTACTGGAACGGACAAAGAAAATGTCCCTATGAGTAAGTTTTCGGCAATGAGCATCTCATCCATTGTGGCAATAAAGTTAAACGCAAGCTACAACAATGTTAATACCAAACTAAGTATGCGATCCACGGTGGCGCAGCTGAAGGACGAAGCAGCGCGCCGTGGTTTCGAAGATATCCCGAAACGTAAAGCTGACATTCTTTGTTTGCTGAAGGCCGAAAGGCCTTATACTAGCTGTGGATATATCCCTGCTATAGACTGGGATGAATACGAACAATTTTCGTTGAGCATCATTCGCCCGTTCAGTGGCAACAAAAATCTCTGTGGTGCAAATATGAAAGGATATGCTGTATGGAGCTCTGTCACAAGTTATGGTTGGCTTGGTAAAGTTTACTACCAGAGCAATGCACCAAAAACGTTTGATACAGTTTGGGCTACAAAGGATGAGGCAAATGACCGCGCTAGATTTCTCTTTTTTTGGAAGAATTGCTATGGAATTTCGGCTGACGACCTGGATGCACCGACGGTAGACGTAATCGAGGGACTCAAAAAGTACTCTCTTCGACAAAAGGACAGTAACAGGAAGTGGACCGCAGGGGTTGTTCCCGCCATTGCCTTCAAGCATCTGGACAACGTTGAAGTTCCGCCATCTTGAACAACGAGATACACAGATGATTAGTTGTTTTACACAAAGGTTTTAGATTTTTTTAAAAGAATCGCGCATTTACACGCGACGGCAACAGCCCTCTACTACTAGTGTAGAGTAGCTACCACTGTGCCTACTAAGAAGACTAGCTAGTAGTACTAATAAAACAAGTTGGACAAAATGACCAACCTGTGATTCATCATTCTTATTATTTTTTTTTCTTTTAGCTAGCGCACGATTAAATGTGCTATCATCCAAAGTCGTAGATTCCGCTCTCAATTTTGCCACGACCACATAGGGAGAAGGCTTTCACGACCCAGTCTTCGATGCGATTTAATTAGTCCTATTCAAGATGGAGTCCAAGGGCCAGGCGTGCTATGCTGTATTTCACATGCTTCAACCGACACAACCAACCACCACTACTGCTACCACTGCTACCGGTAGTAGTACCAGGTACCGCAGCTAACAAGAATGCTACTAGCTACTACTAGTAGTAGTAGTAGTAGTAGTAGTAGTAGTAGTAGTAG
>Ga0210025_1003650_pt1 | contig 13784 bp, 11 predicted proteins | sample CryGeyme20150102_FD_183989 | JGI IMG/M metagenome (GOLD analysis project Ga0210025, IMG submission 183989) | Groundwater microbial communities from Crystal Geyser aquifers in Utah, USA - Crystal Geyser metaG 2015-0102 (SPAdes) (version 2) | ecosystem: Environmental > Aquatic > Deep subsurface >...
TTGATTTTTAATTAGGAGCGTTTGATTTTCAATTAGGAGCGTTTGCTCTTTGTCACAACTCCTAAACGCTCCTAATTAGGAGCGTTTTAGGAGCATTATGAAAAAAAATTAGGAGCATTTTAAATGCTCCTAATTAGGAGCATTTTGATTATGGCTCTCTACTACCTGTTCTTCCTGGTACTACTACTACTATTACTACTCCTATTACTGGTACTGTAGTAGACAGTGGTACTCGAGTAGTTATGATCGAAGATGAATAGGAATCTCAAATCTCAAGTCTCAAGTGAAAAGATGTGACCGACCGGCATCATACATACCAGGTACCTTTCTCTCACCAGCAACCGTATGAGGACTGGACTCATCGACTTTGCAACACATTTCGTTGCTGGAATTTTTCAACTGCCCCCGGATATTGTCGCCTCACAGGTAAGAACCAGAAATAAATGGCTCATTATTTTGTAGTCCTTCGCTGCTGTTGGCTGGTCCTTTGACAAATAATGACTGATACGTCCCTTGTCCCTTCTGTTCAGATCCCAATGGTAGCTCCCTTTCCTACGTCGAAAGAGGAAGTGCTCCATCGTCGGGCTGTGGATAAGTTGTTGTGCGAGAGGAACGGCGTATGGGTTCAAAACTTAGGTTATTTGTTGGAAGATGATACCGATGTAAAAAAAGTGAACGAAGAAATGCGGCTGATTGAGACGTCCTCCAGTGAAGGAGAATCATGCTTCAAGCCAGCAACCTACGGCGAGATCACGTTATTAGGTGGACGTCAGCTGTTTTATCACATGGGAATGGCAGGAGCGTATAAAAACGACATAGGCGACGATAAGATTGTATTTTGTGACATGGGATCAGGTGTGTTTCTTGGAAGTGTTATTGTTACTGTTGCTGTTTTTTCGCCCTTTTTTACCTGTTGAGTACAATACTTATGCCGAGAATACTTCAAACGACGTCTGTTCTCGACAACCACTACAGGTGTAGGAAAGTTTGTAATGCAGGCGTACATGGAGCTGCCCCGGTTGCACCGTTCTATCGGCATAGAATTGGCGCCTCAACGTCACCAGAATGCTCTCAAGGCTTGGGAAAAACTGCAACCGTCCGCCGAAGCAATCCGCAATGGTTTGAAGGACCAGCAAGACATTAGCATTGTTACTGATGCTGCAGTACAATTTATTGAAGGAGATTTCTTGAGAGCAGATCTCTCCGGGGTGACTCACATGTATGTGTCCAGTTTGTGTTTTACAGAAGACATGATCCGTGAACTTGCCATCAAACTAGAGCATGGCGCACCCAATCTTCAGTCTGTTGCGACATTACGAGCATTTCCACCAGAATTCCAAAAGAAGGGGATTCTTGACCGAAAAAACTATGAAGTCGTCTACAAAACGTTTGGAATGATTACGACAAGTCAATATGCAGAAATGACATGGACCGAGAATGCAGGAGGAAAAGGTTGCGAGGTTCACATTTATACAAAAGCACCTCCTATATGACCAAAACAATGTCACCATTTCGTCACAAGATGGACGATTCATTTGCAAAAGAAAGGCTCGTTTTGATTCGGCGATGATGTCTGCACGGTAATAGAGGGCAGCTCCCGGCATCTTACAAGTAGGAAAGCGAGCATTGTTCATTAATAATGTTGTCGCAAGACAGATGTACGCGCTGGAAATGATACGCGTCCGAGGAAATCAGGAAACTTGATGAAGCGTATAAACGATTGCAAATAGGAGACTCGTGTCATGTTGCAAAAAAAAAATCCACCTAGACTAGTGCTAGCTTCAATCAATGCACTCTTATTTTAATCAAACTGCTAAAGAAACTTATTCCAATCTATAAAATGAGTGCTTAGAACGCGCGCACTTGTTTTCGTCTTTCACTTTCTGCTCTTAAATGGCACGAAACACGTTATTAAATTCATTTAGATCTGGAAGTGCAACAGGAATTGTTAGGCATGGAAACAATTTGCACACGCAACGCTCAGTACATACGAATGCAGCATCAATGGCAACGGCAACAACAGGTGATATCGCTAGGCAATGATATACTTACCGATTTCTCCATTACCGTCTGCATCCAGCAAAGCAAACAGTTCCTGAGGATCTCCGAGCTTGTTTCTTTCTGGAAGGCGCAAATTCAGCAGTTCAACGCCACGGGCGAATTCTTCGCGGTCAATTGCACCACTATGGTCAGTATCTAAATACTTGAAGGCTAACAGGAGCATCTCGTTGTTCTCTTTCAAGGTTTCGATTTGTTTGACCTCGAGTTTTTCCGAAATGCCTTGGAGCATTGTTGATTTCTTTATTGCCTCACAAAATTCTTTAATGTCAATTTCACCATCACCGTCGGCGTCAAACTGCTTGTACAATTCGACAGGATCTTCAACTTTAGGGGAGTCATTGCCTATCTGCTCGTTGAGCATGTTGATTCCCGAGACAAACTCCTCTTCCGAAACCGATCCGCTACAATCGGTATCGAGCAACTGAAAAATGTCAAGAAATGCCTCCCTATTTTGTTGCAAAAGGCTTCGTTGATCTCCTGAAAGATTGTCAATCTTTGCTATTTGAGGAGAAAATCGAGTAATAAAGGCCATCCAATCAATCTTATCGCCATCGGGAACTGTTGTCGGAACCAAGACAGGCTGAATTTCGTCCCATGGTACTTCTTCCATCTCAAAAATTTTCCCCACAATAGTTACCCATTGGTCGATGGTAACAGTGCCGTTGTCATCTCCATTAGAGCGAAAGGCTTTTGATAGCTCACTCTTGTTAGCGTTCACAATAGTTGTAAGCCACGAATCGTATGAATGAGGATCAGGCCCTTCGCGGACCGTGTGAATAAAACTGGGAGTTGTGTATTCGCCCGTGATATCATCCAAAACGAGCACTGCACCGTTGTTGCTTCCCTCTCCCTCTGGATAATTTGCCGTGGAAAAAATGGTAATGACTCCCTTACCGTCACCTACATCATGAAAGTTGCTTCCATCCTCAAATGGTTCGTGGGCTCTGATGATATATTTGAGATCCTCGTGATCTAAAAACTCTTTTGAAATATCAGGCCCAAACAGAAAGCCCGCTCCCCGGTCGCTGTGATTCAGACCTGGTTCATCAGAAGGATCGCTCCACAAAATTCCTTGAACCAGACGTTCATCGTCGTCGTAGGGATCAGCGATTGTTTTCAATTCGCAGCGAACTTCCTTATCCAGAGCATTGGCTATTTCCAAAGTAAAATCTTCCATGGGAATGCCACCGTGCATAATCGCAGCCTGATTGGATCGAGCAATGATTGGAAAGGCGGCAAACAAATGTCCAAATTCATACCAGATATCGTCGGCCACATCATAGCCGTATTTACCATCGATCTCTTCCCGGAATCCATATGTCGACGCCGTCATGCTATCCTCGTGGTTTCCGCGCAACAAAATTACTTTGGTAGGATGAGATATTTTGATCAGCAAAAGGGTTGATAATACCTCCAAGCTGTGGGTGCCACGATCGACAAAGTCTCCATCAAAAACGACCACGCGATCCGCATCGTCTTGGGAAATGCTCCACACATCGGTTAATTCCAAAACCGACATTAAACAGTTCAAACTGCCATGAAGATCTCCTACTACCATCACCTCCTTGAGAGCAGGATTTTCTTTTCGAAGGTCCACCACAGTTTCCTCTTCGGACATGATAGCAATGGCCGCCTGTGCCAATTGAATCAAGGAAACACTGTCGAAGTTTTCTCCCGCGTGAATCGCCTCAATCTTTTCTTTGGCTTGAGCAGGTGTAAAATTCGTAAGGTCCATGCCAGCCAAAGACAAGGTGCCATCATCGTCTTTGGACTTCTCGGTGTGCCCTTTGGATGTCGTTCGCATGATGCCCGCCTTGACCTTTTCTTTCGTGTCTTCGATTGCCAACTTGTGAAGCTCCCTGAGAAAGCCCGCCATTTTAACCTTTTGAAATTCTTCCTTCACTTCCATATCTTTAAACATGAGAAAAGCCGCCGACCCTCGTCTGTTACCGCGGCCATGCTTGACGCCGACAGTGCTGTTGGAATCGTTGGAATCGTTAAAATCACTCATTATTTCAATTTCTTGCGTTGATTGTTCGTAGTTGCTGCTTTTGGCTTGTTAAGGATCGTATCTCAATTGTTTGGTCTTCGCTTGAGTGCAGCCAGGTGTATAATCCTAATTCATACCAGTAGCGACATTTAGGACACCGATACTGTAGCTACTAAGTACAGTACTTGATTACCTGGCACTACTAGCTAGCCTATACTGTATCTTTATTAGTAGACCTACTGTTTGGTTGCATCTCATTGAGAATTGATAAAAATAAACGCGAAGACTCCTGAATACCAGGGTACAGCAGACAAGTCTAGCTACTGAACAAAGATTACACTATTTGCCTTTCCAATTTTTCAATCGCAGAGTTTTTTCGTTTGATTCCTCTGATATTATTACTCCACTCCACACGTTCAAACTCTACCCCATCGATAGAGGGCCCCGATGCAAGCAAAGCTGGATAGAGGGACAACAAGTGAAAGATACAGTCAAGATTGTCACGCAGGCTGAGAATAGTCAAAATATAGTCCCGACTTTTCCCGGTCTGCATTAGTTTACCTCTCCCATGGCGATTGAGTTTGAGATACATTTCCATCAATGGTTGCAATGCTTCGTCTTCATCCTGAAATTCGAGCTCTTGCAGATTGTAATTTAATTTCAACATGTCTGCGTACGCTTGATGTGCCTTGTGTGTCATCTTTCCTGTCGTACCGTACAATGAAAATTGTGTCAACGTAGTATTGCCTTTCAAGGCGCAAGCTAATGCAACGTGGTGATCTTCTCCACCATCTAACGTCGACACGTGGATATGTAGAATCTCGAGTGATGTGTTCAGAGGCAGCATTTTGACAAGTGCTCCAGTTCCAAGCGTTCCCAATCGACACCCAAAACTCAATTCTTTCAAATTTCGATTCTTCTCGAGCGAAGTGGCCATGGCAATTATATGCTCGTCGTTAAATTCAAACTCACCCAAAACCAAGCGTTTTAGCTTCGGACATCCATTCAGCAAGCTTGTGAGTGTTGTGTGTGATAGCTTGCCCAGCGAGTTGAAATCCAAAGCTGTAATGTGAATGTCCTCTAAATTTTCAATCTCAGCCAGTTCTGTCACAATTACATCGAGTTGATTAGGCCAAGATATCAATTCAGCGTCGCACATATATGTACCATAAACTTCAAGCTGGCGTAGCTGTTGATGCTCTCGAAGAATTCTCGAAAAGGCTCGAAAGTCATCGGGTGTCCCGGTCAGTTGACAACAGCTCAATTCCAGCCTCCTTAACTTTGACGCTGGTTGAACAACTGTCGAAAGTAGTGATATGGGTAGCTCATCACCCGTCGAACCAATGTAATCGAACTTCAAAACCTCCAAGCTAGGAATTTGACCGATCTGTCCAAAGAAGCGACGGAGCGTGATCATCCAGTTTTCATCAATACCGTCGAGAAAATCTGAAAAGAGTGAAACTTCTTTCACCGTCGTGTTGCGAGAGAAGGCATTGCTGATATCCGTCAAGTCTACCATATCGCTGAGTGGAAGATACATCCTTTGAAAGCTTTTATGGTTCTGTCTCAGTTTGAATGACGCTTTTCTCAGGATGCTCTGATCCTCGTGTGCGGAATCCATCATCATTTGGCAATTCTCTGTGCTGGAGTAGATTGTGATGGATAATGGATTCTGTCTACGCAGAGGTAATTGTTTCCGTTTGCTAAAAGCTAGGGTATCGAAGATGATCCATTTCAATTGAGATCGTTGAGTGTGCTCCTTGACTTGCCGGTTGGTTACTGTAGAGGACCTCCGAAAGAAAACAAATGATTAAAAGGATAGCCTACAGTAGTACTACTATACTACTACTACTAGCAAGTAGATTTTACTCGAGTACTGGCAGCTTTCGCTGTCTTCGGTTTTCTCGCATCTTGATTATTATTTTTTACTAGTAGGACTCTGGCTAGGTCTACTACTCTAGCTAGCTACTAGTGGTATTACCGGCTAGCACTACTGCTAGTAGCCAGCATTTCTACTACTCTACCACTACTCTAGTAGTACTACTAGTAGTAGAGCTCTGATGCTAGCTAGTAGTAGTACTTATCGTATTACTCTACTTCCTTTGATGAAAATTTAGACGCACACTAATAGTCAATCGTGGGTTTTCAACCGCTGAAACTCAAGTACTCAGTAGTAGACTACCGTACATCAATCGCTTCCGGCCTTCGATACTATGAATACAATATTGTAACAACTGTTGCCTGCAGGAGTTACGAGCCATTCTACTTGGAATCCATCGCTGCTGGATCGAAGTTCCAAAAGTCATCTAAGCGGCCCTGCAACGCTGCGGCACCTAGCGTGGATGTCACCATAAAAGGAGTAATGAGAAGGAGTGCCGGCACACCCGAGCTAGACAATACAGGAAGAACCTCGCAAGCCAAGCAACCTGCCACATAGCCCACCATGGATGCAACAAAGAGAGAGATTGCATCAGGGGTGTCACTTGTGACGCCCTGGAATGGTTTTGCCAAATCAAACCGTCGAGCCATGGTGGCCAACAGTGATGGAAAGACAGCATCTCCTAGTCCCAAAGCACCACCAAATTTTCCTTCCAATCGAGTGGTGAGTAAACCAGGTTGAAAATTCCCTGTCAACTTGTTCGCGGCAACGGCTCCCATCGCAGACGTTTTTGCATCGTCCATAGTACCCGCATCGACGCCGGATAATATTGATGATGATGTTGATGATGACAGTGTCGAAGCCGAGACAAAATGAGACGAGGACGATGACCATGCTGTAGTTGCTGCTGCCAAAGTACTGCTGCTATTGTCATCTATGTTGAAACCCAAGTCTGCAGCATTGGCTGGTAAGAACAAGACAGATGTGACATCGTACAAGGTCAACAAGGACAAGGCCCCGAGTATGGCTGGTAAGTTGTTGATTTGAATGGCCCTGGCTACCAATATCGCCAGTGCCATGTTGACAAAGTTCTGTGCTTGCCACACTCCTCCAAATGCTAGTGCTGTAATGACAGCGCCCACCAGCCAAGGCAGCCAAGCATTGGTAATGTTATTGCTACTGCTGGCGCCAAGACGGCTTGATAATAGCAAGCGTCGGACTTCACATCGTGTAAAGAGTGTCAAAATGAGGCCATTCCAAAGCGATGACAAGATGGGAGCATACTTTTGAAAAAAGAGCACAGTCAGGCTTTCACCCCCTGTTAAAATGTCGTCACCAGTGTTGAGTAGCTGCACAAAGAAGAACGACGATGCAAACAAGGCGACTACCAACACAGGCAAGACAATGGCCTGCGTTTCCGACGAGACAGAATCGAGCGAATCACCAAGTTCAGTGGAGAGATTTTGGATCATAGCAGATTTTGTGTAACCGGCCTCGTTCTTGGTGGCTGTCGCGGAATCGCCATTCGTAGTAGCAACTGCTTTTTCGGCGTTGTTTGGCGGTGGTACTACCGTTCCCGATCCCCTCAGTGGTGGACTGTACAGCAATTCTTCCGTCACATCAACCACTCGTTGTCCCAAGGCAACACTGTCCTGACTGGCACTACGCAAGGCCACCAGGGCCACAATGGTCGATGACATGGTGTACAAATAGAGACGATTCGATACCAGTAACGCTGTCAAGGCCGCAAATTGACTGGACGAATTGGGCGGTTGGGATCGTGCCACGTCCAACAGTAAGGGAAATACAAGACTACTAAATGGCAGTGATATCATGAGCCAGGACGAAACTGTTTCGGGTAAAGAACTGTGATAGTCGTAGTCGCCATCGTCTTCGTCTTCGCTGGTGTTGTCGGGTGAACGTGTCATGGACAAAGCCGTGGGAGAGTATGACGATACTCCTGCATGTTGTCTGATATGATTATTATACTTGGATAAAGAATGCCAACGCTTCTGGTTTTGTTTCGGCAATTGGTAGTTTGCTGATATTGGAAAACGTAAGTTTTTACCGTCATTATAATAATATGTTATAATGAGATGAGAGCTGCGTGATTGGAAGACGCCTTTCCCTGGAAAAGCTACTGCAGTCAATACTGTCAGTGACGACAACAAAACAACTTTCTGGAAGAGGGGTAGATAAAATAGTAGCCTTTGCCTCACCATGGCAGTTTATTTGAACTGTCCTAAGAAATTCCTAGTTTAAAGCTGTCAAGCGTGCTTTGAGTGATGCAGAGCAGTCTAAAATTGACGGGCGCCAGCACTCTAGAGTGAGAGATTTACTAGCTAATAGACTAAACGGGAGACGTTTCACTGATAAATTAAATTATTGACCTCATGCACTAGACTAGTCTAGTATGTTGTCGTTCGTTGTCTGCGCGAAAAGATACTCTGAATCATTCATGACTGTTGGACTAGGGACCAAAATTTGGAGCACTGCCCACCCGAACCAGTATCTTTCATTAAATTTATTGGAATATTTGTTGGAATCAAGATTTTTGACTTTGGACAACCGCACAATTTCCACCGGACCTCCGAGGCAGCCAAAGCTCGAGCTTGCTGCTTGTGCACCAGACCTTCGAACAAATAATGAAACACGTGGCCAGTTCAGCTTCGCTGATAGTTCATTCTTTCGGATGGATATACCTTCTGTTACTGCTGTCAATTAACGTTGAAGCATGGCAACCCACTCACAGTCAACTTCCCACATGTCATCGTGGCACACAGGGTCGTCTCTTTCTTGACACTGCCGATTCCAAAGTATGGGATGAACTAATGCCACTGGGAATTTTCCACGGGATAACTTGCAATCCAACCCTATTAGAACGAGCCAAGCAACCCTGTACCGTATCTAACCTGCACTATCTCGCTAAGACGGCTTTTTCTTTTTCTAGCCTTGCGGGTCAACCGTGCTGCCACGAATTCATGTGTCAGGCCTGGGGAAGCACAGCCCAGGAAATGTTTGATATTGGAATGCAATTATCGCAACCCGATCGAGATCGCATCGTTATTAAAGTGCCCGTAACAACGATGGGAACCCAAGCTGCAGCCATGCTGATTCAAGCCAATGTCCGGGTTTGCTTAACGGCCTGTTACAGCTCGCGCCAGGCCATTGTAGCGGCCGGAGTGGGCGCTGAATATTTGGCACCGTACCTGGGACGCATGAACGATAATGGGAAAGATGGACTGCAGGAGTGCCAAGCCATGGAAGAAATCGTCAGAGGCATGGGATCATCCACACGGATTTTGGTAGCCAGCATTCGCAGTGTCGATAGCATGGCTCAATTGATGCAGAGTCATAAGATGGATACCTTTACCTTCAATCCGGATGTCGCTAGAGAACTATTTTCAGAGCCGCTAACACTTACAGCCGCTGAGGAGTTTGAAGAAGCTGCGCGGAGAAACCAATAATTGTGGGCGCATGAATTGAGGTAGGCAATAATAGCTCTGTTTTAAGCGCTGAAAGAATAGACGTCGAATAAAGCTAATACTCCGAGTATAGCGTAACTTGTCATGTCGACTGAAGCACGGGCCACTACATTACTTTGATTTGCCATCGAAAACACTGCTTTGTTTTAAAAAGTAGACTCTTGTGGACGGTTAGCCAAGACTACCTCCAGGAAAGAAAAGCACAATTGCCTTCCTGGAAACAGGCATTGCCGGCAACAACAACACAAAGTTCGAGCGTACCTCGGACGGACATTGGCTGAGATAGGCAAAAGCTGGTTGATTCTGAACTCGAAATTGTTGGAGAAGAAGTACTTTGTGTGGGGTCTTTTGTGGAAGAAAATACGATTGGTTGCAGAACAAAGAATGTTGGAAGAGCATTATCAGCCGAAGGAGAACTGCTCGCCTGTAGACTTGATATTGCTGGAAAAGAAGTCGGAGGTCCTCCAGGATAAAAAGGCTCGTGAATCGATAATTGTGTTTGATCCAGGGCCAAGACAGGCATCGTCTTCGCAAGATGTAGAACCCAATTAGTCTGTTCCGGCGGATGCTCCGCCTTCATTTCAGAAGCAACCAGAAGATCTTCTCTAGAATGAATGTAGTAGAGCCCTGTCGGATGCTTATCCGCGGAACAAATGACCATGAAATCAGTGCGACTGGATTTCATCAACTCGAACACAAAAATACGTGAGACCTTCGTGTACACCCTCCTATACACGACTGATTATCTTTATTTCCAACCCTGTTTCTCAAGATCTTTTTGTTGTTGTGAAGTCTTTTTTCCAGACTCCGAACTCCGACACAGACCGATCATATTCAATGAACTTTTGACTTGGGCGGTGTTATTCTCTAACATGATGATTGATTTGATGATGGTGTGTAGATATCCTCTTCTTGTTGCCTTTGGCTTGTTGTCGGTGCTGCTGAAGGCAGAGTCAACAGATCCAGCCGAGGATACTCTTTACAGTCCGTACCGCGATGAAAGGCGCTACAATTGCGATATCTATCTAGCACCGTCTCCACCTCGTGGCTGGGGAGTTTATGCAGCCAGGGACTTTGAGAAAAATGATGTCATTGAGGTGAGACTTGCTAATGAATTCAAGTGGTCGGATTCTTGCATCGTTTGTAGCTTGTATTCCTGTCGTGTTCTAACAGCACTTCTTCGTTTTCGAGGTTTCGCCAAGGTTCATTCCTCAGAAACAAGAGATACTGGGACAGAGCGTCTTGGATGACTATCATTATGCCTGGCGATGGGAATCCAATCCAGAGGACATCACCACCTATGGTGTGATTGTATTTGGTGAGGCTTGCTTGGATTCGATGGTTTCCAATGTCGTGTGCAGTCTGTATTCCTGTTTCATTTCTAACGCCACTCGCATACAACAGGCATGACAATGTTTTACAATCACGGAGAGGGAGATCTTCATAATGTTCGATTCACAAATTTTGGTAGAGAACCTGATTACAATCATCCTATGAGTGCGATGGCAATCGGCTTTTCAGCCAAAAGAAAGATCCTCCGGGGAGAGGAGCTCCTGAGTTACTACGGAGGTGTACAATGGTTCCGAGACAGGGGTTTATCCATGGAGGTGCCAAAAACAGCTCCCAAGCTCCCATCCATTGAAATAATGAGAGATATGGAACAACGATATTGCAGCAAGGCTGTTGCTGGTCTCGGCCATTCTACTTGGAACAGAGTTATTGCCACACAACAAATCTTTGGTGAGTACTTGCCCCAGCTCAATCCTGATGAATTTCTTCCGTTACAAGACCACCCAACAGCAGTTGCAAAAGAGGCCATACGAGCAGGCCAGATCATTGAAATTTCTCCTGCCTTGGTGATGCCTGTTGATCAGGTCCGTAACAGTCCACTGGAACCCTTGAGCTTTTTTTGGGATGACTGGGACAAGGAGCAAGAAAACGCAATTTATAAACTACGGGAGCAGGGTGCATTCCGCATGAAGGGAAGAAACAATGAAACGGGTGCATTTGAAATTGATATTTTGGATTTCTATAACGATGCTGCTGTTTTGGCTGTGGCTGGGAACATTGGGATGGTAAGAAAAGTAGGACGAGACAACAATCAAAGCAACTGTCGTTTAGAGGTTGCTGCTTCCGTCAACAACACAGAATCTGATGATATCGGAAGCGCTGGACTGGTCTTGAAACTAATTGCCACGCATGACATTCCCGCAGGCGAAGAATTGAGACTGAATATGCCAGAATCTAGCTCTTGGGAATCTAAAATGAGCCTGTTACAGCACCTCGCAATGACAGGACAGCCAATTCCCAAGTTTATTGCGGATCCATACAACAGGAATGTCGGGGTTATTCACGACGACGACGCACAAACAGGCGATAGTAAATGGGACGAACTATAAATATGGACAAGCATACTCTGGTCTATGTTTAGCTTCTGAGATTTTTGTCGTCTGACGCTTTCGTCGTCGATCAGAAGCATCCTTTGGCTAGAGAGCTTTCACTGTCTTCCGATTCCCTCATCTGCAATAGGAGCGAAAGAAGAATTGCCCCTGCCAATATTGTTAAGAATTGCTCAAAAAACGGATGACTGCAGAAAGCCCTGCATCCGCTTGATAAAGGATTTGTTTTGTAACTTAACGGCATCTGATAGGAGTATTCGCAGGACTTCTTCTTCTGTTAATGGTTCTTGGCCCTTGGTGATATATGCCTTATCCATCTCTTCCCAAAATAAATCACGGTCCACATCAGGTTGTACCGAGGCCACTAGTATTTCGGCCGGCAATGGATTGACCAAATTGAGGTATTTTTCTTTGCCATATTCGGCGGGTACCACTAAAGTCAGTGCCACGTCCACATAGGGATCACCGTCCACCTGTCTCAGCACAAACGGAGACCGAGCCGCCGCCAGAGCCAGAGCGGGAAGCTGATCGTCCACACATGGTTCTTCCAATTCGTCTGACCAGACCAAGTCACATCCTATCAGGGTCGTGAGGACATCCAAGCATCGCCCCTTGCGGAAATTGGGATCGTCGATGGCTTCTTGGAACCCAGGAAGGGGCACAAAGTCAAAAGTTCCCAGCGAAATTCTCTCTGCGCAGTCGAGATCGTTGTCGTTTTCCTCGACTTCATCGCTGCTGTAATCGATTTCATTGGTATCGTTGTTATCCGCATTCACTGCATTATAAAAGGAGGCGGCTTTAGGCGACGCCATGGTGCTTGTGAGTGAGTGACGGGGAAAGGGTAGCTAGTACTCGTACTGTAGTACGTAGTAGGGAACAAGACGAGCGAGCACATTGAAGGGCACTGTTAAACACGGTATTTTCCAAGCCTCCTGTAGGACTAGTAGTCTAGAGTACTACTAGTAGCTAGTCTACCTGGTACTTCAAGTAAATAATGTTGGAACCAATTCTTGACTGAAAAGAGAATGGTCAATTCTCTGCTCCGTTTCGTCATGACGTCGATGTGACGTTTTAGTTAATCAAGTGTTCAGAAGTCTTCAGTACTAAAAAGTGTGTTGAGCGGGACCCACCATCAAGATGACCGAAATTCGTAAATCGAGAGGAAGAGGAACACGTCGCCACATTTGACATAAACCTCCTCACATTTTCTCGGAATTTTATTCTTGCAAGAATTCTTGCTCTACTCTACTTGGAGTCATAGGACTACTAGGGGGTCTAATAGAATGGCTACTAGTACATGTACATGTACATTAGCCGGAAAGGTGCTTTATTATTGTTACAACGTGGAGCGACGTATGCATCCTCCTCTTCGAGTCTGTTTCGGGAATCGCCAGCAATAAGTTTATAATGTTTGCTTTCCTCACGGATAAAATTCATCTTTTGTGTCGGCCCCAAAGCAACTAAACCTTTTTCTTTGACCACCACCATGTTTATTTCTGCCTCCAGCCGCATTCTTTCTGCCTCTAAAGCCAAATATCCTGTGGCTAGACAGGTGCGTCTCCTCTCTTCTGTAAGACAACAGCAACCAAATACTACACCGTCTCCTTCTCAGCAACGCAAAGAGGAGCGTCGCAAGTTTCACAGTACCTCTCGTCGCAACCAAGCTGATGCTGTCGAGAAAGAATCTACTGCTGTAGCATGGCAAACCAGTGAACTGCTGAACCGATTCGCTGTCATGGCCGAAGTAACTGTTTCGAAAATTTTCCCTGCCGGATTTGGGTGGCAATTGTCTTCGATTGTGGCAGAAAATAATTTTGGATTTTCTCCCGAAAGTATGAACTTTGCCTTGACGACTGGAATGGGAGATGCCATCGGGTAAGTAGATGCGAACAGAGAATGAGAGAGAGGTGATTCTTGTGATGGTGCATATAGTGCAGCATTTTTACAAATTCGCACTTATTAACTCTTTT
>Ga0210025_1003660_pt1 | contig 13761 bp, 16 predicted proteins | sample CryGeyme20150102_FD_183989 | JGI IMG/M metagenome (GOLD analysis project Ga0210025, IMG submission 183989) | Groundwater microbial communities from Crystal Geyser aquifers in Utah, USA - Crystal Geyser metaG 2015-0102 (SPAdes) (version 2) | ecosystem: Environmental > Aquatic > Deep subsurface >...
CTAAAGTAATGTGGTCCTGATTGCTGAGTGTTATTTTGATTATTGTTGCACAAGTACGTCACTCCTTCAGCTTTCGTTAATTGTGAAAGGGAACTCATTTAAAAAGATGTACCGTACAGTAGTACGGTACCAGGTAGTAGCTTGACATAGTATTAACTGGACTTTGCTATTCAAAGCTTTATTGAGCTTAAGTCTTTTAGTGCCTTTCTTAGCATGCGGTTATTTGAAAAGGCTTCTTTTGTGCTACTGCTAGCTCCTCCCGTTAGGAGTACAACTACCAGTAGTACCAGGTAGGGGAGTACGGTAGTACTAGTAGTACCAGCAGTAGCTGGTAGTACGCTTGTCGCTGGATTTGTGAGCCTTAATTAAAAGTACTACTATTCAAGTAAAACTGCAACCTTGTGACCCTGGAAATTCGTATTGTGATGTGCAGTCGCAACTGCAGTCGCAAACGCACATTTTATTATTACCGGTACTGGTACCAGGTACTATGGTAATAGTATTAGCGCAGACATACTGTACAACACACTTTCTCACCACCTCCTACCGTACCAGGTAGCAAAAAATATTACAAGACCTAGTCTACTCGCAGCAGTCTAAAGACAACAGGCAACAGATTGAATTAAATTAAAACCACATTTTCAATAATTTATCATCATGTCGAAGCAAGAGGAAGAACCAACAAAAGTAGCAGCAAGTACTGCAGCCAAAGGAGTTGAAGCTGCTGTGCATGTATCATCCTCCACAGCAGCACCTACTTCAGTTGCCGCAGAAGAAGGAGGAGAACATTTCTTGTCCAGTAATAATAACAGTTCAAACCGAACCCAAGCGCTTTGTTTTCATCCAGCCAAAGATGATCCAATCAGCTTAAAACAATACTTGACCACTGTTTGGAATCAGTACCTTATCCACAAGCGCACATACATTGCGACAGCTGCGAAAGATGAAAATGATGTCAACAACAACAACAACAACAACAACAACTTGTCTCATGGTAGAAGTAATAATGCCAACAAGAAGCTGAAACAACAACAGCAGCAACGAAGTGAAGACTCCACTGGTGTCGTGGTAAATACAGTAATAGGAGTCCCACGAGTCCAAACTGAGCAAACACATCACACCAACAATGAGACAGCAGTTTCTTCCACAGAAATAAAACATTCCACATTGCAAGAGCAGGAACAAACACAACAGAAAAAATCTGCTGCGTCTCGATTGTCTCTAGAAAATTCGTTACTGCAAAACGCTGCACCGACTTTAGCTCCAGCACCACTGCCACAACTACCACCAACAATGCTATCGCAGCAACAGCCGTTGTCGTTACTATCATCGTCATCACAACGAAAACTATCGAATGCCACTGCACAACCAATGCCAGCAGCAGCAGCAGCAGCAGCAACAATATCAACGCCAGCAGCAGCAGCAGCAACATCAGCAGCGGTAGTATCTACGAAACACAAGATTACTTCCGATGATCCATTGTGGCAATTATTGCTTCATATTGTTCCATTGACACAACAATCACGTGATCCTGATAAGGATATGGAATTAGCTAATTTGTTGGAAGATAAATTACCATTAACACATGCAGCTGCGGTATTGGCACATTCTGGAAATTTACAACAACAACAACTTCCACCACCAGCAGACCACCACCAATAACAACAACAACAACAACAGTTGTCGTTGCAACTTGCAGGTTCCATACGACAAAACAATAATAAAGGAAATACTACAGAATTTATAAACATAATGCAGCAATAGCTAATAAGAGCGGTATAACAGTTACAAACAAAAATGAAGCAGTAGCCTAAAAAGAGTAAACATATTGTACAAATGAAAGGAAGAATAGTTTCCGTAAACAATTGCGTCTTATATGGATTACAGTCCAACATTTTTTGTACGTGTGTGAATGGTGCGATTTTTTGCACGAAGGGCATATCGACCAGTACCACAGGTAGTCACAACATCTTGCCCGCCCTTCTCTGAATAATGAGGTGGAATAGACTGGTAGAAATTTACAAGTGGCATCTCTCTTTTTTCTTTCTTCCCTCAAATGAGGAGAAAAGTACCTCGCTGCGAAACTGTGCTCATCGTCTACTAGTACATTTCAACAATTCTAGTTTTGACATGATGCATTGTTGAATAATACCAGTTTTGAGGACCATATCTTGTTCTGTGCGATCGACAATCTTTGCGTCGAGGAAGTTGTTCTGAAGTGACTCCCACCATTGTTCACGGCATTCGTCGTCGTCCGCCAAATGCTTCAAGATTTTCGAAACATCATCACTCGTAAGCCAGGTGGGTTTCTGTCCTAGAATTTTTCCAATTATCTCCACGCACTTCTCTTTTGTGCGAGGAAGGTTGTAGCGCAGGCTTTGGGAAAGACAATCATGAGTTTCAAGGAATTCCTTTCTTTCTTCACTGCCATAGCAGCGAACATATCTGTCTTTAATAAAATCGTAAAGAAAGCCATCGCAAGCTTCCAAACCCATAGCCATACAGAGTTCATCAGACCACTCGAGGACTAAATCCACATTTTCTTTGGTAATCTTGGTCTGCGAGAAAGGCTCTTGTAGCGCCATGATCAATTCCCAGCCATCAGGTTTCTTTTTGGGAAATTTAAATCTCTTTGTTGCTGCCTCTTTCATTCCGCTACGAAACGCAGCCTGAAAGTATCCGCTGCAGAGTTGAAGCATAGCACTTGATTCACGAAACTGTTTCTTACCAACAACAACCACGACATCAAGCTCGTCCTCAGAACGAAATTTCTTGAACGGACGCGTGATTTCATCTTTGTTCATTTTTCTATCTTCTTTTTGGAATAAAATAATGAATTTGTAAAGAGAGAAAAGAGTGCAGCGTGTCTATCGTTGCTGGGATATAGTGCTGAGATTCACGGTACAAGAATTTTCATTGGCACGTTGTGATTCTTTCAAAATCCTCTCCACAAATAAGAACACGCTGGAAAGGGTGAAATTCAAGCTAGCTATTCGGAGTAGCTTTCTATTGCAGCTAGTAGCCCTCGCTTAGTGCAGTATGAAAAAGAAAAAAATAGATCCTTGCGCTTCATTTATAGTTGAACGAAAATTAAGCACAGAATGGAGCTTGATCCCCTATTATTATCTAAAGTCAAGTCTACACATGGGACTCAACGGTTTGCCGTCAACACGGCAGAGATGTCCACTCCCAGAAGGTGTCGGTTTTTTGTTTCTACAAGCAATTTGAGTTCCTTCGATGCCTTTCTCAAAACGCTGCAACCATTATTTGGTATTTATATCTCAACGGCAACGTTGAATTTGGTCTAGGCCAGTGGGATATAGTTTGAAAGAGTACATAACAAATGAAGAAACAACAAGAAACTTTTGTTGTGTTCGGGCTATCTCCTCCTTGTCAACGTACGCGTTGAGCTCGAGCTGGTGGTAAAGACAAACCTCTTCCACGCTTACAATGACTGTCCGGGTCTCTTTTTTCTTGAAAAAGTCCACCCTGGCTCGGAGTAGTAGGAATTCCGACTTCTCATTATTTTTATTTTTTAGGATAGATGCCATTTTGGACCTTGACCGTCTCATTTTTAAGGAGTAAACAAGACACTTGAATTGAGTGTCCATATTTCTTTATATTTCTGGTTACAATCGCGGTAGTGGATGATACAGTAAAAGCTCTTGCATTGAAACATCTTCCATGGCTACCCTCTAATCCTTAAACGCGGCACAGTCTTTGTGATCCAGCTAATTCAAGAAGCAAGAAATATAATAATAGCCGCGAAACAATTTTTTATGCCACTGCGAATGTCAAGAATACGAATCCATCCTCTCAATTCGAAGTGCCAAGTAATACTAATATTATTACCTATTACTACTAGCTATTGTAGTTGTAGTTTTCTTCTTCTTCTAACATTACATTAAAAGCAGCTACAACAGCAAGTAAAGTTTCGAAAGAAAACTATTATAGTCAAAGCAACCTATTGGGAGGACCATGTCGGACGACTCACCGCAAACGCTTCCTTGTGTTAATACTTTTATCACTAATAGTAGTAATGCACACAATAGATGTAAACATGAGGCCAAGCGGAACCCATGCAGAAGTAGTAGTGTTCAATTTTCTCAATTCCGGAAAGATAAGCAGCTTCAACAAGAACCAAAACAACTGTCGGCGACATCATGGCATTTGATTGGACTGGAAGAGGCTTCCTTAGATTTGACAGAAGTCTTTTTTTGTACTGATAGAAATAGTGGCCGTCGTCCCATTGACCTTTCTTCGACATCGGTGAGTTCCCGGCACGAAGAAGAAGAAAGCAAACCGTCCAAAACCAACCACGAGAACAATAAAGACGACGGTATCCTTCACGAAAGTTGCAGTAGCTTTAGTGACAGTTACAATGATGACGACCACGAAGACTCGATAGATCCAGCCGATCTTGCAGAAAAGCAAGTTCGTCAGACACTGTGTTATTCTGTATTGCACGCTTTAGGATTGATGACGGTGATCCAACTCTTAGCGTACCTATTTCAGAAATGTTTTGGAGGACAAAATAATAAAGATATTAGTGCAATGAACAACGTTGAAGAGACAGCTGCTGATGCCGCAGCCGATTTCGCTGCCAGCAAGGGCGTGCTGCTGGGTGGTAGCAAGAATTGTTCTTCCGCTTTGTAAGTACAAAGTGGTGTTTCCCAAAAAATGATTTCATTTTGCTACTTGCTTCCTTGTGCTCACTGAACCATTATATTCCATTTCTTTATTGATATTGTTATTAGTATGACGACCAACACGGCTGCCAACGCGGCCAGTGCTGCAACACAGCAAATGGCATTTTCAGCGTCTCAAGTTGCAGCAGGGTACACAGCAGCTGGTTCGTCCTCCTTGGGTGCACTGGGAGTAGCTACCACCATGACTACATCATTGGGAGTAGCAGCAACGATTGCGGGTACGTCGTTGGCAAGTCAAGCTGGAATAGCGTTGGGCCTTGCTGCCATGGTCACGGTTGCTACAGTTTCGACCGTTGCCATGGTACAACCTGTACAACAAGTTGTCAATACCACTACGAGCATAGCCAGTTTGAGCAATGTCACTATCACTGCTGTTCTTTCCAAGGAATCTACTTCCATTCAAAATGGTCGTGACGACGCCATTGGAGCTCTGTGGCAGCACCCCTGCCCAGAAACGGATTTCGATACAGTGGACCTCAAATACGGCATTGTCGAACTTGTACTAGAAGGCTTACCGCACAACTTTACTTTAGACTACAAGGATGAACTCGAAGATATCTTTGTCATGGTCTACAATGGGTTATCCGGAATGTGCGAGGGTCCATTCGAACGTGTTATGCACACGATCCATTTAGAATATGCCCGTTATACCGATGCAGGAGATAATTTTACATTTACCACCACAAAGTGGGAAGGAGAAGTCTCCTGCGTGGGGTGTCCGGATGACAATCCATTTTTTGGCGGCGGCTACGGCTTGTTTTCATCGCAACGACGCTTGCAAGAAGAATCGTCGCTTCCCGACGACCTCCTCAAGCTTTTTAGTGAGGCTTTCCTATTTGAAATCAAGGACAGGTATCCCTGGTTGGTTCGGGAAGAAGGAAGCCATCTCAACACTTTCTTTGCTGGTGTCATGTCTACAATAGATCCTGAACGGACAGTCATGGAATTTGTTTCAGAGCCTGTCTCTCCTCTACCAACTCCTGTCGTCGAGTTGACAGGAACAAATAATGCCAGTTCGACATCTCCTACAGGATTTCCGAATGCAATTCCAACAACGCAGCCAAGCATGGAACCAAGTAGCACCACTGCACTTGCAGACATGGTAAAAGAATCGGCGTTGCCGAAAATTCCCGAAACGAAGTCTCCCTCATCGTCTCCATCGGCAGTCCCGCCCTCTCCAGGGCCATCGACGAGTCCCTTTCCTTCTTCACTGTCTCAAGAGCCGAGTGCCCTACCTGCTTCTGTTCCCAACGCTACACAAACAGTTGCTCTCACTCAAGAACCCAGCTTCAGCTCTTCCCTCTTTCCTACTCTCTTTTCAGTCGACAAGCAAGTCCCAGATTCGACAGAGCCAATGTTTCCACCATCAGCAGCAGCTCCTACTTCAAGCCCAATTGACACACCACTATCAACCCGAGCACCCATAGCGACTTCCAACTTACCAGACCCTGTTGTTACCAGTACAACGTTCAGCCCAACGAGAGGTCCTGTTGCATCAGCAACAAATACTCCAAGTAGGCGTCCTGAAGCAACTGCAACGGCAAGCAGTCCAACAAACATACCCACTTCTAGTCCCGTTGCTGGAACAAGATCTGATCCGCCAGTCAGCACAAAAGCTCCAGTAGCTGCTCCTACAGCTACAACAGACTTTCCAGACATTCCTCAAAGTCCCAGTGCCTCTCCAAACACAGGTGTGTCTACCTTCGGACCATCTCGTGGAACATCGCTTGCACCTTCAGGTGGACCAAGCTCTGTTCCTATATTTGCACCGTCTGCACAGGACGGAAATCGTAGTGTCTCTCCTGCTACCACTCTTGAACCTTCAGGCGCATTGGCATCTGCACCTACCTTTGATCCTACTTCTGGACCTACCAGGGGGCTAACATTGTCACCTACACCGAATTCTCCTGTTGCTTCAACTCAGCCATCTTTATCAGAGATCTCATCCTTTCCAACTCCTGGGCCTATTATTGCACCAACGACAACCCCGACATATGTGCCTGCGAACGGACCCACTCATATGCCCACTGCTATATCTATGGCATCTCCCACGAATAGACCCACCCGATCTATCAGCAGTGCTGTAACATTTGAGCCAACAGGAGGACCTATAAAAATACCCACTGAATCTCCAACAGATGTCCCTAGTCAACCAGTACAGTTACCACCACCAGTTACTCTACACCCCACAGACGCACCAACATTTGGTCCTACGCTGGGAGCAACACCAGGGCCAACAGATAATCCAACTTCTGAACCAAGCACTATTCCATCGCATTGGCCAACAGCAGGACCAGCAAAGAGTCCGACGCTCACTCCGTCGAGTGGACCAACAAAAGAGCCATCCAACATTCCAACTGCTAGATCAACTCTGCTTCCATCATATGGACTAACAGAGCAGCCATCCAAAGGTCCAACTACTGGACCAGCTATTTTGTCTAATGGGCCAACAAAACAGCCATCCAATAGTCCAACCATTGGACCAACCCTTCCTCCATCATATGGACCAACAGATCATCCATCCAATAGTCCAACTACTAGATCAACTGCTCCTCCATCATATGGACCAACTACTAGTCCAACCATTACTCCAACTACTTCTCCATCACATGAACCAACAGTGGGGCCATCAGAAGTCTCAATTCACCCTCCGTCGTCTAGGCCTACTTCAGCTCCCACTTTAGTGCCCACCGCAACCCCATCAACTAGGGTGCCTACCTCCATTCCCACTTTGGGCTCAACCAACGCCCCTACTGTAGCACCCACTCCTGGACCTACTACACCGCCAACCCATGTGACAACAGCTTTACCTTCAAGCACGCCAACACTAAATCCCACTGTGGCACCCACTCCTGGACCTACCACACCACCAACTCATGTGCCAACAGATTTACCTTCAAGCACACCAACACTAAATCCCACTGTATCACCCACTCCTGGACCTACCACACCACCAACTCATGTGCCAACAGGTTTACCTTCAAGCACACCAACACTAAATCCCACTGTAGCACCCACTCCTGGACCTACCACACCACCAACCCATGTGCCAACAGGTTTACCCTCAGGCACACCAACACTAAATCCCACTGCAGCACCCACCCCTGGACGTACCACACCACCAACCCATGTGCCAACAGGTTTACCCTCAAGCACACCAACACTAAATCCCACTGCAGCACCCACCCCTGGGCCTACCAAATCACCAACCAATGTTCCAACAAGTTCACCTTCAAGTATTCCAACACCAAATCCCACTGCAGCACCAACCTCTGGACCTACCAAACCACCAACCAATGTTCCAACAAGTTCACCTTCAAGTATACCAACACCAAATCCCACTGCAGCACCAACCTCTGGACCTACCAAACCACCAACCAATGTTCCAACAAGTTCACCTTCAAGTATTCCAACACCAAATCCCACTGCAGCACCAACCTCTGGACCTACCAAACCACCAACCAATGTTCCGACAAGAGCACCGTCAAATGCACCTACACCAAATCCCACTACAGCACCAACCACTCGACCTACCATAAGACCAACCAATCTGCCAACAAGTCCACCCTCAAATGCACCAACGTCAAAGCCTACTCTAAGCCCCACAAGCCATCCTACATTGATGCCAACACAGGCACCCACCCTCGGAACTGCTGCAGTAACCAGCTTTGGCTTAGTGAGTGCAACAAACAACAATCGTCTTGTTGAGGTGAAGGATGGCGATACCATTGACCATGCTGTTTGGGGAGACAAGCTCAATTTAAGAGCTGAATTCAATGATGACAGCAGTGACAGTTCTCCTCGAGTTGACTCAGTGCGTTTTTGGGTGAATGGTGGTGATGGCGACACTGCACGTAGAGAGGTAGTTGTTCCTTACTCACTTGCTAGCAACAGACCAAGTGGGGCTTATATTGCATCTGCAACACTGGCAACTCCAACAAACTCAGTTACAATTGAGGCTGTTCCATACTGGAATGATGTTGCGGGTTCATCGTACACAGTCACAATAAGAATTGTTGGTGTTTCAAGAGATGTTGATTGATAGCTTTAGGTTTTCAGTTAGTCAATGCTTCTAATAGTTTTTTAATTATGCGCTTAAGCGTTTCGTCATTCGCACACCCACCGTTTATACTCTGCAGAACGTCCAGGTCCAGCAATTCTCTCCTGAGAGAAACAAGCCTAGAAACCAGAAGCATTTTCACTACAGAGTAGATTATGGAGAATGACAAGGCATTTACCAGAAGCACAAACACTTTTCGGATTTACAGAATAAGCGCGTCACCATCTAGCCTTTCGCTTTCAAGCAAGTCCCAGACTTCGTCATCGTTCGCCAGGAGTTGTTCTGTTTCTGCTCTGTCCAAATAAGGGTAGTCGCCGATCCAGATTTTCAAATCAGGAACAAATATATCTGTCAAGGCAGCAAGGGTTGTAAAACTTTGAGAAGTGCTCAACATGACACCTAATACGGGCTGTCCAGGCTCCAAATCTATATATTCCTCACTCATTCTGGAATGAACTTGCAGAGTTCGTCCTGTACCGTCCTGAAAATTCACACGAAGCAAATAGGGAGTCCCAGCCCACTCTTCGAGTTCGTCTTCTTCCATCTTGTAATTTGCAAAATCCGAGAGGTCGTATTCGTCGGATGCTGTTGCATTCTCCTCCTCCACAACACAGACGTCCTCAATCCGTCCAAGAAATAAGGCCCCATACAAGCCACGCCTGCCTTCGTCCTCCTCCGCTTTCTCCTCTTCATCAAAGAATTCGTAACCATTGCTGCTGACTATCCACGGATCCACCAGATCACGTCCACCTCTGAGTTCCCAATTGCGTTGGTAGGCCTGCAGCTGCGGTGAAAAGATGGACCAAAACAAAAAAATCGATCCCAAAATCGTGGCAACAAAGCCTCCCAGAACAAAGCTCAAAAAGTAGGAAAACATTACACCCAGAATAGTCACGACAGACGATTCGAATACCCGTCCGTATCGTTCCCGTTGCGTTCGTCCCCAGTACGTAGCCGCTTGTTCTCCCGTAGGAGGACCCGCTACGACCAGCAAGCGATCCAAGTCTTCGACCGATAATGGTACAAGTGCCATGTTTAGGTCCGTCGAAGAATGCGTCCTTTCGATTAGGCTGGGATGAGGGAGAGAAGGAAATCGGAGATTTATGAAAGGCAAATTAGGAAGCGATTGTCGAGTTCTCACAACGGGACGGTAAAAAGAAGGAGCTGTTGCAAAGAACGCAGCAGCATGATGGTGATGCAAGACAGCCATTGCTACAAGTGGAAGCAGATATTTCTTCTGTGGTCTTCGGATCGTTCCAGCAGCAGCAACAGTAGTCGTCGTCCTCTTACCTGAGATTTCGTTGATGTTCGAAAGGTCGTCCAGATCCAACCAACGTTTCTTGAAGGGAACCGGTTTCGCACCGGTAAAGACTGAAACAATTCTGTCGCAATGCTCCTCCGTAACATCTCGAAAGGTCGTTCCCTTTTGGGGATCCGTCTTTTCGTTCCGACAAAACCAATTAATTTCTACAAACTTGCGTCCCTTGTCATTGAGCTCATCGAAGTCACCCAATCGCAGAGGATAGTTCGCGTCCTGCATCAATCGTGCCAACAAGTTCATTTCGTATTCACACGTTTCTTTGTAGGCATTTTCCCATTCAGGTGGATGACTGTATCGAACACAAGGGTTGCCGTCTTGGTCCCGGTAGTGCAACTTGCGCGTATTTTGGGACAACCAAGCCCGGACAACATTATGATAATTACTATCCATCCAATACCGGGACATGGGCATGGTCATTTCCCGCAAGGCTTGTTGGTAATTGTCACGAACCATTTCCTCCCGCGAGGGCAATGGCTGCTCGCCTGTAATGTACCTCAGGGCCAGCCAGGCTTGCACGTCGAGGGCCAGCAAGGGCGTCTCAAAATTGTTGGCGAGCAACAACATGAGATTGGGATTGTATGTAAAAACAATTTCGCGGTAGAGGTAGGGACTGACGTAGTTACCAGGATACAAAGTTTCAGTGTGGGGTGGAATGTGAATATTGCCATCAGAATCAATGATAGGTGGTGCTGGTGGTTTGCCACGATTGCTCTCTCTGGCAGCAGCATCAGCAGCAGCATCAGCAGCATCGGTATCTACATCCCCATCTTCTTGCTTCTTTTCCTCTGCGTCAGTCAATATGTTGGCTTTCTCATCACGCATCTTTTCTCCTTTGTTGTTGTCACGGTCACTTTCGTCATCAGCATCATCTTTCAAGGCTTGATCGTGTTTGATGGGATCCCAGTACGAGCTGAGAATTTGGGATAACGGATTCGTAGGCATTCGCCAATCTTGTGGCAAAGCCATTCTATCTTGATCGTTCCAGTACTCCTTGTACTGTTCGGGGGTCATGTTGTAACACGATGCATCGAGCATGTCAAAATTTTCGGAATATCCCGTACAACAAATTACCACGTGAACGTCTCGAATGGAAGTGGGAGGAGCAGTACTGTTTTTGTTGTTAGTGGTGTCCCCATTCACAGCACTGCTGTTTTCGTAAACTTCTTGAACATCCAATTCATGAGCGTACTTCTGAAGGGTAATGTCAAAGGATGCACCATCCTTCTTATTGTTGGTAGTATTGGTATTGTCATTGATGCGAACAGACTTGGGTTTGTATCCTGTCACGACAGTGACTTTATTATCTGGCCAATTGGACGACCAGCAAACGGGAACATCAATGCCTTGACGTCTCGCTAGGATGGTAATATGCTTGGCACCCCACTTGATACCCATAAAGGCCAAATCTTCTGCACTGTAACTTCCGCCAATAAGAACCAAATGACGGTCGCGAATTTGTTCGGCAATGGTCTGTTCAACGGCCGAAGCGTGCAAGAACACAGGTGGCGGAGGCAATGGTGACGACTCGGAACTGGTGGTCGCCTGTACAGTCTTGTTGTAGTCTTCCAGTGCTGCCTCAAAGGCGTGTCGAATAGGACCAGGAATTTTAGCTGTTCCATTTTGTCCCGCAGACCAAATGACCTTGTCGAATTGCTGCGGCTGGTGCTGGTGCTGGTGCTGCTGCTGCTGCGTGGGCAAGTGTGTAGTCATCACGTGAAAGGTCCTGTCCGTCGCACGATACTCCACCTTGTCGACTCTGGTTTCAAATTGCATGTACTTTTCAAAAAAGTTGGGACAATGACGTGTCACGCGTGCCAAAATGTACTCCAGAACGCACTGACGAGGCAAGTAAACGGGCAACTTGACCTGTTCCTGCATTGGCGGTTGCTGATGCTGCTGCTGTTCAGCGACGTTCTCAGCAGCATCGATAATGTTCTCCTTAAAGTGCTCTTCAAAGGTGTAATCAAAAAATTCCATCACTTCCTTGGGTCCATTGCACCACAAGGCTTCGTACATGTTCGTGTCCGTTTTAGCTGTAGCAGAAGTAGCAGTACTTGTACTACTAGCAGGTGTAGTCGTGGTATCTCCACCAGTCGTTGAACGCCAAACACCACCAGGAGCATTGGCCATTTCAAAACACGTTATAGCAGGCAACGAATCTAATTCAGCTTGAAGAAGATCCATAGCGTCTTCTTTGTCTTTGGCGTTGTCCATGTTTCTTAGCTGCTCTTCCAATGTCCGACGTTTGCTTTCCAAGGCATGACAAAAGAAAATAGCACCAGGACCACCACCAATAACTGCTACCTTTAATTGTTTCTTTTGGGTTGTACTACTACTGGCATACGTAGTACCAGTAGCACTACTAGTAGTAGGAATAGCAGTTGTAGTTGAGGTCATGATGTTGTTGTTGGGTGTTTGCGGTATGTGTGATTGTTAATTGATTATATACCTGGTAATGTATAGAGTAATTGTGAATACGCTACTACAGTACTAGTAGTCTACCAGTGGTACCACTCCGTTTAATTTGAAAATGAAAGAAGGCAATGATGATTTTTATTTCAATGATAAAAAATATTTTGTGGTTCGAGTTTTGCACCAGATTTTTCCGTTGGCCTGCTTTTCATTTTTCAGTACCGTACGTAGTCTACTAGTAGTAGCTAGTAGTACTACTAGCTACTACTACTACTATATTACTACTACTAGTCCTACTACTAAGACTAGTACTGTACTAGAGAGACTATTAGAGCAAGCAGTAGTAGTCTACGACTCCTCTTTTAGTCCTTTTGTGTGCTTTCCTGCTGCTGACTCATTGGCCGTTGATCGGCCATGTGATAGAGAAAAAAAATCGCAACATAGGCACGGTTGGGTATCAACGCTTACTAATAAAACAACCTCGAGTTGTTCCTTTGTGGCTGCTGGCGCTGCTTCTCAACTACAAGAAGTCGACTTACTCAACAACTCCTCCTCTCTACTACCGCTAGTAGCTAATAGCTAGCTAGTAGTAGTAGTAGTAGTAGACTACTCCGTAGTTGTTAGTAGCAGTCTGCTTTCTACTAGTAGTACTCTGGAGTACGGTAGGGGGCTAGTGCTCATCTAACATTATTCTTTGTTTCAGAGGGCAACGTTTCGGTTTCTGTCACTTCCCGGAAGACTAGCTAGACATGTGTTATCACCATTCCCGGGATATGGAAAAATCCCGGGGGTGTGTATCCAATTTTCCGGGATATCCATATCCCGGGCTTGTTTGACGATTTAGTGATCACCAATTCAGGAATATTGAAAAATCACGGGATGTATTTTATGCTTATATTCGGAATGAATAGTTTAATGTTACATTGTATTTAGATGAGCGAATTAAATTGAAGTGGTTCAGCAGCTACCTGTTAAATACTAGCTTAAAAGGGCTTGACCATTTTATTTTAATACACAAACGAATACTCAAAGGAATACGTTTATTCAAATAATGAATTAAATTAAAGTGGTTTAGCAGCTACCTGTTAAATACTAGCTTAAAAGGGATTGACCATTTTATTTTAACCAGCAATATCGGTACGATTTTCAAACCAAACAGCTTAACTACTAGTAATACGTTTATTCGAATGAATTAAATTAAAGGGGTTCAGCAGCTACCTGTTAAATGCTAGCTTAAAAGGGCTTGACCATTTTATTTT
>Ga0210025_1003669_pt1 | contig 13735 bp, 9 predicted proteins | sample CryGeyme20150102_FD_183989 | JGI IMG/M metagenome (GOLD analysis project Ga0210025, IMG submission 183989) | Groundwater microbial communities from Crystal Geyser aquifers in Utah, USA - Crystal Geyser metaG 2015-0102 (SPAdes) (version 2) | ecosystem: Environmental > Aquatic > Deep subsurface >...
AATTTTCAGTACCCTACTTCTAAAATAGTAAGCTAAATATTTATAAGTAGCACACAAATAAAACTTTCATAGGCCACCCACTGGTGGCTAGAGTGGTTGGCGAATATATTATTATTATTGATCCCATAGGAAGGTCATCGAGTCATAGACTTAATTTCGTTTGGTTCTAACCCTAAATAACGATGCAAATCTTGATCTTTTATTTGTGCCAAGACCGCATAGCAAAAAAAAAAAAATAGCAACCACAAGTGAAACCAACGAACCAAAGAAACAAGAAGGAAGCAGCAGGTCGTACTACGAGAGAGAGAGAGAGAGAGAGAGAGAGAGAGAGAGCAAAAACATCTCTTTCATTCGGTACGGTTTCTACGATCACTAGACCTACTACTAGCTCGTCTTTATAACGACGACGGAGAAAGACTACGTACTCTACAAGAGAAAAGGGGCGGGAGAGAGCCATCGAATTAGTACTGTATTTCATTATTTAAAAAGGGGAACATACAAACTACAAACAAGCGAACGTTCAATCAGTACTACTGTAGTACTGGACGCATCTACGATGCCCGTGTCTGTGTCGAAACGATCGCGACAAAAAAAAGTATTACCACTGATGACACCATCACAGCAACAGCAACAGCAACAGCAACAGCAACGATATGCCATACTGAGCACACAGGGAGGGCATTTCAAAATACGTCAGGCTCAAATAGCACTTGTTATTGTTTTGGGATTGATTATTAGTATGATTGTGTGGTTCTCTTTTTCCTCCAATGAAGATGTTGATTATTTGTTGAATCCATTAGCGACAATGACGACAGCAACGACGACAGCAATCAACAATGAACTAGTAACCACCAAGATAACCAGACGGGACATTATTGATCCACTCCGTAAAAAAGAACGAATGATGACCATGACGACAGATCAAATATTATCCGATCCACACTTTTACGAAAACGAAGAAATCCGGAGCAGCAGTGATGGTACATTGTTGGGACGGTATTGGTTTCCAACACAACAACTGTTACAGCAAACTACCAGGAAAGAAGCATCGACAATACATAACAATCAATTTTTATTACCATTAAATGGTTTACAATATAAACTATTGGATGATGACGACCTTGAATCGGAAGAAAACGAACGACAACGATGTGACCGATATTCCTTTGAGTACAATCCCACATTGCAATTTGAACCCGAGGATGATCGTAACAACAACAACAACAACAACAATAATCATAATATGACACGACGAGGACGACGACGACGACAGCGCCGTCGCATCTTTTATGGGTCTAGTATTGCAGATGATTCCTTCTTTTTATTGCAAACCATGGCAACAGAATCGTACAATTTGTACCATACCGTGTCGTTTGTGGAATCCAATATGACTCATACGCGATCACCGCGGACGTTGCGATTTCCACCACAGTCTCCACAAACCACCGTCTTGCAATCTATGTTTGGGAGCAAAACCAAAGTATCGATCGAATACTATACCCCCGTATCCAAAGATGAATACAAGCACGACGAGAAGATGGGAAAGAACACCTTTGATTGGCAGCACATGCAGCGAAATGCCATTTTAAAACGGTGGAAACGAAATGGAATGCAACCACACGATATTGGTATCATGGCCGATGCGGATGAGTTCTTTTCTCGAGACTTTTTGCGAGCCCTACAAATTTGCGATATTCCCGAATTCCGACCTGGACAGCAGGATTGTTTGCGTCCCAAAATTCTAGGTACGACCCTCATTTACGAAGCCAGTCCGGAGTGTATCATTTCCAATGCCAAATTGTGGCACCCCGGTTGCATGCTGGGTGAATGCCTCGAGGGCATCGGAAATGATACCATTCACAAACCACCCGATCGCCAATTTCACGGAAATCAAGGCAAACGTGCCATCGGTTTTGGAATACCGGCACACAATTATTCGGCCTTTCTTGCCAAATATCCAGAGGTCCGAGCATCAGAAAAACCCATGTATCCTCTGTGGTCTGCGGGTGACTTTCGTGGTTTGGATGGAGGCCGTCAGGCCAGACTGAAACACAGGCACACCGTATCTCACAGTGCCTTTCATCTGCACAACTTTTTCGGATCTGCCCATGAGATTCGTCACAAATACGGAACCTACGGTGAACCTTTTAATCATGCCGATACTCAACCACTGGCGACCCTCCACGATGATTTGAGTGTGGCTTCGTCCTGTGTGCATGGGTGGCAGAATTTTGGAGAACGCAAATACTATGTTGGAGGCGATCAAGAGTTGTTTGGGAACAACAACAACAACACGGGTCCGCGTCGACCCATCTTTTTTGAAAGCACTTCCATTCGCAGGGCTCGTCACGAACACTTGAAAAAGATCTTTCTCGAGGACGAACAACAACATGGTGCAGGAAATGCAACCTGTACCAGCAAAAAATGTACCGTCCACGAAAAACAGTAACACCAAGATATAAAAGAGTCGTTCCTTGGTTTAGCCGGGCAAAAAACTGCCTTTTATTGTAAGAATAATAATAATATATATATATCATACTGTAGCGTTCGTTCCAATATATATAGCGTAACTATCTACAGCAATCTGCCAACCCTTATATGCACCTCACTCGATCAATCTATCACTCAAGTCACACACTTTCACGGCCACTTGACGCAATATTTTGGCATCTTCTTTCGTCGGAAGTGGCAGTGGAGGTTCGTCGGGAGGTTGCATACGACGTGCTCGATCCCACCATGATGGATCGTAATTTTTCGGAGGCTTTTCCCCTGTAATGGTCGCAAATAATACAAAAGCTTGCAACAAGGTCCCGTGAGGACTAGGATGAAAGTGATCCGTATGATACAATTGTTCCCATAAGGACCGATTGGAGTGGTACAATTCCGAGTAAGCTTCACCGACGGGAGCAATACGAGCTTGAATATCAGACTCGTCTTCCTGCAACATGGTATTGATATGTTTCTCGTATATCTTCAGTCCTTGTCGTAACAATCGTGTATATGATTTAAAGTTTCCCAAATCTTCTGTGTTACGAATTTTGGGAACTCGGTAGGCAGCCGTTTGAATTAGAATAGGTGTAATGTTGGATTTCAATAGTAGTGGAAGATAATCGTGTCGAAAGGTGTGCAGTGTTTCAGAGCGTGTCTCTTTCCGCGCTGGTGATTGTGTATGATCATTGAGAATCACGTAGTCAAACGACGCGTCGTCCAACAAGTCTTGGACCGTTGCTGCCCCAATGTCGTACGTTCCATCAGGTAACAACGCATTCGGAGTTGCAAATCGATTGCCCATGCCATTTCCCTTGCTCCACAAATATGCGAGGGAGGCTCCACCTCGCAAACAGGAATCCTGAGACATGTCTCCATGATCGTCGTTCTCTTTCCTTTCCTGGAACATTCGTTCCAACAAACGTGGACAATCATTAAAGTACTGAATAGAATTTCCTACACAAGCAATGCGAATTCCCCCTTTTGACTCGTCATCATCGTCGTCATTATTATCAATGTTTGCAGTGGTTCTATTGTTGGAAGATATTTCCGACATTGCATTGTGACTCCAAGCCAAGACCGAAGCCACAGTTAGTGCAAACACTGCCAACGCTACCGACAAAACAGAAGAGGCAGGCCAAGATGCTGCCGACTTGAAGCGTGACATGGAGTTGGGACACTGTTTATTTTGTAGCCTTTCTTGGATTCGTCTCTTTGAACAGAATAAGAAAGAAAAAACTTGTGGTGCAGCAAGGATTTGAGAATTGTTATTTTAAAAGGAAGTTTCGAGTAAATTAGATTTTTTGAGTCGTCTTGCAGAGAAATTTTTGTTTCCGTTGCCAAGAGCCCTATCCTTGTCCTGACTAAAATCTCAATAAAAACAGTTTTAAAAATAGCAGAGAAAGTAGACCTGCTACGTACCACTACTAGCTAGTCTACTACTAGCTAGTAGTCTACTCTACTCCGTGCTCGGTAGTGGTAGACTACCTACTACGAGTACCTGGTAGTAGTACTTTCTTTCCACGACCCATCAAAAATAAAAATAAAATAATGGTTGAACATTAGACGCCACAGAAACACACCTTCCTGTTTCAAGCATGGCGAAACATTGTAATGATTGTGCAGGAGGTAGTCAAGGGAATTGCCGACAACAAATAAATGGAATGTAACAGTGGCTAGTCTAGATGAGTTTTCACTGCAAAATTCAAAGCCCACCGTCTGAAAAATTACGAGTCGATACGACCTACAAGAGATCCAGTACCATTGCAAAAAATGGGTGTGACTATTCATCGACGATTATCATCTTTCGAGAATCTCTAATACTCTGATGGCGAACTTGCAGAACTCCCTTTTTTACACATTTTGCTTCACGTGATACCACACTACTTGAGTACTCTGACGGGGGAACACATGAACGTAGAAGGTTTTCCCTACAATTTCATGCTTTTCAATGGAAGGTCATTGCTCATAACCTTGACAAGCAACAAAAGATGGGTGTCAACAAAACGAATGGACGGCAAACCACCTGGGATATGAGCAACAATCGTCATCAATGTTTACCGGGATAGAGTATGGTACACCCTAAAGAGTATTCCAGCTACTCTACTAGTAGTAGTAGAGTACAAGAGACTACCACCTGGTACTATTATTTTAGTTGCTAGAGAATCTGTACCATGTGGTCGACATTGATATGGTAGTACGACTCAAGAGTCGGGTTAACCCGAAACAGGAGCGTGCTCTTTCACTGATCCTATGAGTTTGTGACTTAAGTAATTCTCTCAACAAAATACCGGTTTTATCAATGATGCCGACAGTGTCTAAGCAATTTTTAAACTTGATTGCTTTTCGATCAAGTAAGTAGACTAGTAGGGTAAATGGTAGTCTACTTGGACGAACCAAGGACAATTTGCAATCCTGCATAAAAATGGTTGAAGAACCCTACCAGGTACCTGGTACCTGGTACTTGATTCAAGAACGTTAATTTTTTTTTGAAAGATCATTTTTGTTACTTTTTTTCTTGTCCGTTTTGAAAAAGCTTAGGTACTATAAAAAAACTAGCATTGCATTCAACCCTACAAAAACGATGAGGTCCTCGAGCGTTTACAGTGTTATCCTTCTAGTGGTTCAAGTCGCTTTGTGTACAACTGCAGTACTTGCACAGGAATTTTTTCGTCGTCGTTCTGCATTGGACTACGTCCAGGAGTCTACTGATGAGAATCGGCTTCTCATGGGCAGCTTCGAAAGAATGCTACAGCCAAATCCCGAATTGCAGGCCGAAGCTTGGGCTTTTGAGGTCTTAACAACTTCCCAGCAACTTGCCATGGTCACTTTCTTCTTTGCAACCGAAGGGGTTGACTGGATTAATAACACTTCTTGGTTGTCGTATGATATTTCCGAATGCGATTGGTTCAACTATGCCAATATGAGTTGCAATGTTGAGGGTAATCTAACCCAGTTAAACCTTACATCCAACAACCTTTTCGGCACAATCCATAGTGCCATCGGGAATCTTACTTCACTGCAGCTGGTGGATCTGTCAAACAATACAGGTATTGGAGGAACGATCCCGACAGAGATAGGTAAGCTAACAGATCTTGAAATTCTCTTACTGAACGAGACTGGTATTTTTGGTACTATTCCTACTGAGATCGGATTGATAACTGGACTGGAGGTACTTGGGTTGCGAAACACGGCTTTGACGGGGACGATTCCAAGCGAAGTTCTATCTTTGGTAAATCTAACGTTGCTGGACGTTAGTGGCACTGGTCTCCGAGGTCAACTCTCTGAAGAGGCCTGTGACTTTCCTGGACTTGTGTTTACTTGTGGTGGTCTCTGCGGGTGTGATACCTGTTTGTGTCCCCCCGTGGCCCCTCCTGTGAGCCCTCCAACGCGTCATCCGACAGGGAATCCTACTCGTCGCCCTACTAGGAATCCTACACCCGTACCTGGGAAACCTACAACGCCCAAGCCTACACGACATCCAACACCATATCCCACACCATATCCTACGTCGGAACCAACAAAACGGCCGAGCTCATCTCCGACCCAGCAACCGTCAAGATCGCCGAGTGCTAGTCCATCAGTATCGATGTACCCCACAACAAGCCAAAAGCCATCAACGATGCCAAGTGCTGCTCCCAGCTCCAGCCCAAGCAAGAGCTTGGCTCCATCTAAAAGTCCTTCCTTGAGTCCAAGTGCTCTGCCATCCAAGAGTCCTGCTCCGTCTAGCAGCCCTTCCTTGAGTCCAAGTGCTCTGCCATCCAAGAGTCCTGCACCGTCTAGCAGCCCTTCCTTGAGTCCAAGTGCTCTGCCATCCAAGAGTCCTGCACCATCTGCAATCCCCAGCAAATCTCCTACAGGAACTCCATCAGTCTCACCCAGCAAGAATCCTTCTAGAGCTCCCACATCTAGTCCTGTCCCATCAGCCGCTCCCAGTAAATCACCCGTCCCTTCTCTTTCTCCTAGTACATCTCCCTCCCAAGTGCCATCTTTGATTCCGTCCAAGAATCAAATGGTCCTTCAAGAGTTTGATGAAACTTCATTTGAAAAAACCGTTGAGCCGTCGTCCTCGTCGCCGATAAATTCTCCACAGAACTCAGATCTTACCACTGGGAGCCCAACAGTGGAAGCTGGGAGCGCACCTGCTGCACCTTCAGTTCGTCCTACAGTTTCACCCGGGAGCCCGTCTTCACCGCCAACATCCAGAGTCCCAACAACAATGCAGGCAACAAGATCACCAACACAAGAGCCTGCAAAAGTCCCATTTATGCAATCAGAAGAACCCACAACAGAGCCAGAAAGTCAACCCGATGATGAAGTTGGCTTACCAGCAGTAGATGCATCAAAGCCAAGTCCAGAGGACTTTAATACGCCAAAACCTTCTTCTGAATCAGCCCTGGAGGAACAATCTATGCCAGACTCACCAGATGTGTCCACTCCCGTACCTGCCCCAAATGCTGAGACATCCAAGCCAACTTCTTCTCCAAAAGCTGAGAACTCCAAAGCAACTTCTGAACCAACTTCTTCTCCAAAAGCTGAGAAACCCAAAGCAACTTCTGCACCAGAGTCAGCCTCTGACAAAGAGGAGGATAATGATAATGCGGATGATACTGCAGATGAGAATGCTAATGAAGAAGATGATAATGAGGATACTATGAATGAAGATGACAGTACTAATGACGGAAACAAGAGAGCCAGAAGATGGCTTTTTTCCTGGTTTTAGGACTGGATGCTTGAAAATGAATGCTCGTATAATTTACTACATTAAATGTTTCATTTGATTTGAGAGGGTTTAAAAAATCATGGTCTCCACTCCTTGCTTAGAATGCAAGTGGAGCCCTTTTATGCGATAAAACTTTTTCATTTTACTTTACAATTTATAACATACTTTCCCAAAGGCTGTGGAAAATCTGCAGCTATTAGTATGCATTGTGAGAATTTATATATTACAACTTACTTCACATCATTGAAGGGTGCCCTTTAGGCTCAGAGGTATTATCTTTGCATGGTAGCTTAAGATGATTTTTTGGCTTAGCATCAGGCCAATAAGCTGGTAGCCCTAATATGATCGATTCCTCGCCAACAATGCATTGGTATTTGGTATCATCCTATAAACAGCTCTTGTTTGTGTTAAAAACACAGGCACACTGAGCCACATCAAGACTTCATTGCACTTTCTGCTCTGGTGCAACTGCTACTACAGTTGTGGTAGGGTTTGTGAGAATTTATAATAATATATTATTACGACTTACTTGACCCCTTTGCAGCGTGCTCCTTTGGTGGTTTAGGAAGGTACGCTAAATAGAGCTCATATCCTACACTAGTAGATATAAGGTTTGAAATAATACTGTATAAATAATACCTCGTGCAGTCCTGTGTTGAAATACAGTCCCGCCAATTGAATCATGTTGAAATGTGTTGAAATGTGTTGAAATGTATTGAAATGTGTTGAAATGTGTTGAAATGTATTGACATGTGTTGAAATCGTGTTGAATCTCAGTATTTAATGCTAGTATGGACCTCTTGGTCTCCTGTACTATTCGGGTTTAAATAGGGGTTTGGCGGACCTTCGAGGCATAAACTTTGCACTGCACATACCGACGAATGCACACTTCTACTAGACTACTCCCTATATTTCTCGAGCTAGAAATAATTCACACCACTCAGAATGTGACTTGTTAGCAAAAAAAGCCCAGGTGGGACAGGTGCAACATTCCACTTCTTTGCGATTATGCACACTGTTCAAGGACACCGTACAGAGAGCCGCGTGGGACTTCGGAGGCGCTGGAGTCGTTCCTAATATTCTAGGGGAGTGGTATGTGTCTTTAATACTTAATACGTTGGAATTGTTCGACAGTATGTGTGGATATCGGAGGATATCATCACAAAAAAATAGCTTCATCGATGAAATTTAACCCTTCTTCAAATGACAACAACAACGACTGTATATCTCACGGCCATAATATACTGTATCAAACAACTAAAATCGACACTACCGCCACCGTGAACTGCCATCATGGAACACAAACACAAAAACTGCAGGGGATCGCAAGGAATTCTCGGTGTCGGAATCTCTGTGGACCAATTTGCGACGAACCAGCTGGTTGGGAATGCAGAAGGTGTCGCTTCGTGGCCACCAGAATCAATCGTAGGCATCCCCATTGCAGTAACATCAAATTCTACGCGACGAGAATTTGCCGACGAAAATCCAATGGCCGTGGCGAAAATCTTGGCAGGATGGCTGCGAGCAGTGTCATTTATCAACAACAAATCCAACAAGGAAGAAGTCCTGGATTACATGTCAGCCTTTTTTTGAAGCAAACAAGGTGTCTATTCCTCGATCTTCCTTGGAACTAGACCTTGCATTGGTAGGCTCGTTTGGCCTGGAGCAGCAACTGAATTTGATGGAACGACGTGGCACAGAACTGCTCTCCAACTACGACATTATTTGGACAAATGAAGTGGGAGAATTTATGCTGAATAACGGTGTTGTTAGCGAGTTGCCGATCCCATCAAAGTACATTGATGTCGCCTATATGAAGATTGTTGCTGGTGACCCTATGCTGAGAGATTGGGCACAAGGGAAAGTAACGAATCCAAATGAGCCTCTCCCTTCAGGGGTTCCTAGCTCGACTGTGGTGTCAGCACTAGCAAGCGCTTTGCTGCTTGCTGCAGCGGCTTACCTCGTCTAGCTAGAGTATGAAGTGAAAAGGTGGTTTAGGGAATGGATGTAGCGTTTCTTCCGAAAGCTTTCCAGACGCCCCACTTCTTCTGTTTGGCTAGCTATGTAAAAATGTCATGTTATTTCTGTTACGCTCGCCTAATTCGTTCTCGAAACTCTATTAGCCGCACACTAGATCGTATTTCTCACGCAAAATTGACCCGATCAATGAGAACATGATGTTGTTGTCGTTGTTGTCTGACATTTGTTCATTAGTATCATTCTACCACACATACGACTTCATCAGGCCACCTTTTGCTCCCATCTTAAAATCGAAGGGTATCAAAGCAGCATGGATCAAGACGACAAAATAGTTTTGATTGTTGCTTTAGTTGTCCTGGCCCTCGTTGCCTTGGTAGCTTTCTTTTTAATCCTCTGCGATCCAGTACTTTTTCGTACCAACGACGACGACGATGATGATGAATCTGAAGAAAAAATGTATCTGCCAAAATGGACGGTCGAATATGTCGACCACGAAACCACGATACAACAACACCGAGAGTATGAACGGCAGTATGCTGCTTATTTGAAAGAAAAAGAAGCCTACGAGAGAAAACAACAACAACAACAGCAAGCGGAACTAAAGAAGCAACCTACCCAGCAACAGGTTGTCACTGTTGCGACCAGGTATAAGAAGAAACCCCAGGAAAAGGAGACAGATGAAGAAGAGGTTGATATCTTTAACAAGACTCAAACAAAGGCATTTGGCCCGACGGAAATCGAGGGTCGCGATAAAAGTCAGTCAAGGAGCTCTACGGAATCGCTTCCTCATCGGATGCAAAGCAGTGTTTCTGATACTCCCGAGCACACACTTGGTGATAAAACCACTGAGAACTATAGCCTAAAGAATCGTCAATTGGTGTCTCATGCTCCAATAGATCCATTGTCATCCTTGGAAGAAAGAGGAGAAACTGAAGACGCGCTGGTCCCGTTTGATGAAGCTGACGATGGGCGCAAATGGAAGCCAGAACCGAAGGCAAACGTTGAGCTTGCAGATAATTTCAGCGGCCAAGACGACTCTCACCAGCCCGAAGAAAAGAACAATCTTTCCACAAGCAGCGAAAACATACAAGGAGACGAATGGTCTGTACATAGAGACAACGTGGATGACGCCATTGGCGAAACGAAAAAACATGAAATCAATGATTCCATGAGTGCTGAGGCCGACTACCCAGTGTCATCCCTGCCGGTGAAGGGAGACACCAAAGATACGAAAGTTCCACCGGAAGCAGCCCCTAGCCGAGAACTGACAGAAAACCAAATTAAGCATTCACCATCACCATCACCACCGCCGCCACCACCACCACCACCATTGCAACAACAACAACGACCCGCCATTGTTCGCGTCCATTCTCTCGGAAGTATGATCCCTCGCTATTCTCACAAACAAGAGCGACAACGATTCATCATTCTAAATGCTTTGATTCTCTTTATCGTTGCTCGAATCTCAACGGTTTTGATTATTCAATTCTATGTTTGAGTACCGGTAGTTAGCACTGCAGGTGGTTCGGTCATTGTAGTTCTACCAACAGTTCAATCGTTACGAAGAGGATTAGCGAAGACGACACCCGGGCTACCTTTGACTGTCCGGCAATGTCCTCAGTAGGGCTGCAGGATCATCGGCGGTCGAATGGATGGAGTTCATCAGATTAGCAGTCGTTGTTTGTGTGATAATATTGACATAGCGTGGAGCCGACTTGACAATATCAGTGGCGACACTGGCATCGAGATTTGTACAATCGACGCCATTGATAGAGATGACTTTATCGTGTTTGTGAAGCAGCGAATGTGCAAAGAGACCATTATCGGGGACACTGTGGATTTGCAATCCTCTCCATTCCGATGCACCCGAGACAAAAAAGATGCCTGTGCCAAATTCAGGATGCGGTTTGCTGGTCATGGATTCGACTCGTTCTGGATTACCATCTGCGTGCTGAACAATAATAGTAATCATTCCTGCTGCTTTTCGTAGTAGTTTAGTAATTTCGTGCTTCTCGAAGCCTCCAACATGACTTCCACAAGGAGCACAGCCCTTGTCGCTCTTGATGCAAATTAACTCATCGCCAGCTTTGAGCGGGGCACCACAGACAAACAAGAACCCATTCGTTGCCACGTGTTCGATCTTGATACTGCCATCATGCATTGTTTTGAGCGTCAGTCCTAACTCCGTCTTACTGGTAGGTTTCAAAACAGTGGCGGACGCAAATTTGGGACGCGTGCCATGCTTACTTTCTTCGTGCCGTGGTGTTGTTCTTTCGTGTTGCTGTTGTCTCTCAGCGGAGTCCTGATAGGCCGCAGTCGATGAAAAACTCCACTGTCCTCCACCAAAGGCATTGCTCTCAGAATTAAGAACCCGTTGAATGGCTTCAATGTCTTCGTCTGTGTACGAGCCATCCTGAAAGTCGAATTGCTGCGGTACGGGTAAGCGTGCCACATTTGATGTTGGTTGTTGTTCCGCTTGCGGATTGGTCCAATTCGCTGTGGAAGAAGCCTGTTGGTTTGTTTCTTCCATTGATGCTCGCTCTGTTTCATCGATGCTCAGGGCGCGTAAAATGGCGGCCACATCTTCCGATGCAATGCTCGTCTGAGATGATGCCACTGGAAAAGTACGAGCAGGTGGATCGTCTGGTTGGAATCGTGTAATCAAAGTGTCATTATTTTGCGTTTGCTCTTCTTGTTCATGTTGACTTGTACCATCCTGGTGCGTTTCTGTTTCGTCTGCCGCAATGCTATAGTTACTGCGCTGCCAACTTTCTTCTTCGTCATCTGGATCTTGCCCTGGCACATGATCATTTTGTTGCAGTTGTTCACTCAACATTACTTCAAATAGCGTGACAGCTGTAGAGGGATCCGTAAATGCTGATCTGTTCTCATTTGGTAGTTCGGAGGTACTTTCATTGTTGTGAGATTGTGAAGTGTCTTCCTCCTCGTGGACCACTGCTTGGTCTTCTTCAGCGACAGCAGCTTGTTCACTTTGTTGGCTCCATTGCAAACTATTCGCCACGTCTCCACCGGGGGTATTGGGTACTGTCTCAGAACTACTGCGATTGTCGTGTTCGGGATCAAACTGATCGTCCACTCCTGAATTGGGATACCTTTCATTGGTGGATTCTGATTGCTGAGACTGCAACAGTGGTAAACTTCGTTCCCCATTAGACGCCCCCCCAGTATTTGGTGGTAGTATTGACCCACCTGCTGGTTGTCCGGGCAGTATTCGAACAGGAGACTGTGGTATTGGATGCTGAAGCTGATTTCTAATCGTATCGGTAGCAGCTGCAGCAGCAGCTGTTGCATTTGGATTAATAGGAACCCCTGATCCCAGTAAACCTCCTGCCGCAGCTGCAGCTGCTAGATATGCATTGATTAGTTGTTCTTGTCTTCCAGGTGGAGGTAACTGTCCAGATCCCATGGAGGTTGCTGATGGAGGTCCAAGTAGAGGTTCTATATCTTCTTCTTGTATAGTCGTTATATCGATGTTTGTAGCAGCTGTCGCTGCCGCCGCCATTTGTCGTTGTTGCAATAAATACTGTCTTTGATTCTCCAACCACCAAGTGAAATTTTCCACCTCAATCGCATCTGATAAAGTACTGCACTGATCACCTTGAATGTTATCGGCAACAATCTCGAGGGGAATACCAAATTCATCGTGCGTTCGTCCAGAACCAGCTGCTCCTGGTGGATCGGGTCGATCACCATCGTCGGTGCTGTTAGCTTGAAAGAGACGGTACATGTTATGGACCTAGTAGCTGGAGTTAGAATATAATAGTAGTAAAGGTACAGCGATGCATGAGACATGAGATATTCCTTCCTTGAAACGAAAACACAATTTGTGCGGAATAAACAAGCCTCTACTACTAGACTACTACTACTAGTAGCTCTAGTACTGCTACTACTACTGCTACTACTACTACTACTACTAGTAGTAGCTCTCTACTAAAGTAGTACTACTAGCTAGCTAGAGCTACTAAGTAGTAGTAGTAGTAGTGCTACTAGCACTGCTGCTCTCTAATAAGCAGCTATCTCCGTAGCTAGTAGTACTACTAGCTAGTAGTAGCTACTACTAGTTCTTAGCTACTAGTAGAGTAGTAGTACCACTTAGAGTAGCCCTCTACTAGCTAGTAGACTATCTCTACTACTACTACTCTAGTACTCGTAGTAGTAGAGTACTAGCCTACTCGAGTACTACTGTAGCTAGTAGTAGTCTACTGTAGCTCGTCTGCTACTCCACTACTCTGCCTAGCAAGCTACCAGGTAGCTACTACTACTACCTGGTAGCTAGTAGCTAGAGTAGAGAGGGAGTAGTATTAAGTACTACATCAGAGAATGACCATCTGGGTAAATCCCGATTCCCTGTGTAAATTACCCAAACACAAACCCTACGGGGTATGGTTATTGAACCTGTGTACATTGTTGTAGAATTATGTAATTAACCAAAATTAGTAATAGTACTCTTTACTTGTGTAAATATAACAAATCTTTAATAACCACGTTACCCTGATTTGTTTTCAAATGTAAGATGCACCCCTT
>Ga0210025_1003673_pt1 | contig 13723 bp, 5 predicted proteins | sample CryGeyme20150102_FD_183989 | JGI IMG/M metagenome (GOLD analysis project Ga0210025, IMG submission 183989) | Groundwater microbial communities from Crystal Geyser aquifers in Utah, USA - Crystal Geyser metaG 2015-0102 (SPAdes) (version 2) | ecosystem: Environmental > Aquatic > Deep subsurface >...
CGGTGCAATGAGCCAGTCTGGTTCCGTCAGTTGTAGCCAAAATCCATCCAAAAGAGGCCTTAACTTGGTCTGGTACTGATCCATCTGTTGCTAGTATTAGTGATTTGTTATTCAAGGCATGGGCGAATTCTTCCTCAGATACTATGGTTTCAAAGTTCTGGAGGAGGATCCTCTCCCATTTGTTTCCAAGATGTTGTAGGTGTCCCTGTAATGTGTCTTGGTTGTGGGGTTGATCTGCTGCCTGGTTCTTCTGGAAAGTATTGTTGTGCTGTTTGACTCGTATAGTTTCATTGTATGGGTGAGTGTCTACGGGGATGGCTCCATCTGGTAAGGAGAGTTGAAATCCGGAAGCAGTGTTATCATAGTCATGGTGCATTTTGGGGTGGCAAGTATAGCCATTAGACTGAGCTTTGAACAAGATGTTGGAATGTGGGACATGCCAATACTTCCATTGCAGCCTAAGGTCTTCTGGAGGGACCGTCCAATGTCTCTGCCTATATTCTGGGATTAGTTTCTTGTAGCGTTTGTTCACTATAAATTTTCTGAGGAATTTCTGCCAAGTGAGCCAAGCTTTGTTTCCTGGGCGCTGTTGATTCACTGAAAGTAGTTTGCTCTGTGGGTGACTTCGGATGGGGCTGCCTTGATATATGCCAGCATCTAGGTGTGTGCCTGCTGCGTTGACCATGTCAGAAAAGGTGACCACGTTGAGGTAGAGTCTGCAGTAGTTAATCCGTTTGATATCACAAGGGGGAAGGGCAGGTGTTGAGGCCAAGACCAGGTCCATGATGTAGCAATCGTTCCTTCGTTGTAGTGGCGGGATGTAATTGTTGTCAACTTCGATGGTGCCTTCGACTGTCTGAAGAAAGGTTCGGAGACTGTTTACCCAGCGAGATTCACAATGTGGCAAAACAGTGGTTGTGTCTGTGAGCAGGAATTTGCTGGTGCCAAGGTTATACTGTATCCATGACAAAGCAATCCGTAGGTGTTTGCCCGTTTTTGTGTGGGGGCTTCTCCAATATTTCAAAAAGAGTTGGCATTGTCCGTGTCCTTGCAGGTCATATAAGTGGAACAGCCCAAAACCTCCCATGTGTCTGGGTCCAAAGACAACTTCTTTTGGTGAGTTTCTGTTGTATCCCATTTTGCTCAGCATGGCGCTATGCGATTTTGCTTGGATTGTATTTAGTTCATCAAATGTAAATGCGGTGACTGGCAGTGCATAGCCAACACTGGGGTTATAAATTGCGTGATATAGGCATTGTGTGGCTCCCCTGGTTAAGTGACAGGTATTGGCAACTTTTGCGAAGTCATCACATTTCTTCTGCAGTACCTGCTTTTGCTGGGTTTGGCCTTCTGGAGCTTTGTGGCATCCCAAGTATTTGATGGCTTTGTTGCTTGGGACATGGTCAATTTCAATCACTGTTCCATGTTTGTCTTTTACTGTGAGGGGGTGAGGAGTGTGGTCCTCAATTGTCAGGGAAGGGTCTCCCAACGGGCCAAAGTCATATCTCAGGAGATGGTATTTGGATTTGGTTGGCTCCATGGCTTGGTTAATGGATTCCAGTATATCATGCCAGATTTGCGCATCTGAACTGGCTTTTTGTATCAATGTGGCAACTGGGGGCTGTGGTCGTTGGGTGAAGTGATTACATCGGTTATTGGTGTCGTCAACAAAGGCTAGGATATGCAGTTTGATCTTGAGGTCCCCGTTGGGTGTGGAGTAGCTAGCACCGGATGCATGTTCTTCAAATACATCGATAGCCATACTGGAGAGGATGAGCCATGCTAGAGGGGCGTCACTGGGGCCTTGTCCTTTTCCATAAAGTGGTTGTGCTCTGCTGTGGGTAATGAAGGTGTCTGAGATTCCCATTTTTGTTTTTAGATGGTAGTGTGCATGCTTCAGTGTTCGGCCTTGGACAACACAGATGGTAGTTGTTTGACCTTCTTTGCGACTGGCTATGTTTGTAAGGAAACTAGGGAGCCTATCATAGCAGCTCATACAATCAATATCATTTTGGAGTAGAGATGTCCTGGTAACTTTGCTGATTTCATATTCCAGCTCCTTCACAAAGACAGCATCAATAGAGCTCTTGCCTGGTACTGATCCGAAACAACTGGGGTTCACTCTATTGCCCTGTATCATTTGGTGTAATAGCTGCCGGGACTTGATGCTAAGGAGAAGGTTGTAGTCCCATTCAAATAAGGTGATTCGTCGAATGCGATGTATCTTGGTCTCAGTCCCAATGTCTTTCTTGAGGATCCCATGGACTATTGTATACCAGCGTTTGTAAACGTATCCAAATTTGAGGGCATAGTTTAGACAGGTCACATGTCCTTTGATGAGCATTTCCCTTTGCTGTGTGAGTTTCTCTCCTTCTGGGGAGTCCATGGCAAAGTTAGGCTCCGCAATATAGGCTTTGGCATGCCCCAGGTGCACTTGGGTGGCTGGTGAAGTGGAAGTTTTCTCGGCCCATACTTTAATTTTTCCCAGCATGTCAGAGGTGGTGATATCCGGAGGCACTGTGGTATCTGTGACTGTGCGTTGGAGGTGCTGAAGTATCCATTGTGTGGATTGGGATATACCAGGTTGGTTGGCATCGAAGGTACCATTGAGTATAGAATCTGCTTTTGCACATGTACCCTCCCAGTCTTCTGTAATATCTAATGGTGGCTTGGTCCATGTACAATTGTCAGACTGACCAAAGTGACGGATACTAGCCTGTTCTATCAGATGGGATACTTCCTGAGGGTCATCTACTCTTGTCCAGTTCTGGCATTCTTTGGGGTCTTCCCCTGGGTTAGTAGGGACCAAGACATGATCAATGCCTGCATCTTGGAAGAGGTTCCTAGCTCCAGCAACTTGCTTGTAGACCAACTTGGATTGCTCAGCTCGTTTGAGGATTTTTATGCGGCGGCTGCTCTTAGTGTCTCCTGCTGCATCATACTTTTCTATTTGCTTTGTCAGGTGGTCCTTTCGCAATGTTCTCTTGGCCAGTTCATCTTTGATAGCTTTCCTCCATACTTTTCTATGCGCATTCCTGGCCGCTCTACAGTCTGGCAGCAGGGGTGGTATGGTCATTTCATTGCCTAGAGATTCGATGCTTGATTGGATTTCTGCAGTGTGGTCAATATGTGTGGTGAGTTGGCTGATATAGAGGGAATATATATGGTCGATGAGTCTCATGCGGACCATGGCTGGGGAATAGGGTGGCTCATAGTAGCGTTTGGCTTTCTTGTTCCCCAGTTGGCAGGCAGCAATGCGGATGTCATCAATAGTTTGGGCTAGTGCATGGTTAGGTTTGTTGTCTTCGATGTGTTTCAAGAGCCGTTTTACCAATACCGTGTAGTTGTGTTCTGCGACATGATCTGTGCAGACTTGGAAGTAGGGTGCAATTTGGTGTGCCTTTGTGGACACTAAACCTCTTTGTTCAAGTCTGTGAATTGCCAGTGTGGTATTGCCAAAGAATTCGTCGGTAATGACATCAATAAAGAGCCCGCGGTGGTCTGTCTTGAATCGGTTCCCGAAGGGTTCATATCCACAGTAGGCAACAGAATCAACCAGGTCTGGGTCCATCAGGATGTAATCAATGACTTTGGTGCCTCTGTTGTAGGTAGCAAATTCTGGTTCCATGCCATGCATGTGTCTGAAGGCATCTATTAGACCACATTCGGAGCAAAGTCTAGTGAGACCCTCGGGTCGTTCTCCAATTGTTTCATTGAAGTCTCCACAGACATTGACTTTGTGGCCTTGTTGTTGGAGGCTTTGCACATAGGAAATGAGGTCCTGGGCATGGTGGTGGGTGACTCTATGGGGTTCATGTCTATTGAGATCAATGAGTCCTTTGTAGTGCTGAGTGAGCGCTGTAAAGTCCCCAGCTGCTTTAATGTTGGCCACGTGATTGGGCTGGTAAGTGCAGATCCAAGTGATATGGTTGTCTCCTATAGCTGTAAGGGTCATGCTGGTCCATCTGCCAATGCTGTCTCTGGAGGTGCTGGTTATTCTGCTGACAATGTTACCAATGGCTATGGATGCTACTCCGCCCCATTTGAAGAACCCCAGGTCATTTTTCACAGTGCTGGAGGTGGCCTCCAATTTGTACTCCCCAAGACCAAGCTGGCTACGACTGATATTGTGCAATTGGGCCATGCAGGCTGAGTTAGTGGTGTCCAGGTTTATTTCTGGCAGCATGAGGATATCAGGTTCGATGGGTTTCAGCTGTTCCAGTAATGTTTGGTATGTACCGTAGGTAGCAACATTGATCCCATGGGGGTTTATAAGGTAGAATCTTGTGTGTGTGTGGTGTTTGGTTTGGTTCAGTTTGTCTCCAATAGCTTCATTGGCTTTGAGTTGGATTTGGTTGTCGGGTATTGGCTCGGTGTCCTGGTCTGGTGGAAGATGGATGGGAAGGTCATTGTGAGTAAGCGTATCATTGGCAAGTTCTGCAGCTGCTTGTTGTCTTGTGGGGGGCGACATTATTCAGCCCTGCACCCCCCTGGGTGGCTGACAGTTGGCGGATTTGCAGTAGGTGGTAATGGTGTAGGTCCTGACTCAGTGCCTGTGTCTGCCATGAGGCTATCTTTGTCTCCAGGTGGTACCTCAGATGGGGCCAATGTGGTGTCTGGTAGTGTATTGTTTGTGTTGGTTGTCCTTGGTGCCTTGGCCCGATTGTGTTTAGAGAGTTTACGTGGGGGACTGGCGATTTGGTTTGTGTTCCCGGGTGCGAATCCCCCCTGTTGTTGCATTAAGTCTTGGAGGGCAGCACTCATGGTTGCAATCTGAGCAAGTAATTTGTTCTGGGTGTCAAGTAAATTGGACTGGGTGTCCTGCATAGCAGTTTGAGCTTGTTGCATGTGGTTAAGTTGATTGCGAAGTTCGACATTTTCAGACTCGAGGCTCTTTCTGGATCGGTTGCTACTCTTATTCCCGGTTGGTTCTGTCTTTTGGGATTGCATGGTGATAGAACTATTAGGGGAATTGTCTCCTGGGGGAGTGCCTGCCAAGATATCTTTATAGCTTCTTGCAGTAGGACTCCATCCTGTGACCGGTGGGCGATTGTTTCCCCGGGTAGGTTTCGTTGGCAAAGTGGTTGGGATATCAATGGTAGGACAGTTTTTGAGAAATGCAGCGAAGGCTTTCTGGCTTGTTTGGTTGAGTGTAGCAGTGGTTTCCTTTCCTGTGCTTTTCCCACTGTGATTGCCTCGGTAGGTTCTGGTGCCTGTACTGCTAGAATTTACGGTGCCACCACCTCTCTCTCCAATGATGGGTCTATCTGCTGAGTCGGAAAAGTTCGCAAGGAGGTATGATTGGATAGCTGTAGCGACCTCTGGTTCCTTTTCCTTGAAGCATTGGATGTATGTAGTGCCCTGGGTGCGGCCGGCAAAAATGTCACAGAAGGAGGTATTGGTAATGGGTTGAAGGTGCGCCCACAATGCTTGTGTATCCAAGTAATGGACGTTTTCAAGTCTAACTGCCGTGCTGTGGGATACAATGTAGTCATGGTACTTCAACATTTTGTCAAATTGGTTGATATCTTGTCTCTTGGTCCGGTGGTCTAAGAAGGACAGGGTTTCCATGGGTTGCTGCGTCAAAATGTCTAGGACTCCTTGGTAATCCGTGTTGCCTACCACTAAAGTTACCATGCGGGTGTTGTGACCTTTGCCGAGGACGGTAGTGTTCAAAACATCTAATGCTGGTTTCCAGGTAGTTTGGGAATATTGGGTAATGTGGGCTGCTAGTCGGTTGGTGATATCATCTCTGTTGGTGTGAATGATGTCTTTGCCCAGGAAGTATCCCACAATTTTGCTGTGGGGCTCAAGGAGCTTAGTCACTTTCATGTAGGTATTGGTGCCTTTCAACATTTCAGTGAAGTCAGAGTCCATGCGCAGTTGTGCCAAGTCTTTCTTGATAATGGTGGATGTAAGCCAAAAACTGAATACTATCTTGGTTGTGCCATCAGAGGGCTTGCCCCAGGTCATTGTTTTCATGGCAGTGAATTTGGTGAACCAGGGGATATCTTTTTGGGCTTTGTGTAGGATGACGGTCACAAGCGTGGGCTTAGTTTTGTTGTCTGCACTACTAATCATGGCTTTGGGATCATGAGCCTGAATTGTTTGCAAAATGAAGAGGAGATCATCTGTGGACCAGTTGTTGCCTTTGGTGGTACGCTCGAAGGTGAGTCCGAATTCGTGGTGTGTATTTGTAGTGCTAGCTGGTGCTTTCTTGTGAGCACTTGTGACGGTTGTCCATGGTGATGTGGTTGTCGGTGTCCTTCCGGCAGTGCCAGTATGATGGCTGATTTGTAGAGTTTCGACACCGGCTTGAGCCACCATGATAGCGTCGTCAAGGGGTGGCCGGTGCTGGCGGGCAGTACGATTGGTGGTTTCAGGAGGGTCATGAGGTGCTGTGTCGAAATCGTTAGTAGCCGTGGGCAAAAAGGCACAACTTGTGCTTTTTGTTGTAGTATTAATCTGGGGAGATGTGATGCCATGTGTCAGATGGGCTGCGGACGCATCAGCTGCTTCGTGTTCTTCCGGAGTAGTTTTGTGCTCTGCAACAGCGGTCGTGCTGTGGTTGTCTGTGGCGAGATGATTATCTGTAGTCTGCTTGTCAAGTTCCCACGTGTTAGTCGGTTCGTCTGGTCTTGCGTTGCTTGGTGTTTTGTCCTGGTATACTGGAGGTGTTGCGCTTTCTAGATGCCTCGGCCTTTCCTCACCTCCAGAGGATGTGGTCGCTGTTGTAAGTGTCTTGCTTGACTTTGAGGGGGTTTTGAGCATCGCGGTGCCGGCTGTGGTCTTGTCAGAGCTGCCCTTTGTAGGAGATGCATGGGCTCTCGTCATGTCGCGTTGCCCGGTTGTTGCAGTCGTCGTGCCCAGGGATGTCGTGCGGTTTGCCCTTGCGTCACTACCTGCCAGTACCTGTGTTGTTGTTAACCGTGTGCTGTTATCTTCCGTCTGGCTTTCTGGTGCCCTCGTCTGATCGTCTTTCTCTCGATGTTTGGTTGACCTGGTTCCTCTGGTGCTCTGACAATCCGCTCTTATGGGCTCTGTTGCGGTGCTTTCGCAAGGTCTTGTCGGATGGTGAGGTCGGGGTGATGCTAGTAAAGCTGTCGTGGTGGATCTGGTTATGAGCCTATATTTGGTTCTCCGTTGCTTAATCTGGCTGCGCCCTGGTCTACCAGCGGTATTAGTTAACTTGGGTGTTGTTCGTTTGGTTAAAGTAATAGTGATGTTATTATGTTAGTGTGGTTGTTTGATTCGAGATACTGTAGTACTAGTTAGAAGTACTATAGCCAATTCCTTTTTCACTCGATTTTTCTAGAATTGTACCTGGTAGAAAGTTTAGTTTGTTGTTCGCTGCAAAAAGACGCTGTTGCGAAACGAAGACAACAAAGGAAAACCTGACTTACTTTTTCACATAAATTTGACGACATCTAAAAAGTGAAGACTTAATAACAAATAATTTATCCGAACATCTTTTTAATTTCGTACGAAAATGGATGAACGTTCTCGTATCATTCAAGCTTTGACTCGAGCTTATATTGCCGCATATGAACCTAACAATAGCAGCTTGAGCATGATGAATAGTTTTGGCGCTGGGGCTACAACAACTACCCCCAGTGCTGTGACTACTACTGCTGCTGCTGCTGCTGCTGCTGCCATGCTTATGCATGTGCAGCGCCAAAGTTCTGAGAAACCTGCAGGTATTTTGACGACAACAGCAGCATGTCCTTCACTTTCGTCAACTTCTTCCTCCTCCCTTTCTGTACCTACCAGAAGTTCTTATAGCTCGGCAGGCCTGGATTATCATCGTGACATGAGCGAAGACGCATTGTCCTATCTACTCTCTCGACCGGGTAATCCACTGAATCCCGTACACCACTATCACCAACAGCAACAACTCCAAGAGCAACAACTCCAACAGCAGCAGCAGCAGCAGCCACATGAAGAGTCGAGGAGTCTACTGCATAATACAGCACAACAGCTAGATACAGCCGTAATGCAACGACTTGCCCTTGTTAAGCGACAGGAAGAAGAAGTCAAACGTCGTGCTATGATGCTCATGCTGTCATCAAATCCTGGTTGGACGATGCATGCAGCAGCGAACTTTGTCGGTACCAGCAACAAGAAGGATACTTTACCTTTTTCATTTCTTCCAGCATCATTAGCTTCGTATGCAGTTAGCAACAGCAGTAACAACAGCAGTAGCAACAACAACAATTGCTGTCCACGTGTTGCTGCTGCTGCTGCTGCTGCTGCTGCTGCTGCCTCTACAGTGTCGACTCCAATGACCGCAAGATCGCACGCGGAAGAAGAAAATATCAAGAAAAGGAGCATATATAGTCAGCAGACACCTGCTGATACTGCGACTGCAGAAAACAGACCTTCCAAGCGTCCGTGCTTAGCTCTTCCTGCCGATTACCAACGACAGACTACCGTCGTCCTCCCTGCTGGTAGCGGGTATGACAAGGTTCTTGCCAATAATCATGCCACTGCTGTTGCTGGTACAGGTGGCGTTGCGCATGATGACTACTGTAATGATGAGTTTGGCACTGTACCTTTAGGATTAGCCGAAGATGCGAATTGGTTAAGTGAAGTGCAGTGCATCTTGAGAGCTGATTATGTGGAGGTCTTTCAGTACGCCAAGAAGAACACTCGGGTTGGAATCCGTTGTCGCTGGTGTGTAATGGTCAAACCAGAAGCTCGTCTTTATCGTTCTGCCGCATTTCCTTCTAGTATTCCTCAGGTAAACACGCAGTATAATAGTACCTACTAACTTGTCAAACGGTTCCAACACTTCTCTTCCCTAACTAACTTTATTCTCCTCTTTTTCTCCCCTTCTTTTTTCGGTAGCTTTACCAGTCCTTTACCATGATGGTTCGAGAGCACTTTGGCACCAAAATGTGTCCATCACTTCCTAAAGACAAACGAGAAAGATTAGAATGCCTTAAAACGGCACCCAGGCGTCCTCAAGGTGCTTTTGATTCCAAGCACTACTGGATTTACGCCGCCAAGAAGATTGGCATGATTGACACACCCAGTGGCATTCAGATAACCAAACAAAGCAGAGCTGCTGGCTTGCGATTACGACCGTTTGGGTCTCCTGTTCCGGGAACACAGATTGCTCCTTCCGACAAAGCAGTCAGACTTCTCGTGCAACCAAAAGATGCGACCTTGACGTCACGGTTTCTTTATGTACTCCTTTTGCAAACGCAATTGGTACACTTGCAACCTTCCGAAAAGATTGCCAAGCGCAAGGCGTTGCCATTGGGTATGAACGGGATTGGCTGCCGATACTGCTGTGCCGCTGAAAGGTACGGATTCAGCAGAAGATTTCCGCTGCGTCGTCGCAATTTGCCAGAAGAACTCAAGGATATGTACGGTCATTTAAAACGCTGTCCTCTCTGCCCGTCAGAGGTGAAGCAAACATTGGCCAAGCTCCAGGAGGACTTCAACAGCAAGAATTCGGTCTATGCTGAAGATGGCGCTCCATCACTGGACGTCTTTGCCAATGGTCGAATTAAGCGTCCAGGAAATCGAGAATTTTATGATCTCATCTGGTCGCGGTTGAACGGCACCGGTGATAGAAAGACTGACTTTACAGCGGCAAAAGAAGAAGAAGGAGAGAAATACAATCAGTTCTCTTGAAGTTGAATAATGCCTACTTCTCAAATACTAGCACAGCAGCACAGCATCGCTTGAAAAACTTTATTGCTTTTTTGTGATGCTTGTAGATGAAAGCTGGCTGCAGTAAAAATAGAAATCGGTGTTAATGTCAAGGCAAAAGACGATGATCCACAAAACAAGTTCGAGGGCCCGGAGCCTACTACGTATATCAATGCAATCGCATATAATAAATAAAAAAATCCTACTGGTCCACTCATTTTGCCTCTTCGATAAAGATAATCAAAAAATACTCAGGAGTAATCATAACCTCACTGCCCATGGGTGAAGTAGACTAGACTACTACTAGCTAGAGTAGGTCTAGTACTTGAGAGAAAGTACTAGTAGTAGGTAGGTACTGTATCTACTACGCTGCCTGCTGATAGTCCTGGATGGAGCAAGTATGCGTCTATTTCAAAAAGATTAATGAGTACCACTCCAGTTCTGTACCACTCGCTCTCTAGCTAGCTACTACTGTAGCTAGTATTCCACTAATAATAGTAGTCTAGTATTACTATTAGTAGTATTTAATCATGAGTACTATTGGACCTGATGTTACCAGGTACAGTAGGTCTACTTGAAGCGAACTATCGTAAATTGCTTCTTTAGCAGGACTTCATTCATTCCCACGAATCACTCCTCGAAGCTCTTGGGCTTCTCTTCACCTTTCTTCAATCAACACACCCTTGACACCAGTCCTCTGTTTCGATACTCCAAAAGCTACTAAAAGACATTCAATTTCTTGGAATAACGAAAGAATAGTCAAAGAAAAGAGAAATAATAACCATCTACTCAACAACGATCCCTCCCAAAATAATTAGAGAGCAATGATGAACGACGACGAAGAAGGAAGGCAAGAACAGGCGACTGGTCCATCACCACCCGCAGCATCCAACGACATGATTCAAGTTGACGTAAATCAACAGAACGACGATTCTCATGATTCTCACACAGCATTAGCGTACGCGGGCCTTGTTGTTTCGGCAATCGTGTTACTCATATCGCTCACATCGGACTTGTACTTGGAAGTGAACAAAATGTACAAGTACGGAATTTCTGTGGCCTCCATTGCCATGATCTTGGGTACTCTGGGATGGTTCTTGACGGTTCACACTACCGTCAATGATTCCTTTGTCAGAAATAACAACGCATTTCTCTTTGTTTGGTGTTTTCTTGGTGCATGTTTCATGACGTTTGGAAATGATGCTCCCTTCCAAGTCACAGGCAATGGCTACTTTGGTGCCTGGGGTCTCGCTGTTTTTGCTACCATGGCGCTTGGAATTGATGTTGCTACTTTGAAAGAAACGGCGACGCATAATGGTGTCAATGCACCGACATTGGGCATGTTTGCGAGCAGTGTTGTCTTGTTGGTTGCCATTTCCACTCACGGCATTCACAAGAACGAACCAGACTTTGCAGAACTCGTTTATGCTTTGGTCGTTTCTCTCTTAACCATTGTGGTGTGTGCCGTCAAATTTCTTCTCAGCGGTAATGACAACGGAAGCGATAATAGTGGACAAGCAGATTCGACGGGATTTGTCCTCCTGATGGTTTTTTCCATCCTTTGGGTCACGGCAGCTTGTTTGGTAACGTTCCGTGGACCCTTCATTGACACTGGAAATGGGTACTTTGGAGCTTGGGGTGGAGCTTTGACCTCTATTATTGCTGTGAATGCAGCAAGGCGAAAACAGGCCTAATTGAGAACAAAAAGAGAACAAGTTGGTGCGTCTGTTTTCATATTGTGGGAGGGTAACTAGCTTCACTTTTATGGACACTATCATCGTGACCCACCGTGACTTTGCTAATTAGTTTTCCTTTCCAATGTGCACATTAAACTAAGTCTTTACAACGCAAACATTCCTGGGCTATCTATTCAAAGTTGGAATTCTTTTTTATCTTCACACTATCTTTTTTCAAAATTGCCGAAATGAGAACCCAAACTTAACGACACAAACACTAGCGCTGGAAAGACCAAACGCATTGTCCTGTTCGTAAATAAATTCCAGAATCACACATCGTTATATACCCTCATTTGCTGAGGCGGCTGCGTATTCAATGGAAACAATAACATTTGACAACAATAGCAATCTGGAATTTTCTCGCATTGTCATCTCTTTTGTTGGAAGAGGAATTCCAAGAGGTGTTTACGGGAGATTTTCGAGGATTACACTGCTTGAGAAAAGAAAGGCCTTGAAATGCAAAAGCAACAGATCTTCAAAAAACTCACACGGAGACGCAGTAGTCCATTTGAAAACCTTGGAACCTAGAATAGTTGAAGATGCTGATTCTACAAGACGTGCATTGACTATTGACTCTGCGATCAAAAATAATAGGAAAGCGATTGGAGTTCCAATACCTCACGTTTTTGAAGCTAGCCACTAATGGAGGACTGAAGGATGATGTAATTTTGATGGATGGAAGCATACGTCGAAACAAGGATCTAAATATCAAGCAGGATTAATGTTCGCTCCTCTCCCTCATCCATGTGAAAGGAAATGTTCCGAGCAGCTTTCGAAGAATATCACTATATACTTTTGTGAGACTGCTCGAGTACCACCTCGCGTTTTGCACCGTTGAAAGGGGTAGGTTTTGGTATTTAGGTACACATTATTCCATACTCATACAATCTATCTTCATTCCTGATCATACTTTTTCACTTTTTTCTGATCACAGATAATAATAATACAGTATTATTATTACAATCGTTTGCTATCAGTCAAAAGCAGCATCAGCAGCATCAGCAGCATCGATAAAAATGAATGCATTGCCTTTTTTGTTAGGTTTGTTTCTATGGTGTTTCTCAATCCACACCTCCAATGCGGCTACAACGCTGAACCTTATTTACAACGAATCCATCATTTCAACGGACTTTGATGGAACAGTCACCGAGACGAATACGAATACAAATAATAATAATAATAATACTGGTGATATAACCGGGATTCGAAATGGATATCCCTCGGAAGCTCTCGAGTACTACGGTGTGTTTCAGGAACATGCCTCCATTTGTGGAGCTTCCTTGATATCTGAAGGTGTAGCCATTACGGCAGCACACTGTGTCTTTTCGAAGGGATTTCCGGGTGCCCTACGGTTCCATTCGACAGAACGCTTGTCGGGAGGAACTCGCGTTAGTGTGATTGGAGGAACGGTCCATCCCAATTGGAACGGTAAGGACCCTACCAATGGCGATCTGGCCCTCTTGTACCTATCTACGCCCATTACCAATCTCCAACCCGCTACGATCGTCAAGGATTCCAACCTTCCCAACCGTAACGGTGCACCATTGCACGTTGCTGGTTTTGGATTAACAGGAGAAAAAGGCAATGGTGGTGCATCACCGGTCTTGATGGCAACAAGTTTGCCGACTATTCTAAACTGTCAATCCTTATTTGGTAGGTACGACCCATTGAAGCACGTTTGTGCCGAGAGTAGCAATACGGCTACCTGTGCCGGTGATAGTGGTTCACCGGTGATTCTGGATGGTACTAATATTCAGATTGGTGTGAACAGTTTCAGCAACGGAGATTGCATGACGCAGACTCTGGACGTGTACACTCGTTTGAGCTATTATTACGATTGGATTCGACAACAAATTTGTGAAAATTCGATCAGCAGTAGTGACCGACAAGCTGCGTGCGGTACTGATATACCTACGGCCACTTTCACAGCCGCACCCGATAGTAGTAGTGGTGGTGGTGGTAGCAGCAGCAGCAGCAGCAGCAGCAGCAGCAGTGGAGGAAGTGGTACTGACAACAATGATGATGACAACAATGACGACGATGGATTTTTTGCGAATTTCCTCGAAACCATTCAAAGTTTGTTTTCGTTCCTCTTTGGTTGGTGGAATGTTGCCTTCGAGGAGGTTGGAGAGGAAAATTTGCGCCATTGAAACAGGCTGGGTTGCAACAAGTCATTCATTTTTGGCTTGTAGTTTCCAGCCATCTACTCTACTATAATAAACCAGTACCATACACTGCTTAAAAGTAACTATTGAACAATTTACGGAAACCAATAAATATTGGGAGTATATATATATATATATACTATGTCAGCGGGAAAGGAGAAT
>Ga0210025_1003677_pt1 | contig 13714 bp, 14 predicted proteins | sample CryGeyme20150102_FD_183989 | JGI IMG/M metagenome (GOLD analysis project Ga0210025, IMG submission 183989) | Groundwater microbial communities from Crystal Geyser aquifers in Utah, USA - Crystal Geyser metaG 2015-0102 (SPAdes) (version 2) | ecosystem: Environmental > Aquatic > Deep subsurface >...
GGCTGTCCTCTTTTTGTATTCGCTCGGGCGTGGCGGAATTCCCCCCGCACCTTCCTTCCGCCTCGCCCTCGCTTCCGACGGCGTTTTTTTCGGTGGGTTTACTTTTTAAATTCTTGCACCTTTTTCAAATCCTGCCAAGAGTATTGACTCACATTTCCACTTTGATCAACAGAAAAAACATACAACAACAATTTTTTGGCAACTTGCCACGGCAAACGGCGTAAAGCAATTTTTGCGCTAACATCTGGCAAGCCAAGACCAAAATAATATCTTGTAGTTTTGTTTGTTTTCATTCTGGTAATAATTTGTCCCAAAGAATAAACAAAAGCTACCTCGTCGGCTTGCCTGATTTTCCCTTGTCCTTTCGCTTCGACAAGAAAATATCTTGAATATTGATGATGTTTCGCCCTTATATCAACGCCTTGCTGGTGTAAATCGCCAAATTGAAAATGTCCCCAGCCGTTTGCCGAAAGCCATTTTATAATTGAATTTTTTACAAAATCTTCACTGATTATTTTTCCATTGTTGGCAGGTTTGATAACAATTTTTGGCTCTTTGAAATTTTTATTTAGTCCAAAAATAGACGGACCAATTTTAACAAAACGGGACTTCTCTTTTTTAGAATTTATATCAACAACTAACTGAGCGTTCATCGTAGCTTCAGGGGTTTTGCCGTTTGTGTTTAATAATCTTTTTCTTTTAGCAACTTCGGTAATTTCTTTGCTGTGCAAAGTTTTTCCGGCTTCTTTCAAAATTGTATAAGCAATATCTTTGTATGAGTTCATAATTTTAACTAAAATTTTTAATTAAGAACGGCTCAAGAAAGCCGATCAAACTACCAACATCTGTGCCTTGTATTTTTGCCCAGTCCGCATGCATAGCACTATTGCGAAGTTTTACATAAGACGAAACGATCGGAGTTTCTGCCCCACTAAAAATTCCTTGTGATTTTAGAGCGTTTATAATTTGGCTCAAATCCTTGCCCTCTGTCTTAATACTAAATTCTTCCGCCTTTCTTTTTAAAGAATCTTCTAATGCAGCTGATGACAAAACCGCTGCAACATCTTTATTACCATTTTTTAATTCGTTTTTTGCAATAGCCAAAAAATCTCCAATGATTGCACCCGACGCTTGAATAACAATGTTAGTGATTAAACCAGCGTTGATGTCATTTTTTACACTTGCTAAAATTCCGTAAACCAAGTGGCAAGTTTCTCTCAATTCATATTCCGTTGAATATTTTTTTGAAACGATTTGCTTCCTTTGATCTATTAAAGATTTTACTTGTGGACTTTTCGCACCGAAAAGATTTGAAAGTATATTCAGGGTTGATCCATATGCTTCATGAACCTTTGGGGCTTCGCTGTCTTCTTCAACAAGAGAAATATCTAACTTGCTAAAAGTTTTACGCATCACTGAAAGACCCTTAATTTCTTTAAGTAAAATATCTATTTGTTTTGTGTATTTTTCGGCGCTATTGTTCATAATTAAGCGGCAATAATTAAAACTTCCTTTGAGTTTCCATTACTCAAAACATATTTATAGTCCAGCTTTTTAACTTCTATGGATTTTTTGTGTTTTTTGAGCATATTTACCAATTCAGATATCGTTGGGATGCCATCATCACGATAGGAAACCACCAAAATTGAATTTTTGAATTTGTCAAATAATCGCTCAAAGGCGCCGTGTATCTCGCCCTTGTTGCACCATTCATTTTTGCCGTTTTTTATCTTTTTATGTTTTGAATTATCATCAATTAGTTTTGACCACTCGTTATAGAAAACAATACCTTCTAAAAAATGGTAAAAATCAAAATAATTTACGCCCATACCCTTTGCAGAAATATATGGCGTATCAATATAAACAAGGTCAATTTTCGGAATTGTTAAATCAAAAATATCTGAATGAAATGCTTGATTTTTTTTGCCATTATCAAACACGGCATTGTTTGCTTCTTCAACAAATTTTAGAAAATGATCTTCAAACGGAGTATCCCATGTTTTCTTGTTGCCGAAACTTCGTTCAACTTCTGCTGTCCTGATATAGAGATTTTTTCGATGAAATAAATTATATGGTCGCTTGATTATGCAAGATTGAAACAAAGCGTAATACGCTAACGCCTGCTTGTATTTATCTTTTATTTCACCAATGTTTGTGATGACTATATCCAGCCATTTATTTTCCTCGTCCGTAAAATAAATGTCGTGGAAGGTATCAAAAATGAAAGACGGGTATTTTATTTCAGGATGTTTTTTGAGAATAAAATTTAAATCTTCATCAATTAGTGTGGTCTCTTTATTTTCAATCAAAGCGAATCCGACATAATGATTGAATTTTAGTGAATCATTGTAGAAAACCTGCTTGCCATTTTTCTTATACATATAGCCGACGCAACCCGTTCCACCGAAAGCGTCAAGTACTGTGTCAAAATCTAAATCTTTTGTGTAATAATCTATCCATTTGAGGATTTTATATTTACTTCCTTGATAGCGAGTAGATGGTAAAACGCCAGCATTTTTCGTTGGAATCTCGTTGAATAATTGCGATTGCTGTTGTTTTACGCTTCTCATAGTTAAAGATTTTTTATGTTGCGATATTTCAAATAATCTTTGAGGTTTGAATATGGCGGTCGTTTCAGTTTTGCACTTCGTGCCATTTCTAGTGTCATATAATTTATCCAGTAGTCGTCGAACACCTTAACTCCCAGCGTAGAAAATGGCCCCGTTCCTTCTCTCAATTCATCCATTTTTACGCAGGAGCCGATATTTTTTGTGTTTCCGCTTCCGGGCCGATCTTTGGCAATTCTGTATTTTTCTTGAACGATGAAATCGAAATCCTTTACTACCGACAAAATGTCCTCCAAATCATCAATGGTATAAACTTTGTTTTCGTCTATTAGTTCTTCCTGTTGGGTATAAATAATGCCAAGAATATAATGTTTGTCATATTCTTTGTATGGAAAGGTGATATTTTTCTTTGAATCCCTATAACGAAAATATCCAGTAAAAGCTCCGAGCGTAAAACCTGAAATTGCCTCATGATTTTTTCTGTAAGTGCTTTTTAGGTCAAGAGCAATTTTCTTTTTATCTTTCGTGACAAAAGTAACATCGGGATAATGATTTTGCTCCGCAGAAAAAATCATTTCGTAGCTATTCTCTTTCGCAAATTTCTGAATGACAGGAAACATCATCAACTCGATTATTTTTGAAACAACTTTTGTATCAACCGAAATAGTGTAGATATTTTTTGCTATATCAATAAAACCCTTCACTGACCAATCGCCAGACGGAGTAGCAAGGACTTTTCTAAAGTCTTCTGTGTGTTTGAGTAAATTTTTTTGAAAGTGATTTTGTTCCATAGGTTTTATTTTATTAAATGTTCAATCGGCACATTTAGTGCCTTGGCGATTTTTTTAATCGTATCAACTGTCGGGTTTTGCTGTTTGCCCGCCTCTATGTTGATTATTGTATTGTTGGAAACATCGGCAAGCCGGGCCAGTTTCTCTTGCGATAACCCCATTTTTTCTCTTATGCGTTTGATTTTGCTTGACTCTACCATATTTGAATAGTAATATTAAATTGTGGTATAATTGAATTATGCTTAAACTTCGCAACCACAATATAATATTACCAAAATATTTGGAAATAGTAAAGCAAAAAGGGAGTTCCTTGTCGTTGCCCGCGCACGGGTGAGTTGGGGCAAGGGCAACATCATCTCTGGTGGCGTATTTTGCTTTGCAAAATACGCTCTCCAAACCCACCGAAAAAAACGCCGTCGGAAGCGAGGGCGAGGCGGAAGGAAGGTGCGGGGGGAATTCCGCCACGCCCGAGCGAATACAAAAAGAGGACAGCCCCGCCGTCCTGCTCGTTAAGAGCAGAACCTCGAAAAATAGTTTTCTTTTCCTTTTAGAAGAAAAAAATCGGCGCGCGCAAATCAAAAAATATGAAGAAAACTTTTTTGCGGGGTGGCGAGCTTGCCGAGCGGTGGCGGGGTTGGCTTCCTTAGTGGGGGTTTTGCTCAAAAAAAGTTCGAACATCGATCAAAAAACACCGCCAATTTTCACAAAAAGTAAAAATTGGCGGAGGATGTGGGATTCGGTCACGAGTCACTAACTATAATCTAGCACTACGCTCAGATTCTAGTAAGTGCTCTCAATTCTACGAATTCTGTACACCTTGTCGCCACTTTTCCATTTCATTACCAAGTAGCTGGCAAGGTCTTGCAGAGTGCAAGAATTTTTATTAGGGATAAAAAATTCTATGTATGAAAAATATAATCGCTACGCTCATTATTTTACACAACATTAAGTCACTTCTCCGCTTACAGCGGCGGTACACTTTATCAATATTTCTTTCAGAAATATTAGGTAAAGTCTTGCGAAGTGACATTAAGTCACTTCTCCGCTTACAGCGGCGGTACACTTTATCAATATTTCTTTCAGAAATATTAGGTAAAGTCTTGCGAAGTGACATTAAGTCACTTCTCACCCCGGCGCGCTCGCCTATGGCATCGCTCCGACTTTCGAATCCCAACGTGAGTGACATTTAGTCACTCACTATCATTCGCGCAAGAAAATAACCACCCGAAGGTGGTATTTTCTACGCGCGGAGGATGTGGGATTCGAACCCACGAGAAGTTTTACCCTCTGGCGGTTTAGTAAACCGCTGCCTTCAGCCACTCGGCCAATCCTCCCTTTCTTTCCGGCTTGGTCTCGTTCCCCTCCCTATGGCTTCATTTTAAATAGTACTTATAACTCAAATTACGTTAATTTTTAAATTAACGATTATGATTGTAGCGTAAAATCTGTAAAAGGGAAATAGAATCTAGCTAGCGTTATTTAGTCATTTTGGTCTGCATTATCGTTTTCACCATCGTTATCATGATCAGAAGGTTTTGAATCATTTGTGTCGGATATACTATCATTGTCATTATCCCGATCTTGCACGTCAGCAATGCGGTCGTTATCGTGATCATTTGTTTTTCCTTGCTCATTTACGTCAAGTTCACGATCATTGTCGTCATCGTTATCTTGAATATCGGGTACGCTATCTTTGTCGTTATCTTTGTCCTGCTCATTTTCCGCCTCCGGCTGTTCTATATCCTCCTTTGGTTCTTCTATCTCTTTCGGCTCGTCTGCTTCCGTGTCTTCTATCGCTTCCTCTGCCTCTATTGCCTCTTGCTCTTCTTTTTGCTCAATTTCTTCCTTTTTTTGGTCAGCTTCACTCATCTCTTTTTCTATATTTTTTTGTTCACTTTGAAGAGAATTTCCAAGCTGATCATTCTTTTGTCCCAATGCATCAATCTGTGCATCAATGTCGTTAAGCTGTGCTTCTAATACAGCTACCTGTGTGGTGTCTCCGACACGACGCGCCTCGGCAAGAAGATTTGTTTTAATTTCTTTACGTTGAGTTTTAAGTTGATCTTTGGCGTCTTTGAAAGTTTTTTCCAAAAGCTTGTCTCGTTCATCAAATTCATCATTGAGTTTTTTAGCAAGAGCGGCGACATCTTTGCCTGATATTTTCTCTTTACTAACGATCTCTGCAGCATACGCCACATTGGCCTGAAGAAGCGACTCAGCTATGGCAAGTCCTTTGGCATTAGCGCCTTTCTTCTCAACCATGACTTTAATCTCCGCAATCCGTTCTCCTGCAAATTCAATTTGAAGATTGGCTTTTGCCTCGGAATTGAAGGTGAAAAATTGTCTCATGTTTTCGCCCAGACGATCAAGAAAATAGAAAGGGCTTTCAGGAGTCAAACCAGCTGAAGGAAATGTCACTTGCGAGCTTTGCGCAAAGGTGATACCACCTGCAAACAAACCTGATACTAATATCGTCAATGTAATGACTTTTTTCATAAATTTTATTAATTAATTATTATGTTAATAATAGCATAAACATAACTGTGTTTCTGCTTTTAAACTTATCTTAATAAATCTTTTTCCTTCGTTCACTTTGTTCACTGCGGAAAAGGAGGGATTCGAAACTTGCGTCTAGCAAAAAGCGTTACGCGATTCGAAAAGGTTGCCAGCTCTTTTGAAAAAAGAGCGACAACCTGTACTGAACATGTAATGTTCGAATCCCTCCTTTCCCGCAGAATGAGACTTCTGATGAAGTCTCATTCTGCGATGACATTCTCACCTTTGCACGAACCTACTTCGCACGCGCGGAGCGCCTGATGGATTGAGAGTGAATCGTACGCTCCGATCGCGTGGTGGTGCGAACGACGGCGCCTCGGGACGTTCCCTCCGGTCACGTCCAAAACCAAAAACCTTCCTCATTTTTTTGCTTCCCTCCCCCGACCCCTTCCCGCCTTAACAAACAAAGGAAAGGTTTTTTGGTTTTGGCTAGGTGTTACGGCTCCCAAAATCTCCGTTTCAATCTCCATCTAACTTGAGTGATTGCCACTCCGCTTTTTCCGCCTCCACGCCGACCCGAGGCGCGCCGCTACCCGCGCTCACCGTAGCTTTTTGTACCGCGCAATCCACTCAACCGCCTCCGCATAGCCCACTCACTTCGCTCATACGACTGCTGTGGCGTTTGTGTGGGTCGCTCATGTCTTCGTTAGAGCTTCATGTATTTTATCCCGCGGCCGATGGTTCCCACTTGCTGTATCTTGCCTCGCTTTTCAAGCTCGGCTAAATACTGCGTAGCGGTAGCGTCTGAGACGTGCAATAACTTCTCGACTTCGTCGTTTGTTATTTCTGTTTGCTTCACAAACAGAGTCATAACTTTTACAAGCTTCTTTTGGATGTGGAGTTGGATTGTTGCTTGTGCCATTTGGCGGAGTAGTCCGAGCTTCTGCTTCGGAGCCAGTTCGGCTTTATCTTCTTGCTTTCTTGACTGACGTTCCTCTTTTTCCACTAACGGCTCATTTCCGCCCATTTGAGCCGTTTCGGTTTCTGGAATGGTTTCAACTGGCTCGACTGGCGCTTCGAGAGCAGTTTCTGGCTGTGTTTCAGGCACATTTTCAACCACTTCTGGTTCAGAAATGACTTCATCAACCTGTGGCTCTGTTTCAACCTTTTCTGGCTCGACAGATTCGGGTGTGCTTTCTTTATTTTCTGTGTCGTCTGACATACTCAAAGTATAGCAAAAGAATGGCTCAATTCAGCGAATTAGGAGCTCATAAAAGAGCGGGGTATAAAATCTCGTTACCTTGAGCATTGGGGGAGCTTGCGGGGGTATTGTGTGGCGATATTTTAACTATCGTGCTGTACTAGGTGCTTTTTGTGACAGTAATATGGCGTGTTTAATCGCCTCTCTTCCAAGTACGTCAGCAGGGTAGTTATCCTTATGTTCTTTTGCCCAATTTGTAATTTGATTTGCCACCAGATCACTAAAGCTTGTTTCTGTGTCGCTTGCGTTTATTTTGCCATCGATGGCTATCTTTGTTCGTCCAAGTTCACGCGGTATATCTTTTATATCATTTTCTGATTTCCATTGCGCAATTGCTTCTTGTATCTTGAGGCAAGTTTCCTCGCTGTCGCAATGAGCAACGAGGGAGTCGTTATCAGTTGTAAATCCAATAAACGAACGTGGGGTTTTTATTTTGATACTTTCTCCAGTTTGTTCACCTATAACTTTCAGTTTCTCGACAAGGGAAGGAAGTTTAGCGATATAGTCATAATTTGATGTATCAAGCGTTTCGTACACCTTGTATCTAGCACTAGCTTCTCCACCTTCACGCCGTTCAGATGCTGTCATGCTAAACCACACACCATTATCAGCTGTAGTTATGCCTTTATCTTCAAAATCTGCTTCAACTGTTGCTTTTGCATTATTAAACCATTCAATGTGAGGTTTATAGTCGGTTTGCATCCAATCAAGTTGTTCGGTGTTCCGTTGCTCCAATGCTCCATGTACCCAACCACGTCTTCTTAAAAAAGTGTAGATTTGGTTCTGAAATGTTCGTTCGTCAAAATTCTTTGTGGATAAATATTTTTCGGCCATCTTGATAGCTTCTTGCACATTGCCTTGTGTTTCAAATTTTTCAAACCCTAATTCTTCTGGAGAGGAAGCAGATTGAATTTCAGGTGTTTGATGTAGCTGTTCAGATTCTGGCACAGGTTCTTTCTCTGCGGAGTTTTTTTGTTGACGAACTTCCGGAGTTTGTAAGTATGTCAAAGCTTGTGCTTTGCGCTGTTGCTCCTGTTTAGTTTTTTCTGGGTCAGCATACTGGGGGACTGTCCAAGCAATGTCGAGCGCTTCTGCGGTCATTCCTTTGTATTGTGGAGGAATAAACGCGACACCCTCTTTGACAGTACCTCTCTCTGTTTTAGCATTTGGTTGCAATCTTGCATTAAGTTTCTGATATTGAGATCCCTCACGTTTTTTTGCTTCATAATTTGGGTCATTCCAAACCTCGGTCAGAGGAATCATAGTGCCGTCCGGTCGGTATATATGTGGGTTGTTTCTCACTTCTTCTTGTTGCAGGAGATCAGCCTCGGCTTTTCTTTGTAGCAAAGCTTCTTGATAATCCACTTGTTTTTGTTTATCAGCTTGTCTTTGTTTCGCCGCCTCTAATTCCTCACCTCCATAGGCCGCTGCTTTTTCTGGGTACTGTACAACGAACTCGTCCCAAGCATCTGCTCGGTTCCGCTCTCTATGCCATGTATCATCAAGATCTGCCAGAGTATTAAATTGCCTGTCTACTGCGTCGTAAGCAGGATCTTCTGTAAAATTTTTATAAATACGAGTCTTTTCTAGTTCCTCGTATCTTTTTGTGTCCTCAGGATAGCGTTCGGAAAATACTTTACGAACCTCAGCCGGAGCAACATCAGCAAATTGGGCACTATAATTGCCATTCTCATCTAACTTGAAAGTACTAGGATCAAATATTCTAGTATATTCATCTCTGTTTTCATACGTAAGCCCAGTCGCCATCAAATCATCCACATGTTTGCGACCTTCTTCTTTTCTTACTTCATTAAGTTCCTGACTCAGTTCAGTAAAACGAGGGTCGAGATCTAGTCCTTCAGCTAATTGTGAAGTTGGTGCAATCACCTCGCTAGCATCCTCAAGCTTTTTACGAGGCGGGGCAGAGTTAAAACTTTCTAATGACATATCTGCTAATTATACACCAGAACTAAATCGGATATTTATTCATAATAGTCAAAAAAGTACCTTTTGTTTTATCAGTCACACAATTGAAAAAAGTTGAAATACCATTATTGAGTCCTGTGTCTTTAATATAGTGTTCTCGAGCATATTCTAAGTGCCGTGCTGTAAATTCCTCATCTGCACTCATTCCGAAATAACTTTTTAATTGCGCCATACGTTCGATAATTTCTTCAGGCGCTTGAACATAATTTATCGGGAATCTTGCATCAGTGTTTTGTGAGGATTCTTGAGCTTGTTGCAAGTCTCGCAACGCTTCCTGATCAATGACTGAACGAATCTCAGCAATATCTTGGGGCGAAGTAAAATCTCGCAGTCCGTGCCCCTTTTCATGTGCTTCGATAATATTTTTCTGACGTATAGATAATTTTGCTCCCGTTTTGAGTTCAGCATCTGAAAAGACAGTCCCTGGCTCATTGATATTGCCCATACCTAAATGGTGTGGCCTTTTACCATGTTCTGCCGCTGAGGCAATATTTGTCACACTAAATACTTTATTTACGGTATCTTCATAGTTTGCTATCTGGTCTTCATAATGTGATGCAAAACTATTCGGTTTATCTAATACTCTGGGCGTACCCTCTCTCATTGCCGGCATAGCAAGCTTACGTTGCTCTATAAACTTCCGTTTTGTTTTTTCGTCCAACATTCTTGATTGTAAGAGCTGAGTCCAATCTCCAGGGTAGTTTGCTGCAATTCCTACACTCTGCTCTGTTAATGATTCGCGTCTCTGTAATATTTGCGTGATGGAATCATGAGTTATATTTTCCAAGTCAGCATCAGAATTACCAAAAATTTTAGAAATAGTAGCATCAATTTCTGTAATTTCTTGCCTAACTCGTTCTTTGGTATTTGTATACTCACATATTTTACCCTCGTCAAAATAATTACTTTCTTCTGTACCGCTAGTTTGAGCCGTAGAAATATCTTCGTCCGAGTTTCCAATATGGATATTTTCAGACGACGCTGGAACATGACGATTTATGTTACCTGATTCAAATTTCATATATTATTCAAAAAATATTTCGTTACTTCACTATTTGCAATTCATTTTCATCACAAGAATAGATTAAACTAGACTGACCTAAACCAGATCAACTGTTTGATCAGCGGTAACATAAATAATTTGAGTACCGTTATATTCAGTGACTAGGTTTTCTTGGGTAGGATAGGTGTGTCCGTGCAGGAAATATCTCGGTTGATTTTTATCTAAATAATTCCTTAATGCCAAGAACCCACAATGAGCGGGGTCGTCTTCGTCATTAATTGCTGCGGGTGGCGAGTGGGCAATAAATACATCAACGTACGGGAAATCGTTCATCAGTTCCAGAGCCTCTTCCTGAGTGTACATTTTAGCGAATTCATCTTTCTTGTATCGATGGGAACCTTCAAACCCGCCGAATGTTAAGCCGTTAATTTCTATTATTTTGAGGTGAAGGTCGGTAATGCCTAATGGCTCCATATACCCGGGAGTACAATGATTACCATAGACACCAATTTTTGGTATGTCTTTTATAAAATCCAATTCAGCAATTTGCGTATACTCAAGATCACCAAGCGTAATAATAAGATCGATGTTCTCATTTAAGACAGTTTCTCTGATTGAGTTTTTTGGAGGTCGATCGGCTATAGCAAGAATTTTCATAATAATATTAATTCAAAAAATAATTTAAAGACTTTTTGTAAAGTTTCGCAAATTCTGCCAACTCAACAGCATCAAGTCTTCGTTCTCCTCGCTCAATTTTAGAAACGTAAGCCTGTGGCTGTTTAAGCTTCTTTCCAACCTCAACCTGTGTCAAACCTGCTTCCAGGCGAACTTCGCGTAGTTTAAGAAGGAATTGACTATATTTTGCTCGATATGTAGTGGTCATAAATATAATAACAGGATATAACCGATTGTGGAATATACCATGATAGTTTATTATGTATAAGTGGCAAAGTTACGCCTAGCCAAAACCAAAAAACCTTTCCTTTGTTTGTTAAGGCGGGAAGGGGTCGGGGGAGGGAAGCAAAAAAATGAGGAAGGTTTTTGGTTTTGGACGTGACCGGAGGGAACGTCCCGCCGAGGCGCCGTCGTTCGCACCACCACGCGATCGGAGCGTACGATTCACTCTCAATTCATCAGGCGCTCCGCGCTTGCGAAGTAGGTTCGTGCAAAGGTGAGAATGTCACCGCAGAATGAGACTTCATCAGAAGTCTCATTCTGCGGAAAAGGAGGGATTCGAAACTTACAGTTTCTGTACACCTTGTGGACATATTCTCCTTTCAGTCGAATCTGTCTTACAAGGTCTTCGAATCCCTCACAGAAGTGACGTTTAGTCACTTCTTCTTTTCCGCCCAATAAAATAACCGCCTTGCGGACGGTATTTTATACGGGCGGAAAAGGAGGGATTCGAACCCTCGAGGGATTTAACTCCCTGCCTCCTTAGCAAGGAGGTACATTAGACCACTCTGACACTTTTCCTTATTAAAAAGAATACCAGAAAAATCATCTACGCACAAAATTAAATTTATTTGATAACACTCGCCACTGCCTTTGCCAAACCCGGGGTCATGACTGAAGGAATGATTTCATTTGCCGTCGGGTGCTTAATCAGACTGGCAATTTTTTTAGCAGCCGCTAGTTTCATTTCTTCGGTAATGGCTTTAACATTTCTGTCTAAAGCACCCCGAAAAATACCTGGAAAAACTAGGGAATTATTAACTTGATTAGGATAATCACTTCTACCAGTAGCTACTACCATCGCGCCAGCGCGCTTGGCATCCTCGGGCATAATTTCTGATACTGGGTTAGCCAGAGCAAAGACAATGGCCTGCGGAGCCATGTGCTCAATATGCGCTGGTGCAATCGTGCCTGGGCCAGAGACACCAATGATAACATCTGCCCCAGCTGTGACCGAAAGGACATCACCGGCGATTTTGTTACTATTAGTGTTTGAGGCCAACTCTTTTTTGTAACCAGTCAGATCAGGGCGACCAGCATAAATAGCTCCCTTACTATCAACAACTGTAATATCAGCAATGCCAGCTCTTTGTAGTAAAAGAGTAATAGCCCGTCCGGCTGCCCCAGCCCCGACTACTACCACCCGCAGTTTTTCAAATTTCTTTTTCACCACTTTAGTAGCATTGATCAGACCGGCTAATACCACGATAGCTGTTCCATGTTGGTCATCATGCATGACCGGAATATCTAGTTCCGCCTTGAGTCGTTCTTCAATCACAAAACAGTTGGGAGCAGCAAAATCCTCTAGGTTGATGCCACCAAAGGTGGGAGCAATCGCTTTAACGGCCGTAATAATTTCTTCAACATCGTGAGTACCAAGCACAATCGGGAAGGCATCCACCCCAGCCATTTCTTTAAAAATAGCACATTTCCCTTCCATGACTGGCAGGGCCGGAATGGCACCAAGGTTGCCAAGACCGAGTACAGCCGAACCATCTGAAATAACGGCTACCGTATTGTTTTTAATAGTGTAAAGTCGAGCGTCTTTAGGGTGCTTGGCCAAATGTAGTGAAACTGCCCCCACGCCCGGCGTATACATCGTACTCCATTCATCACGAGTGGCGAGTTTTCCTTTACTGACTATCTCGAGCTTCCCCTTCATTTTTTTATGAAGGGTCAAGGCAAGTTTGTTGTAATCTTTTTTCTTGACTAATGCAGATACTTTTCTGGCGGTCAATTTATTGGGAACAACTTTCACAACTTTGTTTTTTGTGGTGACCGACTTTTTAGCAACCATTTTCTTAATTAAACTTTTTTTAACAACTACTTTTTTGGCAATCGACATAGGGAATAATATTTAAAATAATGATTTGTAGTATAGCACTTTACATATAGAAAATAGAATATTGAAAAATGAATTAGGATAGAAAAACGCCACGGAAAAGTCCGTGGCGTTGTGCCCACTTAGGGCAAGGTTCTTTATTTGGCGTCCTTCTTTTCGCCCCCGCCGTGGCCGACCATCGCTCTGGATATGGCTGGATTGTTGGTCTTGACCCCATACTTCAAGGGCGGTGGCGGGGTAATGACCTTGTTGATGTTCAGTCGGGCTTCCTGAAGAGTAACCCGACCCAGCTGGCGAAGTACCAACCCGGTGCTGTCGGCGACAAGGTACTGCACCAGTTTGTCAAACTTAGTCTTGACCGAGAATATGCGTTCACCGGTCTCCCTGTTGCAGTCAATCTGCTTCGTATTGGAGAAGCAGTCAAGAGTGATCGTTGGCGACTTAACCACCGGTTTTGGCGCCATGACATTGGTCACCGTGCCAGCCATGCCATCGAGCGAAACGACATTCACGGCCTTGAGCCCCTTAGGGGCACTCACTGCCTCTATCACCAGGACCGAGGTCTTGGTGACCTGCTCCTTGGTAAAACCGCTTTTCAGCAGCACCTCGCTGTGCAAGAAGGCCTTGCGACCGGCATCGTCAATGACGAAGCCGAACTGGTAGAAGTGGTCAAGATTTTCCATGCGGCCAGTAAGGATTGTCATATCGTAATCTCCTTAATGTTCTCAGTTGCCCATTGCAATCGAGCACTTCTACGATAGCACAGTTTAATACTAAAGTCAATATATCTTGAATAATATATTATAACTCCTA
>Ga0210025_1003678_pt1 | contig 13713 bp, 14 predicted proteins | sample CryGeyme20150102_FD_183989 | JGI IMG/M metagenome (GOLD analysis project Ga0210025, IMG submission 183989) | Groundwater microbial communities from Crystal Geyser aquifers in Utah, USA - Crystal Geyser metaG 2015-0102 (SPAdes) (version 2) | ecosystem: Environmental > Aquatic > Deep subsurface >...
AGAATGTCAAGGTGTACCGTCTCTTGACAGCCAAGACCTATGAGATGCAAATGTTCCACATGAGTTCTCTTAAAATGGGTCTGGACCAAGCTGTTCTTTCTGGATTTGAAGCTGGAACATCTGGTGAAGGAGCATTAAGCAAAGATGAAGTGGAGAAATTGCTGAAACATGGTGCCTATGGCATTTTCTCAGAAGAGAATGATGGAGACAAGGAATCGAACAACTTTCTGGAACAGGACATTGACACAATCTTGGAGCGTAGAAGCCGAACTGTGGTACACGAAAACACTGGCAGCCAGGGCAACGCTGCTGGGGGCACCTTCTCAAAGGCTCGTTTTACAGCGCCCAAAGCCGCCGAAGACAAGAAGACCACAGCCGAGGACGTTGACGTCGATGATCCTAATTTTTGGGAAAAAGTGGTCGGAGTAGGTACCGACGACGCAGCAGATGATGCTCTATCTGGACAACGGCGGAAGCGAAAGGTCATGAATTATTCCGAGGGATCGTACGAAAAGAGGGTTGACGAGTCTCTCCGCGATAGTGAGGCCGATGACGACGACGACGAGAGTGCGGATGAGTCTTATGGAAGTGACGATGAAGACCAATCTTCAGAACGATTCCGCTGGGGTGGTTCCAAGCCAAAGGAATGGAAGAAAGACGAAGCAAAGGTAGTTGTTTCTTTTCTTCAGGAGCGAGGATATGACAGTACTCCAGCAACAGAGTTGTTAGTGAAAAGCGCCGAGGAGGTAAGCATGGTGATTGCTTTGTTCATGTTGAATTTTTTCGCCAATATCTCACGCTTTTGCTTTTGCGACGGAATAGATTCAGCGCATGTGTTGGTCCATTTTGCTCATGGGCCTCTGTGAAATTGCCTTGGAGGATGCTACACAAACAACGAAACGAGCTGCCCGAGTCGCGGAAAAGAAACGAGAAAGTTCTGACTCGGCTGCGCTACCAGAAGGTGGAGTACTCGCTATCTTGCAGACCCAAGACTCCGGCGCGGTCAAGCCTGAAGTGGTTCAGCATTGTTTTAAGAAGCTTTGGTATGCGAGTGAAAGTTGGGTAACCGCTGCGTTTAACGATGCACTAACGTTTGCGAGAAGCGCCGAACCACGTGACCAGGAAGCACTCTCTAGAGGGCTACAGTCCGCGCGCTCAGCCGGGACGAAATCTACTGCCCCTTTAAAGAAAGACGAGATATCTGCGCTCTTCAGCCAAAATGTTTGGCCATCATTAAAAAGTCGTGGATGGAAAGCAGTAGTTCTCAGTGAAGGCCCTAATGCGGGTAAAACTCAATACTCTTATGGAGGGAAGCAGGTAAGCACGATCGATGACCAATTTCCGAAAGGTGTAGCTAAGATTCCGCCATGAATTTCTCATCACTCTTTACTGTTATGTTTTATGCTTTTTAAATATACAAAGTACTACTCGGCAGAATCTGTCCTTGGTGCTGTCGGTTCGATCCATTTAGAGCTTGCTAACATGGTCGAATCTATGCTTGGCGTTGCTGAGTCCTCGCGTCAGAAATCTATCGAGTCCGAAGCCAAGCTTCGGGAAATTCACCTAGCCATGAAACCTGGTTCATTTAATGTCTTCGACTTGGAAGAATTCTTGAAAAGATATGCGCCGCTTCAGCTTTTGTGTGACAGGAAGAGTCACAAGAGACTGCACTTAGGTTCCCGAAAAACGATGCAAGCATGCACTTATTTACATACAGCATGTGCCCTTGTCCGGCACGCTGAGAACACCCGTGGTCAAAAATCTCTCGTGGACCAGTTGTCGACCGTAATGTCGGTTGACAAACGCATGACACTACCGCATCCTTTGTGGTCTACCCGGCATGACGGCATTTTGATCCACGCTATAGTGAAACACGGCTGGATTGATAGCGACGCCGCGGTCCGTCGCATCACCAACGATGCTACTATCAAATGGGGCTTTCCTTTTGACTCAGATCATATACCGAATGAACCTGAGAGCGAGACCATAAGCAGTTCCAAGAAGACATCTCAGCGGGATGAGATGATTGCCAATTTGCGCCAAACAGCGGTCAGGGCAGCCTCGTTCTTCAATGCTCACAGCAATACTTTGGAAGAGAAAGGCTTGAATACCGCCCTCAACAAAAATATGATTATCCGAGCTTATGGCTTGATGTTTGAACACAACAGCGACGATGAAGGGGATGGCGAGACAGACGAGCAAGAAAAGACTACAAAATCTCAGTGGATTCTGGATGATGACCAGCTACTTGTGTCAACAGGTTTAGAGACTGCCGCCGAGTCTTTAGATTTTGTTGATTTGCCGACGAAAAAAGACTTGGTCAAACGAGCGAAACTGATCTTGACCAAGAACGTTGACCTGCAGCAAGCTGAACCTGCAAAGGTCAATGCTGACACCCCTTCGGATCTTTACGTCTTGGATCAGAGTGACAGATGCAATGTCCTGCTTGCCGAGATTCTCCGTGCAATCACAAAGGCCCCTCCCAAGGCTCAGAACTCCATTCGAGTATTGTTTGCTGTTGCTGCTGAAGAAGCGCAAAAACGAAGAGACTCTGTTGCTCTCTCTACCGATGGCTCCCGGAATGATCTCGAAAAAGCCAAGAGAGCATGGCACGAACTAGATTGCACCGTAAAACAGATTGACTCCGCCAAGCGGCATTTTAAGCAGTCCTCGCGACAAGCAAAGAACATTCTTCGTGTGATTCTAGGCCTCGAGATTGCCAAGAGTGGTAAAGCTCCAAACTTCCCTACCAAAGTTTGCCCCGTCGATTCCAACACCAACAAACCAAAATCAAAAAACGGTCAGCAAGACGGCTCTACCGGAGATAGGGCCCTTGCGAAGTCCATGGCTCGCTGCCTGCAACAAAATGCTGGTCGCCCTGGTCCTCCTGCACCTGAGGGCCAAGGCAGTGATCTTGAACTGACCGCCATAGAAACGCTCATAGTCTCGGTAGTCTGTTCCCAAGGCCTTCCAACTTTCACCAAGTCTCTTGATGCTCTTCTAAATGATACCCCCAGTAGCCCTTACAGACTCGGATGGCGGGCTCTTGGGGCTGTTTTACTTGCAGCAGCTCGTGAATGGCACGAGACTGCCGAGCGGAAGACACAGCTTGTGGAGACAGAATGGAAAAAGGTTGAAGATTCCGAACCTTCTGCAACGAGAGATCGCATCTGCAAATCCATGGCCTCGGCAATCAAGATTGAGGAGGCAAAAGAACTGGCGGCTTCACAAGCACAGGCAAGTTAACTTACTTCGAGGATGAGACTAAACAGTTTTGGACTTTGCGATTTGTCGTTTCAAAATTGACTCACTCAACAAATCACTCTTCTCTCACTCTCACATAGGACTATGCAGCAGACCCCTCAATTTTAGCCAAAAAGACAATCATGCTGATCGAAAGAATCCGAAAAAAAATGGGCCAACAGAATAACAGCAAATCAACGAAGAAGAGCAACTATTGGCTTGGACCCAAAATCTTCGATTTTCTCTCAACCCAGTTAAGCGACTGGGCAAAAGTGTTAGACATCGTAGATGCCAAGGGAAAGACATTGTCTTACACTGCAGCTGACTTTTACCATGATCTCCCCGTTGATGAAAGGGAGCTGGTTGAAGTCACGACTCTTCTCAACAAACAGGACAGCCGTCAAATTATAATTCAGATTACTCTTTTATCTCGGTTGCGGAGCTTGTTTTCTGCCTATCCTAAGGACGCTCTTTTGCCCAAAATTGAAAAGGCGGCAAAGAATGTGGGAGACGGAGATGTCTGGGAGGGTCGTCCTTCGTGGTGGACAACGAGCGGGGATTCATTGTCGCACAACGATGCCTTATTACTGGAAGCATTAGTTGAATTTGGATTCGGAGGTACGCGGCAGGTTGAAAAGGAGAGAGTCTGCTCTATTATTTTTGTTTTGTGTGCCTTTCCTTGCTTATGCATCTCTTGTCTTTTGACCACACCGCAGGAGTTTTGACTCATGCTAAAGTCTTCAATACTGGAGAACCAGGAAAACCAGAGGCTTGCACTTTGATGGAGCTGGGTTTGACGAAATCTATTGTCCAGCAACGTGCGAACCAGCTTGCCCGTGAGCTCCACAATCTCGAGAGGAGTTCGCAGATTTTAAAAAATATTGAGGGACGGAAGGAAAAGGGAAAATTGAAGACTGGGGGCAAAAAGCAGACGGCGCTTAGTTCTTTCTTCGCAAAATCTGCCAAAAAATCTGCCAACGTTGCCGTTCTCACTCCATCTGAAATACCATCCAACCTACAAGAAACTCCTACAATGTCCACCGTTGCCACTGGAAGCAAGCGTTTTGGAGATCTAGAGTCAGAAACCAGCGCAAGCCCTGAGAAGAAGGCAAGACTAGAGCCATAGAGAGCTAATGACTTGTTTTTGTTGGCTGCTAACAATTCGATGGTGCATTTTGGATTATTGGTCCTCTCGATAACCTCGAACTATAGCGTATATTATCATTTAGCGCTTACAATTGTTGCAGGGCATTTGATGCTATGATTGATGATGAAATTGTCTCAATAACACCTGTACTACTTTCAGCTTTGTGGTTGAAATATTGCTCCACGGTAATTCTGTCCTCAGGCACTCCTGCGTTTCCTAGGCCCTCTCTGAATTCATTAATCAGCTGACCATTGCCAATCAAATGGAAATGCGTCTCTGATATGGCAGAGTCTTGGATACATTCGGTAACTGCCTTCATTGTGTCTTGACTTTTTGAGATGCGACCAGTCTTGCTTGTCACCACTGGCTTCCACTCAAATCTGCTGGGATTCTGGCGTGCTATTTCGTCCAGGTGATCTCCAAAGGCAATATCCGTGAGCTCTCGAAACGATGCGACGAGTGCTATCGGAGGGAAGGATTCATCTCCCATTGCCAATTCGATTGCTCCTAGGCAAGGTCCAATACCAACACCTGTCGAAATGAACACAGCTTTCTGGACTTTTTCTTTGCTGATACCCTCCAAAATGGGCACTTTAAATTTTCCTCCAAACCGGACGGGAGTGCCTGGTTTAGATTCAGCAAAAGCTTTTGATTTCTTACCTACGACTCGTACCATAATATCTAAGGACGTTTTGGTAGCTCGACTCACCGTGTAAGGACCGCGCATCCATCCGCCATTTTGCTTGGCATCCGCGTTTAAATCACCCGACGTATCCTCTATTTCCAAAGCCAATACGTGGCCTGGTTGATATTGCTCCATTATTATGCCGACTTTATTATTATTATTATTATTATTTGAAGTATTTGTCACCTTTACGTGAAGCATGTAGCTCCCCTCTGCAACCTTTTCTGCTTCCTGTAAGATAGCATCAATCTTTTCGTACTGAGGGGCACCGTCAGCAGCACTTAAACGTGTGCCGATAAATGCACGAGACTGCTGCTGGTCTCTGTCAACACATTCACTTGCAATTTTTCTTGATGAAAGTTGAAGAGCAGGTACAAATGCTTGACACGATGAAACCAGCAGCAGAGTTGTAAGAGAAAAAATTGAAACCATCGTTTCTCGATCTCTTTCGTCGTTGACTTCAAAATGCTCTGCTATATTCCTTGCTCCCTTACTTTACTACTAGCATTTACTTGGAATACTGTTGTACCCGAAGCTGAAACATTCACGCTAGTAATATTATTAATATACTAGGGTCTAGACCTAGTCTATTATTTTTTGTTTTTGTTTTCCACTTTTTGAGAAGAAATTTAAGCTTGTTGATGAGTCGCACACAAGCTGCCAGGTGAGTCACGATTTGTATTGATCGAAGTTTGGGTCCTGTGGTCCGACGTCTGAGAGAACTCCCTCGGGAATTTTTTTTTACCCACCAGGCCATAAATACTACTACAACTACTACTAGTAGTAGGGAGCGTTCTCTCTGTACCTCCCTACGGATTTTCAACCTATGGATCTCAATAGCTACGACCGATAAGCATGCAGAAGTTGAGAGAGGAGCCGCCATCTATTGGAGTAGCTGTTCCCAGCTGCCGGAGCATCGTGATGAACACTACCAGGTACGCGTGGTTCGTATGCATAATACATCATGGCTTGCATCGGGCATCACAGCGTTGACTGCATTGCATCGCACATAAACCAATGACAGTGCGCAAACATTAGAAGCCGTCATAAATAATTTTTCGTGAATACTAAAGTAAATACTCCGGTAAAAAATAAATAGAATAGTTGCCAAGAAACTTCGCTCTATATTATTTATATGATACAAGAAGTCTCTCAAAGCGGAGAGGTCTCGGTCAGTCAACCTGTCTCCATCGGATCAGACGACCGCCTTCGACACAAAATCAGCAGGAGTCGCTTAGTTGGGGAAAAGGTCCTGGACGTTTCCAAGTTTGTCATGAACCATGAGTCCAAGAAGACCCATTTGGGCGGCACGTCCCTGGTTGAGCTCAATGGCACGCTTTTGAAGCTTGGTTTCTTCGTCAAAGGAGTCCCAGCCAAAGTCAAGAGCTCCATTACGGAAGTCTCCAGGGAATTCAGCCTCACCGGTAACATCCTTCATGACAGCAAGTTCCAAGAGTCCAACAAAGGCAAAGACCTGAAGGGCTCCGGCAACAGGAACGGCAAAGGAGGCATCCCATCCGTATCCAAGGTCCGAGAACTTGGTTCCAGAGTAGTCGATATCTCCTGGAAGGTAGATTCCGGCGGCGTTGACAAGGTATCCAACAACTCCAAGCATGCAGATGCGTCCGTGCTTGATCTCAACGTAACGAAGGCGATCAAACTTCTCTTGATCTCCATCGGCGACAAGTCCAAGAGGATCAAAGAATCCAAGAGGAGCCTGGGCACCAAGCTCGTTCTCGAACGCATTCAAGGAGGTGGTCTTGGCAGCCTGTTGGGCAGGAGCAAAGGCGGCAGCAGTAGCAAGCAGAGATGCAAAGATGGCAGACTTCATGTTGGAAATTTTAATGTAAGTTTTTTCAAAAAGATCAAGAAAGACGAATTGTGAGAGTGATGAAACGCAGCAATAATCGGCAGCGAGGAGTACCAGTAGTAGCTACTACTACTAGACTACTCTAGTAGTAGACTATTAGACTACTAGAGCGGCAGCGTGGCGTTTTCTCCAAACCTTCAACGATACTACTACTCTACAAGATACGGGCAAAGTTGAAGTTGGATACATATCCAAGATTGCCTAAATCAGTCGTGTCACGACTTTTATTTCTAACCTTACTGCATTTCTTACTACATGTTGGTTGTGGCCTGTTGAGGTAGGGGGGGGTCTAATAGCACAACCAACCGCGAGGAATCAGTGTGCAGCCGCCAGCAAACAAACTTTTCATATTGGAGGAGATGGCACGAACATTTCAGTCCTTTTATCAATAGTATACCAATTCGCACGTCAACACTTCCTCTAAAAGTGAATGCCCCCAATTGTAGTGACCGCTTTAGAACATTCGTAGATGAGAATCTCTCGGAAGACATCCAACGTCCATGTCGAACAGTACGATGGCGAATCTTGTTCCTTGTCTGTGAGACCGTAGAACGTAGAATTGCTTCAAGCAAGCAAGATCCTGGTTTCTCATCATTTTTCATCATGCCAGAGCGAATCACTGAAAGAAAGACCAACCAAATATGATGAAAGCCGTGCATGAAAGGAAATGCGGAACAGACGAGTCGAAAGTGCTAATTATTTCATCACCACTCGCTCTTTTCTCGTTTCGTTGTACAACAACATCTGCTGAAAAATGAAGCATCGTTTCGTAATATTCGTTTGAGACGTCAGTTTATGCTTGTTTTGTCTACTGTTGAGGAAAAAACACAAATACAATATATGCTGGCAAACATGATCATTGTAAAATGTTCAATGATTGTCTTGACCTTTCTTGCTTGAATTTTTTTCCATCCAACGTTTCAAGAAGATATCGAAAATGCCTGTATGTATGTAATGTACAGTATTAGTAAGCTCGTAGAGTAGTAGTAGCTATGCCAAGAGCAGTAAAAAAGTCCTGCTGTCAACCACACAGAAAGCAAATTGGTTTTCACCTGCTCCAGTAACACATAAGAGAATGGTCAATGACGGTCGTCCAATTTTTTTTTGGATTGTTTATTCGCTACTCGATCGACTAGGATTAATATCTCCGAGATCAATTTGTGTATTGGTTTTGACGGCCTGATATTTTCCTAAATCTTCTTGTCCGACGGGCACTTGTGCAAAGAAGCCAATCAGTACCAGAAATGCAATTCCAGCAACCACAGAGGGTATGGTCCCCCCAATACCACTGTCATTCTTTTCGTCGGCGGTTGTTGTGGTTTCCTTCCAAGCTTCGGAAAGCATTTCTTGTTGAGGCTGTACGGGTCGTTTAGCAGGTCCTCGTCCAACAAAGTCAGTATCACCAATGCTGCTGCTGCTTGCAACTGTCTCCACTGTTGCCTTTTGTTGTTGCTGCTTTTGCGAGGACGAAGCCACAACAGCAGTACCCGATTCTTGTTCTGCCTCTTGTCTCAATTGCTTTAATTGCTCTTCTAATTTCGCAATTTCTTCCTCTTTACTATTACTACGGCTGTTGCTGTTGCTGTTGCTGCTGTCGTTTTCAGAAGACATGGACAAGGTAGTTGTAAGTTGTGCTTTTCTATTTCTTCTTGTTGTGGTAGGCCTTGTTCCTACCAATACTCGTTGGCGCATCAACATTTGATGATCTCTTCTTCCGCCCATGACGGTGGTCGGCAAAGTAGATGCCTTGTTGTTTGTACTACAGGCAAAGGCGTGGCTCTGCTCCATGATACAAAAGCCGCAGACAACAAGAGCCGACAACATAGATATGCTTAGAATCTTCATGTTTCTTTTGATACCGTAAAGGTGATCTTCAATTTTTAAATAATGTGGAATCCTTTGTAAGATTGTGCGGTTGTGCCAAATGAGAAATGCGACATGCGACACCATGAGACAAGTTCGTTGTACGTACAGTAGTAGACTACTACTAGCTAGTAGTAGCTACTAGTCTAGTACTACTACTACTAGTAGTATTGCTGTTGTTATTAATACAGTACTACCAGGGTGATAGTACTACTACGCTAGTCTAGCTCTACTAGTAGAGTAGACTACTACTCTACTGTAGTAGAGTAGTCTAGTTAATAAATAAAATTACTGTACGTCACATCGCATGTCATCGCACACTTGCTCTGGATACTGTATCTATTTTTGTAGCGCAAAAAATAGAAACACCATAGTGTTCCTTTGACCGTTACGAGCAAAAGTAAATTTTTTTTGTCAGCGAACTCTGCAAACTTCCGTGAGATCCATAGGCTTTTCTTGTGAAAACTCTCAAAGGATCGACCAAGCAGCAAACAACAACAACCAAGAGAAGAATAAAAAATTACAACCAAGAGAAGAAAAATTTCTTATTATTCAACCTCTTGGATAAACTAAAACTTGGGAGAAAAAAATGTTGAATATTCGCCGCCTAACGTCGTCACGAGGAGGCAACGCCTTGGTCTCTTCTTTGTCGCATTCGTCATCGACGTTCTGGAAGACAACCTCTGTGGTCGTTAATATTCCTCCTGATGGTCGTCATCATGTGATACAGATAGTTCCTTCTAGTAGTACCTATCGGTTCCTTCATACTGGCCCTATATTTCCAAGTGTTTCATCACTATCCGAACCTGGCTTGAATTTGTTTCCCAATGCTTCGTCACTCGACGAAAAAGAAACACCGAAACCAATATCGGTTTCTGATGTTCCCCCCGAAATCAAAGATGCTCAATTGCGTGCTGATATTCGTGCCACGGGACGAATGCTAGGTCAAGTTATCCAAGATTATGAAGGACAAGGTTCGTTTTTTAAATCTGTCTGTGCGCGCGTGTGTGCTTTCTAACAGCGTACTAATGGAACTGTCTCGTCTTCTCTTCCTTCCTGCTCCTTCGCTTCTAGATATCTTTGAAAAGGTCGAAAAAATGCGATCTTTCGCCAAGGTAAGTTTTGAAAAAAAGCTCAAGAATGCATACGACTTGATCAAAAACAAATCCTAATAATTTTTCACCTTTTTTCAATTCAACTTTTTCTGCTTCTTGTAGGCTCGACGAGAAGCTGGTGCTGGACGTACGGAAGAAACCAGGGCAGAAGCAGAAGCGGCCTTTTCTGATCTGGCGAAGTTCGTAGAAACATTTACCACGGAAGAATTGTTGGTAGTGAGTCGCGCTTTTACACATTTTCTCGCATTTTCCAATGCTTGTGAAAAACACCACGCAAATCGAGTTTTGGAACAATTCAACTCGAAGAAGGGAGCCTTTTATGACAAGGTGGATAGTTGTGGAGGTGTACTTGATTCATTGGCGACGAAGTATGGAGCGGATGCCGTATGGAATGCCTTGGCGAATCAAACAGTGGAATTGGTCCTCACAGCTCATCCCACAGAAGTCAATCGCCGTACTATTTTGGACAAGCATCGACGAATTCAAGAGGTACGTAGATTCTTTCATGGTTTCACTTGGTTGTGAACCCGTGATCGTATATTTGCCTTTTTTTTAATCAAACAGAATGAAAATATTTATTAACACCTCGGTGGGTCAATGCTCTTGTGAAGTGTAGATTTTGACGAATGCAGATGCCCTACGTTCAAGTGGTCGAAAACTTTCCGACTTTGAAAAACAGCGACTGAACGATGGACTTGAGCGAGAGATTTCCTCCATCTGGCTCAGTGACGAAGTCTCTCGGATTAAGCCGACGCCTCAAACTGAAGCCGAAAAAGGTATTCTCATTATTGAGACTGTTCTCTGGGAAGCTCTTCCTGAATTCATGCGTAAACTGGATGCTACATCTAAGGAATTTTTGGGTAAAGGTTTGCCTTTGGACGCAGCACCCATTCGCTTCGCTAGCTGGATGGGTGGAGACCGCGACGGTAACCCAAACGTCAAGCCAGATACCACTAGAGAAGTTTGTCTCACGAATCGCGCAAAGGCGGCATCATTGTTTGCGAAAGATATACAGCAATTGTGGAAACAAGTCTCTCTGACCACTTGTTCCGATGAAATGAGAGAGATTGTTGGAGATGCAAGAGAGCCGTATCGAACTTTTTTAGTGCCCGTGAGTTTTTTGGCCGACGTTGTACTGTGACATCGAATTTACACCTTGATTTGTACATGCCTCACTGAATATTTGCCTTATACTGTCCTGCTTCTACCTCCACGTCCTAACCCAAAAGGTTTACGAGAAATTACAACTCACCCAGAAGTGGGCTGAGCAAGAGATGCAGCTCCTGCATGGCTCTGCTGGAGGTCACGCCCACTTTGATCGGATTGAAACTGATGAGATATATCTTACCAAGGAATCATTCTTGAAAGACTTAATGTTAATGCATAGGTCTCTGTGGGAGACCAATAATACGGTCGTGGCAAATGGTTTCTTGACAGATATTCTTCGCAATGTAGCAGCATTTGGGTTGACTCTGGTTCCACTCGACATTCGTCAAGAAAGTGATAAGCACGAAGAGGCAATCGACTCTATCACGCGGTTCTTGGGTCTTGGAAGCTATAGCCAATGGGATGAAGAAACCAAAATCAACTGGTTGACCCAGCAACTATCTTCTAAACGGCCTCTACTTCGTCCCGGTATCTGGAACGAACACCCAGACGTTTTTTCTGAAACTGCAGTCGACACTCTAGAGATCCAGCGCGCAATTGCGGAGCAGCATGATGGCAGTCTTGGCGCCTATGTTATTAGCCAAGCTACGACGGCGAGCGATGTTTTGGCTGTGTTGTTGCTTCAACGTGATGCTGGCGTGGAGAAGCCTCTTCGCGTTGCTCCATTGTTCGAAACACTTGACGACCTTAACGGAGCGGCTGAAACCATGAAACATTTGTTCTCACTCCCAGTTTACATGGGAAGCATAAATGGAAAGCAAGAGGTCATGATCGGATATTCTGATTCTGCTAAGGATGCAGGTCGACTTGCGGCGAGCTGGGCTCAATACGAGACACAGGAAGAACTAGCTAAAATTGCCCGTGAATTCAATGTGGACATGACATTCTTCCACGGAAAAGGTGGAACTGTTGGTCGTGGAGGAAATCCACAGACATTCAAGGCGATTCTTGCCCATGCTCCCAACACTATCAATGGACACTTCCGTGTAACGGAGCAAGGTGAAATGATCTACCAAAACTTTGGCCACCGCGATCGAGCTGAGCGCACAATGGATATTTACACATCTGCCGTCCTTGCTGAAAAATTGACGGATAGAGTTGCTCCTTCAGAAGAGTGGAGAAAGATGATGAAGACCCTTTCCGATATCAGTTGTGAGGCATACAGGCAGGTTGTGCGAGTAGACGAACGCTTTGTTCCATACTTTAGGTCTGCAACCCCCGAGCTGGAGCTTTCCAACTTGAACATTGGGTAAGTGTTTTTACTGGTTGTCGTTGTAGTCCATGCAGTGTTTCTGGCAACAACTTCTAACCCAGGTCAATCCTATACTCTTATATGCAGGTCGAGACCTGCCAAACGAAAGGCTACCGGTGGCGTCGAGAGTCTCAGAGCTATCCCGTGGAATTGTAAGAATGTTGCTTGTGAATCGCTCATTGCTGCCCTTTTGCCATATTTAGCCTGTGTTCTGACGTCAAAATTGTTTCGCGACCATCCCTTCTTTCCACCCTAAGTTGCCTGGACTCAAACTCGCTTCAATTTGCCTACATGGTTGGGCGTCGGGGAAGCAATCAAGAAGGTTCTGTCTGGACCCGATGCAGATCTCCTTCGCACTATGTACAAGAACTGGGGATCTTTCCGTACAACTATTGACATGGTGGAGATGGTATTGGCCAAGTCTGACCCCTCAATTGCGCGACATTACGATTCAGTTTTGGTGAAAGACGACGAGGCCAAGAAACTGGGATCAGAAGTTCGAGCATTGCACGAAGAGACAGAGAAAATGGTTTTGGATTTGTCGGAGCACAAAACGTTGAGCGAAGACAACCACATCCTTAGAAGACAATTGGCTGTTCGTGATCCCTACGTTGATTGCTTGAATGTTTTGCAGACCGAAACCCTCAAGAGAATCCGCAGCAGCGAAGAAGCCGAGAACGACAAGGTCCTGAAGGACGCGTTATTAACAACCATCACAGGCGTCGCCAACGGTATGGGAAACACCGGATAGAAGCCTTCACTACTATGGTAGTATTTTTCCAGATACGTACTAAAGTACTACTAGTATTTAAATTCTGTGACGGTAATTTTGAACGAACTCAATTGTACGTGCAACCTGTCACCAAGTAGTAGCGCAACGAAACTGTTCAACCCTCTATGGAACAAATCGGTGGTTCACACTTGAAGCGTTACACGATCTACTATCCCGAGACCTAGCACAGGAATACTCTATTCTGTCAAATTAAGCCCAGGTGGACTGCCATAGGACTCAGGAGTTAGGTCTTACTCTATTAGGTCGTGTGCCTATGCCTGCTTCCTATACACACACCAACCACTAGTCTCCTACTCTAGTCATAATATTTACTCTAATATTCATGAGTCTCCACACTAGCTTTTTACGTGTTATCAGTCACCATGATGCTCTAAGCGGGCTCCACAGCCGGCTGCCACTGGTTAATAGGACTACAGACTACACTGTAGCCCCTGTTGATGCTTCCATGCGAGCTACCGGAGGCGACAGCCTCTGTCGCAACCGGAATCGCAACCGGAAGACTGATGATTCATCATCAAAATTTGAATCAACCACAAAGCTTTGGAGACTTTGGCCATGGCTGCTTCAGCCGGCTGAAC
>Ga0210025_1003691_pt1 | contig 13685 bp, 16 predicted proteins | sample CryGeyme20150102_FD_183989 | JGI IMG/M metagenome (GOLD analysis project Ga0210025, IMG submission 183989) | Groundwater microbial communities from Crystal Geyser aquifers in Utah, USA - Crystal Geyser metaG 2015-0102 (SPAdes) (version 2) | ecosystem: Environmental > Aquatic > Deep subsurface >...
CTTTGGCCCATGCTCTGCACCACGCCATGCAATTCAACGGGCAACGGCTCGCGCACGGCCTGAACCTGCTTGCGCTGTTTTTGACGCCATTCCTTCATTGCTTCAACGACGTTGTTCATGCCGGCGTGGCTCTCCTGCCGCACAGCCTCAACGCTGGGAAACTCGCCGGTTTCGCTGGCCGCGTGCAGGGCGTCGGCGGCGGCAAAGATGCGCTCTTTGATGTCTTGGGATAAGGCCATTTTGCTGACTCCTTCGGAGTTGGTAGGAATAATAGTAATTATACTACTACTATTACTACTACACCACAAAGAAAATGACTATTTCGGCCCGGCCTACGCTGGCCGCCCCGGTTTTCGAGTGGAAGCAGTGTCAAGGGCGACACCGGAGGCCGCATGCGGAGCGCAGCCCGCAGGGCGAGCACCGAACGGGTGAGGATGGCGGGCGAAGCCTTCACCCTTGATGCTGGTGGAACGGCCCAAGCCTCTAGTCTGGGGTGCAGTCAAGGAAGCGAAGCGCCCCGCCGCCTGCATCCCTGACGTCAGATGGCGAATCGCTCCCCTCGCTGGCGAGGGGCGGGGGGGAGTGGTGCGCCGCGTCAAATTAGCCTGCTTCGTTGAAAACCTGAGCTTTTTTTGATTTCGCAAGACAGATTCAGCGCATCAAATCCGCAGACCTCACCAAAGACCCGTAGAGCCGCTTTTTCGGCCTGCCTGGCTTGGCTGTGCCTTGACCATCAAAAGCGCGCCTTGCGGCCTCTGCGTGCCGCTGTAGCCCGTTTAATGCGCGGTGCTGGCCCGCCTTCTTCCTGATAAACCGGTTTTTCGGCCTTTCGATCACCACGAACCTTTCCGGCATCGCGCGCACTGGCCGAAGGCCAGCCGTTAGATGCCTTCTGGCTGTTGGTTTTTTTGAATTTCCTCGGCCTATGCGCCCCAGGTGATGTCTGTTTCTGGCTGCGGCGGTAGTGCCGCACCGCGCGGCTTGCCGCGCTTCAACAAAGTGTCATGGCCGTAGGCCATCCATTCATGGGGAGGGGGAGCCGACTTGATCGGGGGAACCCCGAAGGGGTGCCCCGGCCGCAGGCCGCTTTACGGCGCTTCGTTTTGCGCAGGTGGTCGAGTTATCCACGGTTTGTGGCGCTCCTACTACAAGTAAGTATTTTTATTAGAAAAACCTAAAAGAAAGGAACTACTAGAGGAATGGTCGCAACACCAAAAAAACCAGCATTCATGCGGGTTGTGAGCGGTTTCACGTCGATTTTTTGTAAGCGGATTCACGTCGAAGCGTAAGCGGATTCACGTCGAAGCGTAAGCGGATTCACGTGGATAACTTTTAAGAATTGGCGAAAGCCCAGTGTTAGCGCGGGTTTCGGGGGTGTAAGCGGATTCACGTGGATAACTGCCGGTATCCACAGGGTTTTCCCACAGGCGCGCCCTGTTTGTCGTGGGGGGGTGGCAGATCGCGCACCAGGTCGCGCTAGTCTGTCGCCAACGGTGGGGGGTGCGATTTCACTTCCTGCACTGGTGACGCCGGCACAGTGGCCAGGTTGCCGCGGTGTCGCCATGAACATGACGCGAAGCGCTGCCGGGAGGGCATGACGAAAGGGAGGGTCGAAGCCCGAAGGGGTCGAGACTTGGAAGAAGGCTCGATGCGCAGCACGAAAGCCCGGCCCCGGCCGTGCCGGGGTGAGACTAGGAAATTTGTCGGCGGCGCGGTCGAGGGGCAATCAGCGGCTTCGCACCAGCCCTCAAGATCAGATGATCCGGCGTTTCGTCGATGTATCCCCGTGCCTCGGGGTAGTACAACAGCACCTCGCGCAACCGCTTTAAAAAGTTGGTTTTGAAGCTGCGCACGCCTTGCGGTGTGTCCGGGTAGTTGCTGCCTATCTGAGCCATCAAGCCAGTCCAAGGAACTTGGGTCACGGCACGGCCGCCACTCCGCGCACCGACGTTCAGGGTGAACATGCGGTAAACCAGCCATGTGTAAATGTCCATCGCCATAGGCGAGCGGCGCAGCGCCTGCAAAGCCTCCATTTTAATCGGGACAGGAGCATTTATCAGGCTGTCGAAGAACTCAGCGCTAAGCGTAAGAGTGCTATCCCACAAGCTCGGTTCGTCCGGCCTTTTTGGGTTCCAGAATAGAAAGCCTTTGCTAGCAATCACCATCTGCGAAAAACCAAAGGCATTCACGTCGGTGCCATCGGCCGAAATGGTCGAACGAACGAGGGCAAGCGTTTGGCTATGCAAACTCTTGATGTATCGGCCATCGCTCGGCAGCTTCAGCTTGTCTAGGAACTGCTTCTGATTGTTGCCAAGCACCAAGACAGGAGAGCCGGTCAAGGTGGCCTCCGTGCACATCCAAGCCAGCAAAAGCCGGGGCATCATCCCAAAAGGCATTCCATATTTTGGATTCGCGTTGATGGACAGTGAAATTTTCGAGGTGCCGCGCTCGAAATAGGTTGTTTTGGGGTCGGTATGGGGCAACGTGGCTTGTGCCAAAAAGTGCGCAACATACCCGGTCGCCCCGGCCGCCCTGGCGTCCTCAAGCTCCAATGACAACGCTTCAGAAATCAAATGCTCTTGTCGTTTCGTCAGACTGAACTTCTGCCCATCCCCGACAAGCTGTACAGCGGGCGGCTGGGAAACTGGCTGCACCTCCGGCGCTGCCGCTGCCTTCTTTGCGCCGGCCGGCAGACTGGCACCAACGATGCTCCCCAAAGATTGAAAGCCGTCCAGGCGCTGCGCCTCTGCCGCCCTGCCTTCAGGCGTTGCAAGAAAGCGGGCGGCCGTAGCGGCTGCCTGCTTGGCTTGCTCTGCGCCCATGCCGGCGTCGATCAGCTTTAGCCGGTACTCGTTCGCGTTCAAGGCATCGCGGCGGGCGTTGGTCGTCTTGGCCACCACGGCGGCGGCATCCTCGGCCGGTAGGCCGGCTGCTATCAGCTCGGCGCGGTAGGCCGCTTCATCAAACGACCCGCCATCAAGGTTTAGGGCTGTCTGTCTCCCGCCATTTTTGGTAGTATTGGTCATGATCGTTTTCCTGTTTTGGTAGATGGTCACGCGGCCCAAAATGAGTTTCGTCACTCCGGGCCGCACCCGGCCCGACACTGTTAGCGCAGTGCCGGGCCTTTCTTTTTCAGTTCAGTGCGGGCCGGTTTCTTCGCACCAATTTGACGAATCCACGATTATTTCCGAGTCAAGGTGCGCCACATCGGCCAGCGTCGTCAGCGCTTTTTCAAACGTCCGAAAGCGCACCGGGCGGCCGTCATGTGTGATCGCGTGTAAGGTCTGGCCCTGCCGGACGTACAAGGTGAAGCCTTGGCCGTCGTCTGGGTACAAAACAGCCTGCACACGCTCCCCGCCCAGGGTGTCGCAAACGGCGCTCATGCGATGGAACGTCCACGCCCGGCCCTTCTTCACTTTCGGTTCCATCTGCTCAAAATAATGCTCTGCTATCGCGTGGGCCTCCTGTGCGGAAACGCCCAAGTTCGTTGTATTCATCTTCGTCACTCCTAAAAATCCGGCGTTAGCGCGCCGGGGTTGGTTTTGGTGACAGACAGATCCCGCCGGCGAGATCCACTTGTCACCACGTCGTCACGGCGTTTGTTGCGCCGTGTGCTTCGTCGGATTGCCCTCCTTCAACCGGGCAATCTCCGCTTCCATCTCGGCCATCACTTCCTCATGCGGGATGCTTGGCCGTGGGTCGTCGATGGCCGCCTGAATCTCGGCCGTCAGCCATTGGCTATGGGCATCGTCGCCCTGCTGGCATTGCTTCATGGCGATGCTTCCCAAGGGTTGATGACGTTCAGCCCAGCAGCATCAAAAGGGCTGGTGTCGCGTGTCGCCACTATCAGGCCATGCGTGGCGGCCGTGGCCGCGATGTAGCCGTCTGCCTTGGCGATGGCTTTGCCCTCTGCCCTAGCCCGCGCCATCAGCTCGGCATAGGTCTTGGACGTAGCCAAGTCGAAGGCCAACACGCGGCCGGCGAAGTTCGGCAAAACCTCATCCTCTAGCCGTTCCTGATAGATCGTGCGGCGCTTGCCCTCGGGCATCGTCGCAAGGCCATAGCGCAGCTCTGCGACGGTGACGGCAGACAGATAGAGCGTTTCAATAGCCTGAGCATCAATCCAAGCCAGTACATTGGAATCCGGCTCAACCTTCCACAGCTCGGAAATGACGTTGGTATCAATAACAATCATTCAAACCTCATCGGCTCGGCTGGCGTCTTGTCGCGCACGCTCTCAAACAGGGCGTGTTCTTCATCGGTCAGACCGCCCGCCTCGCGGGCGATGGAAGCCAGCAAGGAACCCAGCTTGACGCGCTCGGGCGGCCGTGCGGCGATTTCCAGAATGTCGCGGATTTCCGCTTCTGTGCTACGGCCATGATGTGCGGCACGCACGCGAAGCGCACGATGCACGGCATCAGGCAGATTTCTTACATGTACGTTTGCCATTTGGCAGTCCTCCATAGATAACGCTCTCAATGAGCCCATATTATAGTTAATGCTATCAGCGCGCAAGCATTTTTCATGCTGGCATGGTCAACTTGGGTGGTCAAAATTGACATAGCCAATTTAGATTGGCCTTTGAGTTATTGGCCGGGCCTGCTACGCTAGGCCAAGTTAGCTATACCCAAAAAGGCCACTAGATGATAACGAAGAAGAAAGCGGCCAGCCCGGCCGCGCCGGTCAAGGTGGCCCGCATCTACATGCGGGTCAGCACTGACGCGCAAGACTTGGCCCGGCAAGAGGCCATCGCCACGTCGGCAAGGGCGGCGGGCTTCTACGTTGCCGGCATCTACCGGGAAAAGGCATCAGGGGCACGCGCCGACCGTCCCGAGCTGCTGCGCATGATTGACGATCTGCAACCCGGTGAAGCCGTGGTTGCCGAGAAAATCGACCGCATCAGCCGCTTGCCACTGGAAGACGCCGAAAAGTTGGTGGCCTCGATCCGCGCCAAGGGCGCGCGTCTGGCGGTGCCGGGCATCATCGACCTGGGCGAACTGGCGGCCGGCGCGCAAGGCATGGCCCGCATCGTCCTTGAATCGGTGCAAGACTTGCTCTTGAAGCTGGCTTTGCAAATGGCCCACGACGACTATGAAGACCGGCGCGAACGCCAGCGCCAAGGCATCGAACTGGCAAAGGCTGCGGGCCGGTACGCCGGCCGCAAGACGGACACGGCCATGCACCAGCGGATTGCAGCCATGCGCGCAGGCGGCAAAAGCATCGCGGAAACGGCAAGGCTGGCCGGGTGCAGTCAAAGCCAGGTTAAGCGCGTGTGTGTGCTGATTAAGGCGGGCAGCGGGAACGTCTATGCAGACCTCGGTATGGATGATGCCGAAGAGATGGCCGCGAAAGCGGCCCTTGCAGATCAAATACAAGAGGGGATTTTTGCGGGCTATACGAGCACGGAGGACGCGGCCAAACGATTAGACATACCGCTATCGAAGCTCTCGGATTTGCTGCGGGGACAGTTCCGCGCAATCAGCGAAGCCGAAATGCGCGACTATATCGACCGTCTGTACCATCCACCAGTCGCACCCACAAAGGGCAAGCGACGGCGGGCTAATGGTGACAAGGTGGCGTGACCTGGTGCGCGCCTATTCCCCGTTCTTGCTGTGGTGGTAATACAGGTAGGCCAAACCAACTGGCGCAATAAAGATGGCACCTGCCCAGCAAAGCGCCATCGTCATCAGCTTCACGAACAGCATCAGAAACGCATTCACAAAAAACACATTGCCCCCCGTTATAAAGCCAACGACGCTTTCATAAACGAAGCGGGCGTATGGGTACAACAAGGTGTTGATCGCCACCACAAGAACCATCCCGAACGACACGCCCTGCGTGCTGCGAGATGACATAAACATGATGAAGGCTAAAAATAGCAGTCCGAAAAAGAACTGACGGAAGTAATAGGGCTTCGACAGGCCACCGAATGTTTTTGCGATTACTGGATGCATTGCTTATTTTCTCCTAGAAAGATTAGTTTTTAACTACAGCGGGTGGTGGTGATCGTACTTAGCTCTGTCACCAAGACAGATTCAGCGCGGCCAGTGCTGCGCCTGCTCTTTAACGGTTTTTATTACCTCGGGAAACTCAATTTCGCCATTGATGAAGCGCACGGCCAAGGCTTCGTTTTCCGGACTTGGCTTGAACCCTTCAAGGCCAACGGATGCGCGGCCGAAGTTGACCGCTTCAAGGCGTTTGCAGCTCTCACGCCATGCCTCGCGCATGGTGGGCGTCTGGGGGTTGGCAAGCCATTTCTGTTGCACGGCCACGGGCAACGCTGACCACCATTCCACGCAAGCAGGTTCAGGGGGAGCCAACGCGGTACACAGCCGCGCTGCCTCGGCTATCTGCGCCAGTTCCTCGGCGCTCGACTCGTCCGCACGGGGTTGGTAAGAGGCCAAAAAACGGCTTACGATTTCCTGCACGTCCTTGCTCACCGGTTACCCCTTTGGCCTGACGGTGAAGTCCACGCCGTTTTCTACGGCAATGGCTAGAGCCATGTTGATAAGCGCTGTCCGTGAGTAGCCCATTTGGGCTGCCAGCTCGTCGGCCTTCGCTAGCAGGTCTTCATTGATCTGCACGCTAATGGCCTTCTTGTTCTCGCTCTTGCCCTTCGGCCTGCCGCGCTTCGCGACTACGGCATCTGGTGCGCCGTTTATGAATGCCTCGGCGGTTTTCGGTTTGGGTCTAGTGATTGCCATCATCTTTATCCTGATAATATTTTAATATTATAAAAATATTAAAATAATGTTTTTATAAGGGCGTCTATTTCGGCCACTGCCTTCTTGTCGATGGGCTTTTGTTCCAGCACCGACAAACCAGCGCCGGCCGCATTGGCAAATGCCTTGCGACGACGAATAGGGGTTGCCAGATATTCAAACTGCGGAACGTCGGCCACGGCTGCGGCCGCCTCGGTGTTGTCGGAGGATTGTTCGCCGGGGTCTGCGCAGTTCAAAACCGTGACAGCGCGAAGCAGGGCCCGATTGGGCGATTTCACCTCACGCTCTCGGCGCTCCAGGTCCACCACTTCGCCTATGTCGTTCAACGCCCACACGTCAAAACTGCGCGGCTGAAACGGAACGATCAGAAGATCAGACAGTAATAGCGCCACGCGAAGCGTCTTCGAATCCCGGCCGCCCGCATCAATGATGACGTCATCAAACTTTGACGCCTGCAATGGAACCTGCGCGTTCAGGTCCTTGTGGTCGGGATAAGCAGTGCAGGCAATGGCCGGCTGCTGACCAGAATCAGCCCGAATGCTGATAGCCGTCTGCGCCGTGCCTTGTGGGTCAGCATCAACCAACCACACGTCACGACCAGCCAGCGCCCGCGCAATGGCGAGGTTTAGAGCCAAGGTCGTTTTGCCTACCCCACCCTTTGTATTGCCTACGGTAACTATCATTTATCACCTTTTTTTAATATTAAAAAAACATATTAATTATATGCTATAGGTGTCACATGTCAATGGGCAGGGCAGGGCGGCTATCGCCCTCGGCACGGGGGTCTCTGTTCCTGCTGTTGCGTTCGGACTACCGGGCCCTGTACGGGTCGCCACGGCCAAGACTGACTATCAGGCCATGCCCGAAGTACAACGCCATTCGATGGCTTATAAATATTAAATTGGCCTTTTTTAAATATTAAAAAAAGACTACAATAAACCGTGTTTAATGAGTGGTGACAGGCTGGCTTCCCGCCTCGGTGCGCCTGTCACCATCGACGTAACCGCGCCAAAATGGGAAAATCTGGCATGCCAAAACATTCGGTTTTGGTATGCGTGAACAACAAAACGAACGCTGATTTTTCGGCCCTCCTGAACAGTTGGGCCTGTCGCGGGACTATGCCGCGTGACTGCACATGAATAGAGATGTGATGACGGCCTCGGAAAAGCACGGGGATGACACTGCGGAAGAGGACGCAGCTTAAATTAGCTCCCCAGCCATGGCCGGTAACGGGGATGCAGAACCGGCCCATACAGATCGGAGAGACGATCCAGACTAACGGGAGCGGTCACCCGTTCGGCGTTCGCCCTTAACTTTTTGGAGTGGCGAACATGATTAATACTGTCAAATTTCTTTCCGTTATCGGCGTGGCTGGCTGGATGCTTTTCGGCTCCCATGCTGCACACGCTCAAATTCCCGTCACTGACGGCCTATCCATCGCAAAACAGGTCGCCAACCAGGTCGAAACAATTGCAAAGTGGAAGCTGCAATACGACCAGATGGTGAGCCAGATTGAGCAAGCCAAGCAGCAATATGAATCGCTGACCGGCTCGCGTGGTCTTGGCACCATCATGAATGACCCGGCCATGCGTGACTATCTGCCGGGCGATTGGCAAGCGGTCTATGACAGTGTGCGAAGCGGTGGATATTCGGGCCTCACGGGCACAGGGAAAAGCGTCTATGACGCGAACAAAATCTACGACGCTTGCGGCCATTTGACGATTGCACAGCAGCGCACTTCTTGCGAAGCCCAAGCGGTGAAGGGTGCGCAAGACAAGGGCTTTGCCCTCGATGCGTACAACGCTGCAAAGAGCCGCATCAATCAAATTGATCAACTCATGCAGCAAATCAACCAGACTCAAGACCCGAAGGCCATTGCAGAGCTGCAAGCTCGGATTGGCGCTGAACAGGCCAACATTCAAAACGAGCAAACCAAGCTGCAAATGTACGCAATGGTCGCGGCTGCGGAAGATCGCGTGCAAGCACAACGGCAGTCTGAAATCAATGCAAAAGCCAACGCCCGGCGCGGTTGGGCACAGCCCAAAACCGTAACGTTTGGCAACTAAGGGGATAGAAAAATGATTTCATATTTCCACCTTCCAATCATTGTTGGTTGCTTCTATCTGCTGATGTTCATGCGCCGCTGGTGGCTGTGCATTGATCGGATGGGCTACGTAAAAGAACTTGGCCGGCGCGCACCTTCACTACTTCACGGCGATATTGTCGCGGCAGTGTTCGCCATCATGCCTTTCCTGCTTGCAGTCTATGACTGGTCTGGCTTTACGTTGCCTCGCCATTCAGCGCCTATTTCGCCAGCTATTGCGGTCTTTTTATCTGTCGTTTGCGTGGCTGTTGCAATTTCCATTCTTTGGAATTCTGGCGAACGTTTCGCGGGGAGTTGGGCCGGCTCGCGAGAAAGCGCGCTACGCACCATCGCCGCCCTGCGCATCATCGACGCGGCCGAACTAGCCCATGCCTTGAAATATGTTCAGGAGCGTGAAGAACGCACCATCCACGGCCAAGGCCATATCATTGACGCCGAAGTGCAGGAGGTACCGAAATGAAAAATATCGTCCTCTTGACGCTTCTCGCCATCCTCGCTGGCTGCGGTGAAAACACGCCAGTTCAAACCGTAGATTGGTACAAGGAACACGAAGCCGAACGTAAGGAAATGCTCGCCAAATGCAAAGCTGATCCTGGCCGGCTTAGGGAGTCCGCAAACTGCGTAAACGCTCAGCAGGCGGACAACCAAAAAGCCAACGCCCGGCGCGGGTGGGTAACACCTAGCGCCGTTGACTTCGGCAAGAAAGGAGATTGAACATGGCCGACCCTATGCTATTTCAATTCATTGGCGAGACTATCGACACTGCCCTAAACACCTACGTTAATACGACGGCGGGCGCGGTCGTCTCCACATTCGTAACATTGGCGGTTCTGCTGACGACGTTTCATTACGTGATGAACGGCTTCATGATGGTTTTGGGGAAAGTCGAAGCTCCATTTTCGACCTTCCTTCTTTCATGCGGGAAGTTCCTGCTGATTTCCGCTTTTGCTCTGAATGCGGATATGTACCTGACTTGGGTTGTTGAGGCCATACGCGGTCTGGAATCGGCTTTGGCGGCCTCTTTTTCCGGCAGCAATGGCATGTCACCAACGTCGGTTTATGGCGTCGTTGACGACGCATTCGGCAAGGGCTTGGATTTGTCCGCGCAACTTTGGGAGAAAGCCGGAAATCGTGGATGGAGCGAAACGGGCATGGCGGTAGGCGAATACATAAATGCCTGCATCATCGCCCTTGCAACGCTAATTATTGCCCTTCCTGCGGGAGCCATGATTGTGATGGCTAAGGCTGTACTGTCGATCATGCTTGGCATCGGCCCGCTGTTCGTCATGCTCTTGATGTGGGCACCAACAAAGCAATTTTTTGACCGTTGGTTTGGCGTCGTCTTGACCTCCGTTTTTCAAATTGCATTATTGGCGGCGGTGCTGTCTTTCGCCATCAAGGCTTTTCTGGCTTTCGTCGGTCCAGTCGATATTGATAGCGACCAAAACCCGCTCTTTACCTCCTTGCAATTGCTGGTCGTGTCGTCGGTGATGCTCTACGTTCTCTACACCGTAAATGGCTATGCGTCGCAACTTGCGGGCGGCTTCGCTTCCACAGCAATCACATTCGGCGGAATGGCACGCAGTGCGGCCGGCATGGCTTCTGCTCCAGGTCGTGCGGCGGGTGGGCTGAACAACATGGTCAATCCAACATCAACGCGCCTTGACCCTCGCACCGGCCATCAGACAACTGCACGACGTGCTGAACACCTCGCAATGGGCCGCAGCGTTTGGGCACGCAATCCGGCTTACCGTAATGGCGTCATGGAACGCTTGTCATCAGCTTGGGGGAAACAGCCGGGCGGCAAGGTGGAGAAATAACCATGTTCAACCAACTGGAACACGAAGCCATAATGCGACTCATGACCCATGCGACCGGCTACACACCTGACAGCCGGCGCATTGCGCACTGGTTGCAAGAATGGGAACAGGCCGACAACCCGCGCACCGCTAAAACGCATGTGCCGGGCTTGGCGGCTGCCCATGCTCTCGACGTGGCGAAGGTAGCCCATGCAGCAAAACGAGACGGCGCACGGCCCACGACACTAGGCCGAATTGAATACGCCTACAACATGCAAAACATTGAACGGGCTTACCCTCTGCCGTCGCTAGAGCCGGAACGCTAGCCTCAACCCCGCTTCGGCGGGGTTTCCTTTTGGCGACAACGGATCTGCCTCGATCGCGCCAATCTGTCACCAGCAGGAACCCCTCCGCGCTTCGCTTGGGCAACCGCTTCGGTTGCATCCCGCGTCGGTTCTTGCCCGACTGTCTGCGGGGGCAGGCGCTGCGGGCGTTGCCCTTGACCTCCCCCTTGCCGATAGGCTCTGTGGCCTCCATCAGCATCAAGGGTGAAGGCTTCGCCCGACATCCTCACCCGTTCGGTGCTCGCCCTTCGGGCTGCGCTCCGCGTGCGGCCTCCGGTGTCGCCCTTGACGCCGATTCCAGCCAAAACAAGGCCACGGCTGCGAAGTGGACGGGAACGAAAAACCCGGCACGCTGGCCGGGTCGGTTTGGTGACGGTCTCAAAAAATTTAGTCATGACTAAATTTCCGGGGAAGGCCACGACGGCGCATCGTCACCAACCGGCTGAACGCCAATCCTTGATGATTGCCGTTTGCTCATTCGATGTTCCACCGTTCAAGACTGGCACGAATGGCACCGCTGATTTTCTCCGTGTGCGCGTCGATGATCGCGCGTAGCCGTTCGATTGATTCAATCGTGACGGAATCGCGCCGGCCTTCGTTCATGGCCTTGGCTACCTGGTTGAGGTTGCGCCCGATGGCAAGCAACTGATAGTTCGACTCGCCCAGGGCGTCGATTTCCGCCATGCTGAACTGCGGTTCGTGGGTAAGCCCGGCCCGGATCGCGTCAATGATCCACCGACGTTGCGAACAACGTTCAAGGTTGGAACGTTCCAGCACGGCCGCCTTTTCTGATTTGGTCATCAGGATTTCAAAGCGCACCTTGGGTTCGTTGTCGGGAGCTTGGCGCGTTTGACGCAAGGGCGGTGGTGGTGGACTCTTGGCCGCCTTCTCTAACTGCTGCTCGATGGCTTCTTTAAGGGCTGCGCCCGGCGTCTTGCCCAGGCCGGCGCAGTAATCCACCCAGCGGGCTTTTAGGTCTGCCCCCAGGTGGATGTTCATGGCTCGGCTTGGTTTCTCCATAGCGACTCCAAAAGGTCATTCAAAAGGGTGAGGAGTGAAAAGAAAGTGTGTACTGTGCGCACACTATACCGGCGGTTAGCCTATCCTGCATTAGCCCACACTCATCAAGATTTTTGGTCATGACCAAGCGTTTTTTTCTCTTGGAAATGAAAACTTGACCTTGAAAGTACCGACACCATCCTCGCTAGCACCTGCACCGTCGCCTTGGTTGCTGTTGTCGCCTTCGCTAGCGCCGCTAGAAATTTATCCCGGGACAAATTTCAATGATTCGCCGTTACCGGCTGGCCCCCATTAGCGCCACCCGAAAATTGTTCATGAACAATTTTTCCGGCTTCGCCGCGCCCGGATTCTCGTTGCCGCCTTCGCCTTTACCAGTACCGCCCGGAATTTGGTCATGACCAAATTTGCCCGTACCGCTGGAACCTTAGTCATGACTAAGGTTTTCGGGTCGGTCACGAGCTGACCAGGTCATGAAACTGGTGCCATGAAAGCCGGTGTGTAATAGACGGTGCCTGCACATTTGAGCGCGCTCAAATTTCCGACATCTCTGGCGAAGACCAAGGCTGTCTCCCAAAGGCTTTGGCCCATGCTCTGCACCACGCCATGCAATTCAACGGGCAACGGCCCGCGCACGGCCTGAACCTGCTTGCGCTGCTTCTGCGGCGGGAGTGATTACACGTTGAGCCTTGCCCGGCCCTTCGCTTCGGTTTCCGTCTATCACACACCGCCCTGCGGCTTGATCGCGGCCAGCAAAGCGGCGTTCTGTTCCTGCATGGCCTGCAACTGCCCGGCCATCCCTGCGGCCCGTTCTCTGGCCTCTGTGGCGGCTTTGGTGGCGTCGTCGCGTTCGGCCTGCGCCTTGGTCATGCGCTCGGCTGCTCGATGCGCCTCTGTGGCGGCTTGCTTGCGCTGCTCCTGGTGCGCCTGCTCGGTGGCCTCTGTTTTGGCGGTGAGTCCAGCAAGGGCCGCTTGCGCCTTCATCGTCTCGCTTTGGGCGGCGGCTAGACTGGCGGCCAGCTTGACGCCTTCGGCCTCGGCCAGCTCGTGGCGCTGCTGCGCCTTGTCGCGTTCTGTGCGCAGGCGGTCGGCATCAGCTCGCAAGCTGTCGGCCGTCGCCTTGGCGGCCGTGGCGGCGGCTTCGGCTTCGGTGTGTGCGTGGGTCAATTCGGCGCGCAGTTCGGCCGCCCGGCGTTCGATTTCCTCGGCCTTCTGGTTGGCAAGGGCTGCGGCTTGCTCGGCTGCAAGCCGGGCGCTGCGGGTCGCTTCCAGCTCCTGCGCGGTTGCTTGCGCGGCGGCTGCGGCGGCCGTGGCTTGGCGTTCAAGCTCTGCAATGCGCACCTGTGCGGCTTCCAGCTCGGCGGCTTGCTTCTCGTAGGATTCCGATTGCTCGGCCGATAGTTGGATCAGGTCGCTTTTTTCGGTTTCAAAGGCAACCTTGGCCGCGTCTAGCGATTCGTTCGCCAGTTGCTGCGCCGTCTCCCAAAGGCTTTGGCCCATGCTCTGCACCACGCCATGCAATTCAACGGGCAACGGCTCGCGCACGGCCTGAACCTGCTTGCGCTGTTTTTGCCGCCATTCCTTCATTGCTTCAACGACGTTGTTCATGCCGGCGTGGCTCTCCTGCCGCACAGCCTCAACGCTGGGAAACTCGCCGGTTTCGCTGGCCGCGTGCAGGGCGTCGGCGGCGGCAAAGATG
>Ga0210025_1003697_pt1 | contig 13665 bp, 11 predicted proteins | sample CryGeyme20150102_FD_183989 | JGI IMG/M metagenome (GOLD analysis project Ga0210025, IMG submission 183989) | Groundwater microbial communities from Crystal Geyser aquifers in Utah, USA - Crystal Geyser metaG 2015-0102 (SPAdes) (version 2) | ecosystem: Environmental > Aquatic > Deep subsurface >...
ATCCTGAGAGCCGCATAATAAATTAAAGGTGCTGAAAATTGTTTGATGGCTTTGGCTTGGACCAGTCGATCTTGTTGTGACACTTGTAGCTGTTTGTTTTGGTTAAAAAAAAAAAACTGTATTAACACTGTATTTTTTCTTGTTATCCTACTATCCAAGGTACTAGTATTGAAACAAACAAAAACGTTTTCATACCATGAAGATTTCTTTATCCAGTACCGTCTTGGCTCTTTGTGTTGTCAGTCAGGCAGCAACAACAACAGCATTTACAATCCACAGCCAGCCGGCAGTAGTGCAACGAGCATCCCATGTGTCTCTAAACGCCAAACGTGTGAGCTTTCGCGAAGAGTCTCGCAGAGCCCTTGTCGAAGGTATTAACAAAGTAGCAGATGCTGTAAGAGTTACATTAGGACCTAAGGGACGTAACGTTGTTCTGGAGAGAAATTACGGAGCTCCCGAGATTGTGAACGATGGTGTTACGATCGCCAGAGAGATTGTGTTGAGAGACCCAGAACAAAATGTCGGTGCCAAACTTATCCAGGAGGTTGCCTCCAAGAGTGATTCCAAGGCAGGAGACGGAACCACTACTTCTACAATCATGACGCAGGCGCTTGTGAACCAGGGTATGAAAGCTGTTACTGCTGGTGTCAGTCCAGTTGCCTTGAACAAAGGTATTCGCAAGGCTGCTCGCATCATCGCCGATGAAATCAAAGCCATTGCTACTGTACGTGAACCAAGAAGGCAACATAGAAAAAGATTGAATGGATGTTCGTTTGCCAAGTTCTCACTTTTCTTGCTGCTTTCTCTGCTGTCCTTGTTTGTTTCCTTTTAGCCCGTTACTGGAATCGAGGATTTGAAAAATGTAGCCACCATTGCCTCGGGATCCATTGAAATGGGTCGCATCATTGCCCAAGCTGCCGATAAGGTAGGAGATACAGGATCCACAGTCGTGGAAGAGTCTCAAACTTTGGTTGATGAAATCGAGTTTACAGAGGGTTTGACCATTGATCGTGGATACATCTCTCCTTACATGGTCAAGGATCAGGAACGTCAGATCGCCGAGCTTGTCAATCCTAAGGTGTTGGTTACCGATGCAAAAATTGATGACGTGAATGATATTGTTCCACTTTTGGAACAGCTAGTCAAATCAAAGGACCCTCTTCTTATTATTGCGGAGGACGTTACTGGCGAGGCTCTTTCGGCCCTTGTTGTCAATAAGATGCGTGGTGTTTTGGATGTAGTTGCCATTAAGGCTCCTGGATTTGGTAACAGACGGCGCGAGTATACCCAGGACATTGCCATTGCCACTGGGGCTTCTTTTGTGGCGGAAGAATTAGGAATTACCCTGGACGGAGTTACCCTTGATATGCTTGGAACTGCTGATCGAATTGTGGTTGCCAAGGAACAGACCACAATTGTCACGGATGGTAAACAGCAAGAGGCTATCGATGCCCGTATCGCACAGCTTCGTCGAGAAGCCGATGAGGCCGAAACAGAATACGACGCTGAAAAATGTACCGAACGCATTGCTTCCCTCGGAGGTGGTATTGCTCGTATTAAAGTTGGTGCTGCCACGGAGACAGAACTAAAGGACAAGAAGCTCCGATACGAGGATGCCTTGAACTCGGTAAAAAGTGCCCGAGAACTTGGAATTGTCCCAGGAGGAGGCGCCTGCCTCGCCTGTCTTCAGGTATCTCTTGCACAGAAGATTCTTGATGGTATGGACGGCGATGACGAGAAGGCTGGAGCTCAAATTATGATTGCTGCTATGGGATACCCTGCTATGCAGGTTGCCACGAATGCCGGGTTAGAAGGAGCCGTTGTATTGGCCAAGATCCAAGAAATAGCGGCAGAAAAGGGCGTAAGTATTTTCTTGCATTGTTTTCTGGATCAGAACGCTGATCTGTTTCGTTCTTGTACGTGCACCTCATTCACCTTTTTTGTCTCGTTCTATTATTCTTTTCAGTTTGGATACGGATGGGATGCCTCTGTCATGGAATATTGCGATTTAATGGAGCGAGGTGTGATTGATCCTGCTAAGGTCACCATTAATGCCATCGAAAACTCTGCCAGTGTTGCTGGACTGGTGCTCACCACAGAATGCTTAGTAACCGAAATTCCTGTTCAAATGAGTGAGGAAGACAAACAACGCATGTTCGACCAACAAAACATGTCCGCTGGAATGGGTCGTGGAATCTCGTAGGCAGTTAGTCAGGTGACTCTTAACGGACCGAGTCCAATTCAACCACAATTAGTTGTAGGAAACATAATTAGGGTATTCTTAGTGTTGCAATACAACACTTCAGTAGAAAATACTCTAGCGACGATGCAACATACATGCTTGCTACTAGTACGAAACGATTCAATGAAGAAATGCTGTGTAGCTTCTGCAGAGATAGATTGTGGAATTTTCGTATTCGTTTTCATTTGGATAATACTTATTATTTAAGCTCTCCTGCTCTACTGTCTAAACCGCCTTGGCTTGATTCTCTCTTTGATGTTGAATATGATTTTTCAAAAAAAGTTCTCCTGCCTTGTAGGATGAACGCACCAAAGGACCGGAAGCCACGTACGTAAAGCCCATAGCTTCTCCCTCCTTTTGCCATTGATCAAATTTTTCGGGTGTAACGTACTCTTGCACCGGCAAATGCTTCTTGGTGGGTTGCAAATACTGACCAAACGTCACCACATCGCAATCAATGTCTCTCAAATCTTGCAGAGTTTGTCGAACCTCGTCGTCGGTTTCTCCTAGTCCCAACATGATGCTCGTCTTGGTCAAGCATCCCGTACGGAGAGACTTGACATGGCGTAATACGTCCATGGATTGTCGGTACTTGGCTCTTCGATCACGGACGCGAGGAGTTAATCGTTCCACCGTTTCGATGTTGTGTGCGTATACGTCCAATCCGGAAGTTGCCACATTCGTTGCAAGGTCCAATTGGCCTTGGAAATCAGGTGTCAAGGCTTCTACCAATAAATCGGGTTTCTTTTCTTTCAATCTCATTACAACTTGACGAAAATGATCGGACCCCTGATCTTCCAGATCATCCCGATCGACACTGGTTAAAACGACGTAATCCAGACCCCACTTGGCAATGGCGGTGCTGACCTTTTCCGGTTCTTCCGGATCCAGCGGCGGTGGAGCTCGACTGGTCTTGACACTGCAAAAGCGACAACCGCGGGTGCAGGTGTCTCCCATGATCATGATCGTGGCAGTGGCGGTCCCATCCTCGGTACCACCCCAGCATTCACCGATATTGGGACATCGCGCTTCTTCGCAGACCGTGGCTAATCCCAATTCTCGCACCGTGCTGCGCAATGCCTTGTAATTGTCCGACGTGGCCGGTTGCGCCTTGAGCCAACTAGGTTTGGGCAGAATTTTACTGGACCGCGGTGGAGCCTTTTTGTTCTTCCGACGAAGGAGCGATGGTACTGCTGTCGGTTCGAGAGCAAATTCGTCCAGAGTGCTTTGATCATCGCGTGCCAATTGCTGTCGGAGGGCTTCCAATCGAGTGGGCGATGATGATGACGACGATGATACTGTCGCAGCGGTGGTCTGGGTAACTTCTACGGTCTGAGTAGAGAATGAGTGGATGCAGTGAGCGTGGTGGCGGCGTGCCACTACTTGCAGGGTTGTTCTGAGCATAATGATATGTGTTGATGTTGGTGGTGATTATGAGTATAATTACTCTAAGTACATAAACTAATTGTAATAAGATAGAAGATGGTTGTTCAACCGGTTCAACTACTGCCTGTGTTGGTTTTCTCGAACAGTGTAGCTTTTGCTGTGCTGCTGCGACGAATGATGTGATCGTGTGAGTGGGAGCAATTGAAATTGAATCTCACGGGACTAAAAAGAGCAACTGTGCAATCAAAGGTTATGACGTTGATTGATTTTCATTTTTTGATTGATTGGCTTCACATACATTGGCTTCACATACACCCATCACTCATCATCAATACAAATCTGTCTGTTCTCCTTCACAAAAAGTAGAACAACCTTCTGCCGTAGTGTCTCTCTACCCATCACTCATTTTCACAGAAAACAGTATAGTACTATCCATCCAAACGCGACTCTCCCCATCCAAGAAATACTGTTTCAACTATAATAATATTACAATGGTCAACATCAGTGAACGCTCAGCTTCGGTGGAGTCCTTCAAGGTCATGGACGTCCTTCAACGCGCCAACCAGTTGCAAGCCGAAGGAAAAGACGTACTGCATTGCGAAGTAGGACAACCAGAAACGGGAGCTCCCAGTACGGTTGCTCAAGCGGCAGTCGATGCACTGCAAGTTCCACAAGTTATGGGATATACAGATGCTTTTGGGATGTTGGCATTGAGAGAAAAGATTGCTCTTCACTATTCCAAATACTACAAACTGGAAATTCCTATTCCTGCCTCTCGCATTGTCGTTACCACGGGTTCCTCGGGTGCCTTCTTATTGGCATTTACGGCATGCTTTGATGCAGGTGACGTGATTGCCATTGCCAGTTCGGGTTATCCTTGCTATCGCAATATTTTATCGGCATTGGGTTGTCGACAGGCCAATGTTCCCATTAACGCCGAGTTCAAATTAACGGCCACAGAATTGCAAAATGAAATTGTCCGACGAAAGGCAGCCGGAAAACAACCTCTCAAGGGGTTGATCTTATCGTCACCCAGTAATCCTACGGGAAGCATGTTAAGTCCTGACGAATTAAAAGCCTTGTGCACTCTTTGCGATGAACAGGGCATTCAATTCTTGAGCGATGAGATTTATCACGGAATTTCCTACGGTAAACAAGAGGCTACCGCACTACAGTATTCGTCCAAAGCATTAATTATCAATTCCTTCTCCAAATATTACTCGAGTAAGTGGAACTTTTTTTTTTGCTATGGGTTGATGATGGAGTATGCTCTTCTTTCTTCTCTTAAGTCGCAGACTGACACACGCATACTGCATTTTGATTCACCATCACATCAACAAACCAAACATCAATTCAACGATGACATAAATAAATGAAAAGTGTCTGGTTGGCGACTTGGATGGATGGTGATTCCGGAAGAATTAGTAGAACCTATCAATAGTTTGCAACAAAATATGTTCATCAATGCACCGACGATTTCACAAACGGCAGCCATGAAATGCTGGGACGAGGACACGCTGGCGATTCTCCAACAGCACGTCGAAAAGTACCGAACCAGTCGGCAACTCATTCTGGATCAACTCGCCAAAATTTCCGACATCAATCCCAATAACATTGCTCCCGCCGATGGAGGCTTTTACATTTACATTGACTTGGGAGAGGATAATGTGGCTCCTGGCCTGGGGTCGGTTAAAATGTGCGAACTCTTTTTGGAAGAAAAGTATGTGGCTCTTACTCCTGGCACTGACTTTGAAGATCCAGCTGGAGAGTTGGGAGATCGTCGATTTCGTATTTCGTATGCAGGTGGGATTGAAACCGTTCGGCAGGCTATGCAGCGTTTTCAAGACTTCTTTCCAACCTGGGTAGCACGCGTCAAGGCCGCCAAGCGAGAAAAGAAAACAAAGTCGTAACGCACTCCTAACTTTAAGACACGTTGTTGCCTTCGAAACAACCAGCCTAAAGATAAACATTTATTACTACTTTGTTACCGCTACAGGTACAGCAGGCTCGAAAACATTTCGTGCACTCTACTACTAAGTTCAGGTTGTGTTTTAGAATTCGCCTTGTCGAAGCCGATCACGAAAATCTTGAACACTTATAATGATCCCTTTAGGAGCATAGTCTCCCATCCATTTATGAGCTCAATGATTTCCCATGTATTCAGCGTTTCGATCCACTTCGGCTGGCGGTCTCCCGATGGCTGCGACGTTTCTTATGCTTACCACTGGAATCTTCAGCGGCCAACATTAGTCGGTGAAGTATTATCGGTTTGAATGAAAAACCCAACCCATGTGATTTAAGCCAGCATTTTCGATTATTTATTTGACGGAATTGGATGCAATCACTATTGTCATAGCATGAGACGATTGCCGGAAGGTTATCTGGTCATCCAAGAGGCAATCTGTTGTTCCGGTTCCTGACAAATCGCCGACGCAAAGGGACCAGTAGCGAACTTGCCGGTTGGGTTGGAAATCTTGGCCCAAATAAGCATCATCCACAGTTGGTGCTGCCTTCATGGTAATCAATGCTACTTTGTTCCAATACACTTGAGCTAAAGGGGCCACCACATGTTCATTGTGAGCTTTGGGAAACAAACAAATATCTGACGGTCTAAAAAAATGCAATAGTCTCTTCGTGCTGCTCCTCTTCATCTTTATTACCTAACAAACCAAATTCCTTCATGACGTCCCACGTTGTAATCAGATCCGAATTCATGAGAAACATTTGAAGTTTGGATGCAGCACCATCTAGAATATTCCCCACTCCCGGAGCTGTCGCGGGGGAACCATCCTACCAGAACATAGCTCGCAAATACAACATACGTTAGAACTTCCCCTCTAGCGTATACCAGATCCAACACATAATAAGATTCTATATAGTCTATGACGACTCTTGGTTTCTCAAAGGACTGTACTTTTCCATGGCGGCTCCGGCGCCTCCATCATCGTTGCTTTCTTCAAGGACAACATCCGCAGATTTTTTCGCTGCGTCACACGCATTACTGACTGCTACTCCGATAGCAGCCATCTTGAGCATACCGATATCGTTTTCGGCATCCCCGATCGCCAGCAGCTGTTTGCCTGGGTCGATCCCGAGTGCTTTGCAGAGTTTTTCTACTCCCTTATCCTTTGAACAGCCCGCCGGTAGCAGTTCCAACATGGTAGGAATAGCTTGAGTTACCGTCGTATCAGTCTTCTTTGCCAGCAATTCAAGTTCAGGCCGGACTTTGTTGATTAGCTTGTCCACATTGGGATCCATAAGTAGGATTTTGTTAAATCCATTGGGGTGTTTGGACAGTGATGGAATCGTTAGTGGCATGGGCTCTCCCCACTTGGTAGAAATCTCTCGTGCAAAGTCTGTGTCAATGTTGGTATAGAGATCATCTCCATCGTATCCAATCAATGCCAATGCCCACGTCTCGCCCAGTTCCTCTGCCTTTCGTATCGCATCGGATGGTAATCTCTGCTCAAAGATAAGTGACCCATCCGGCCCAATCACATACAGCCCTTGAATAAAAACACCTGGAAGCTGATACAATAAGTCGCGCATTTCTGGACCCAAGCTATCGAGTGCACCTTTGCGTGTCTTGCCAGTAGCTGGGAAAAAGAATTGAAGCTTCTTCCGATCACGTATGCTATCCGACGTTTGTACTTGCTGGACAGCTTTACGAATAGCATCGGCAGTTCGAGGATGAAGATCGTGCTGCGACGATAGAAGAGTCCCGTCGACATCAGAGGCAATGGCAATGATATTAGAGATTCGCTGGTCCAAATCTTCGTTGTTTGTGCCGAATTGTGAATTGTCGTCGTCATCCATTTCTTCACCTTCTTCGAGTGCTTTCAAGACCATTTCGTGAAGTGACAATCCACCCGTTTCGGGCCTTTTCTCTCCCGGCAACAAAATTGACACGGGATCAGCTGTCTCCACGTTCTCTTCCTCGATGCCATTATTCTCGTCTTGCGCTAGGGTTTGCAAGACCAAATCGTGCAAGGAAGGACCATTACCAGGTTGTTCTCCCGGCAGCAAGATTGACTCTTGAGTTTTTTTCGCCGAGGATGGTTGTGCTACTGTGTCCGCCAGATTCTCGTGCAACTGCAGCAACTCCATCAATTCGTTATCGGAATAAATACCGCCCTTGTTTGGTGGTGCCATCATACCAGGGAGATCAGCCAAGCCATTGTTGGGGGGTGGAGGCGGCATGAAGGAAGGAAAATCATTTTCGTCGTCATCGCTGTCGTTTTCGAAAGAGTCGGATGACATCTGCAGTCCCACAGCACTAGCAACGCCGCTGGCACCTGTACGAATTTCCAGTGTGCATGATGACAAATAATAATAACCACTACGCAGTTGTTGCCCCGTTGGTGGCAGCCAAGGAAGGCCAACGAGAAAGCTGGTGGCTGGAGCTGCAGCAGCCAGCAAAAACAAAAGAGCTGAGATTGAGCGACTTGAAAAAATCATCTTTTTGCCTTGCCTGTCGGGTTTCTTTTGTTATCTATAATTTCAGTGTGGAGGAGTCCCTGCTATTATTGTCAAGTATTATTAAAAGGCGGAAATAGGCGTAGGAAAGTGGCGAAGAAATAAATATATTCATCATCATTCATCCGAATCAGACAGGAAGATTTCGGAGAGTTGTAGAAGGTACTCTCGTATTATTTAATTTGACGGGTTTAAACTGTCGTTCATTTTCTGGAAATATTGGTTTTGCGGGTTTTGCAAATTTATGGAGTACTACAAACAAAACCGTACCACCAAACAACAGCAACCACACCTCACAAAAATGAAGAACCATCTCTACGACCATTCCCTTCCATTAGAAACATAACCATGACAAGTGACATGGTCGACAACAATGATCCGCTACCCCCAATTCCTGATCCCTTTTATCCTCCACCAGAATGGGCCAAACTACCAGAAAAGGAATGGCTGTTGATTGAAATCAAAGGAGGCGTTGAAATGGAACGATATCCTCTGCATCGACGACCCAGCTGGCTCATCGGTCGAGCCGCCGACCAGGTCCACATTGCTCTCGGTCACGAAAGCATTTCTAGGTTTCATGCTCGCATTGCCTTTGACAGCAATGGTGTCCCGTGGTTGCGCGATTGTCAATCTAGTCATGGAGTGACCGTCAATAAGAAACGATTGCCACCGGCCGCCACTGGAACAGTGGAGTCCAACAGCACCAAACCGGGATGTCGTGGCGTCACGCTCTTTCCGGGAGATGTCATTTCCTTTGGAGCGTCGACTCGCATCTATTGCATCGAAGGTCCACCCGAGTATCAACGAGGATCTATTCGAGTTCCCAAAGCAGTTGTACCTCAGAATCCATTGCCGGTCGTAACTCTGGAAGAGGAAGCAAAGGACAACACTGCCAACGAATCTGAAGAAAAGGAAGATTTGGGAGTCTCCTGGGGTATAACAATGGAGGAAAGTGCAAATTATAACGAGAACAACGACGAGGAAAGCCACGATGTGATTTTGAAGCGACAAGCAGCGTTGGAAGATGGTGCTAATATTCCTGATAAACACCGCAAAGCTTGGGAAAAGATTGTGGCGCTCAAGTACAAGTTGAAAAATGTTTTGACAGAAAGCGAGCGCATTGAACGAAAGGGGGAATTGACGACCGGACAGGAACATCAGCTCCAGCGCAATCAACAGCGTTCCCAGGAATTGCAAGAAAAAATTACAGAACGAGAACGAGATTTGTACGAAAAATTGTACCCCGAAGAAAGAGGGTCGAATACAAAGAAGCGACGTCGTAAGAATGATATGCTAGGAGGTGACGATGAAGACGTCGACGATTTTTTTGATAGGACAAAGGATGATCAATCTTCTTCCAACATCGCCGGTGACGGCGAAACAGAAGCATCGTTGCTGGAAAAATGGAATACGCTACAAACCAAACGTCGACTGCTCACAGCAGCTTGGGAAAGAGCCAGCCAAAAAGTGGTTGGCCTTCAACAACGATTAGAACGACTCCAGGCAGCGGGAGATGATGACGTTTTTTTCGCTCAAAACGATCTGACGCTGGCAAAAGAACAAGCACAAAAGATCGAAAAAGATCAAGAGGCGATTGTGAAAGAATTAGAGGAAACGAAACGGCTGCTGAAAATCGTCAATCCTAAATTAATGCTACGAGAGGAAAGTGAAAGTGTCGATTCTTCTGCTGCGATGGCGCCTCTTCCGGGCCGCAAAATTGTGGATGAAACCACCGATGCCAGTTCTGTCATGCCACCACCGTCGTTTCGACCGGAAACGGAGGTCTCACCGTTGACGAAAGAGATTTCTACTGCTCCAGGCAATAACGATGATGGTGGTTTTATGATGCCACCGCCCAAACGAATCAAGGCAGCAGGCCCGATCCCATCGCTACCAGAAAAGGCCGCAACTATCGACGAAGAAAAAGTGCAGTCCAAGACGCCTGTTACCACCAATTCCAATAATGTCAGCAAGCCTGTCAAAGGGCCTACCCGGCCTCCCACAGCAATCACGGGTGGAACGCTAGCGGCTTTGGCAGCTGCCACGGCTTCTGGGGTGCGCACCAAACATTCTCATCAGGCAAATGAAAGTGGCTCGTACGTAAAGAACCAACAAGAAAAACAAGCAACGACCATTGATCTGCAAACAGACATTTGGCAAGCTCCCAAGGATCAAGATGGATCTGGCATGACGGAGAAGCAAAAGGCCAAGTTTGCTGGCAGATACTAGTCGTTGCATCACAGGGAAAAACTCTCTCAAAACTTGTTCTTGAGAGGAAATCCAAATATACGAAGTGCAAGTATTGGAATAAATATCTATTTTCTTGGCCAAGTCATCATTAATCTGAGGCTTTGGGCAATATAAAAGCTGATCAGTTACAATGATGCAATACGATAAATTAAAAAGGAAATGTAGTCCTATTTTTGAAAAATGTATTCGACTTTTCATCGCAAAGCGCTTGGCGCTAAAGGTAGGTTGCTCGATTAAAAACCAATACGAATTTACAGTATTTTTGCAGGAACTGATGGTCTTTGCGGCTGTCGCGGGGACTCTCTTCGAAAAAGAGACCATCCACAACATACCATATCCACATAGAAAGCAGCTTTACCTGTAAAGGTGCTCGCTCATGAGATTCTTGGCAATTTGGCGCTCCCATTTGTCGCCGTTGGAAAGAAGTTTCTCCTTATCGTAAAGGAGTTCCTCGTGGGTTTCGGTGGCAAATTCGTAATTGGGTCCTTCGACGATGGCATCAACGGGACAAGCCTCCTGACAATATCCGCAGTAAATGCACTTGGTCATGTCAATGTCGTAGACGGTTGTTCGACGGGCACCATCTTCTCGCTCTTCCACTTCAATGCTAATGGCTTGAGCTGGACAGGCCGCTTCGCACAACTTGCAACCAATGCAACGTTCGTCACCGGAAGGATAACGCCTCAATGCGTGCTCTCCGCGAAAGCGAGGACTGAGGTATCCCTTTTCGAACGGATAGTTGATGGTCACCTTGGGCTTAAAACCTATTTCTCCTGCCAACCAAAAGGCCCTAAAAATTTCCGTCAAGAAGAAAACCTTGGCCGAACGATCCATGATGGTATCCCATGGCGTCTGCGTGAACAGTGTATGCACGGGCGTGCGTGCGTGAGTGTGCGTTGAGCGACAAGAGAGCAAAACAATCAAAAGGATGAGATAGAGGATACGACAAAACTCCGGGAATGAATTGGATCCGGCACAACAAGACACCAATTACCCCCGTTCCACACACAGAAAGCAAAACTTAACACAACAAAAAGGCTTACCTCCGTAATGTTGTCTTGGGTTTTTTCGTTACGGTCTCGCATGTAATCTGTGATACTTCGACTTTGAACAGATACGACGGTGGAACGGTTGCTGCTGCCTGTTAACATGAACTTGCGAACAGCAGCAGCACCAGTAGTGGTGGTTCGACTGCTACCCAAGGCACGTGAAAGGACGGAGAATGACATGATGTTTTCTTGTTATTGTTTTTAACCTTGAATTTCTCTGGCTGTCTGTGCGTGTTGATGAAATAAATAATAATTCGAATAGGCAACGTATAAAGAGAAAGAAGGAGGAGAGAATCAAAGAAGAAGACAGAGAATCAGCAGTTGCAGAGAATTCGACAAGATCTGTTAAAGAGTGAACTGTTGTTCGATATGCAATATGTCTCACTGGTTATCTACAAGGTTAACACAGGCGACACTGCAGTGATAGCAGATATCTTACCTCGCAAGAACAATAGTATAACGAAAAGGTTTCGTTTGACAATGGAGGATCGAAGAAGATCAAACAAGTCTGTAGAGGATTGTTTTCTTTCTTCACAGTAATAGATATGCTGTTGTGTTGTTGACGTTGCATGCGGTTCGTCGCTGCGACTGCTTTCAACCAAACACAGTAAGAATAAGATTACTTCTTGGGACCGGATGACAAACAGACGGTCGAATCTTTCCATTTTTTATTTCTCCAGCCGCAGCATACTTCGCAATCAAAACTTTCGCTTTGTTTTTTACTCCAGTAAATCTGCTATCTTGACTTTTTTTCTTCTCGTGCATTATTATGGTTTATTTAATTATGATGTTTCGACGATTGTCTAGCTAGTAGTCTACAGTCTACCCCTTTTTTATTTCCGAGTGAACATGACAGCACCGTGGAAGAGTCACGAAGTTAAAATCCTGGAGGAGAATACATCGCAACAGCAGCAGCAGGAGTGAGCAATTTGTTCTGGGTAAAAAGCTCGATGCTCACAACTCACAACAAATGGAGCTGAAATAAATACCTGCATAGTACCAGTTACCAGTACCCCAGGGGTACAGGTATGGCAGCCCAAAAAAATTGGGACGAGTTTGTCTTTGCATAACTTTAAGGAATTTGAATTTTTGGATCGTAAGTACCTTTTAGAATCAATTTCGTGGTGAAAGAAAATGGTGAAACATTATACTCGAGTACAAAAAAAAAAAAAAAGAATCCTCGACAAACTTGTGGAGCTGTCTATTCACATTTTCTTTTGAGACAGGTCCATGATCATACGAGGAATAGCAAATTAATATCCCGCACCAACAGCTACCAAGTCTGTATCCTATGTTTATTTACGTATCTATTGGGATGATTGCCAGCTTGGGAGTATAATCGTTTCGGGAATCATTATTTATGAAATGCTTATCGTGCGAATTATTTCTTTGTTTGCTTGTTTGTTGTGTGTGTGTATGTGTGTCTATTGTCATTTGAAAGTCCCATGTAGTATATTTGTTTGAAAAATCGATTTCGTTGCAATGATTTGACGCTGATGCCTCTCTACGAGGAGTTTTGTGCGTGTTCTGGTGTGTATGCATGCCTAACACTCTTGCCTGCCGTGCTGCTTGCAGGAAGAACAGAAAAATGAATCTTTCATTTAGGTCGAAATGTTCAAGGATAATACCATCATACCTTGATATGCAGGAATGTATACCTTTGTCCATCCTTCTACTACCTTGTAGGAAATCCTGATCTATTGATTGCTATTTGCTATGAAGGAAAAAATATGTCGTACGACTGTACTGCAAAACGCGCCACTACTATTCGGAGTTTTCAATAGTATACAAGTAGTTGGCAAGTACGTAGAATTATAAGGCCAGTAAAATGTCTCATTGAGCAAGTTTTTCCCCGTGTATACGGTTTATGCAACAAGAACAAAACTGCAACTACAATGCATGACTGCAGTCTTGAAGGGTTTAGAGAGGCTACCTCTTCTACTGGACGTAGATTTCGTCTACCACTGCCAAGCAGTTTATGTCAACGAAGGTGCTGTGGTTGTTGTCATCATCGTGAGACAATCAAACGTGTTGCTGTTATTGTATTCTCGTTCCAGATATGGATTCCAATAGAGGAGTAGTCTAGTCTACTGGTAGAATAATTTTGGCAATTTCTACGCGATGCAGCGGTGGTACAGCTGTTTGCAAAAAAGAATGCAACAGGCAATCTCGCAGACAACAACAAAAAAAATTTTTTTTGTGTCTTTTTCAACAACAACAACACCCTTCCTTCCTTGACAAAAGCTACTAGAACACAAGCTA
>Ga0210025_1003701_pt1 | contig 13653 bp, 11 predicted proteins | sample CryGeyme20150102_FD_183989 | JGI IMG/M metagenome (GOLD analysis project Ga0210025, IMG submission 183989) | Groundwater microbial communities from Crystal Geyser aquifers in Utah, USA - Crystal Geyser metaG 2015-0102 (SPAdes) (version 2) | ecosystem: Environmental > Aquatic > Deep subsurface >...
CTGTACCATAATATCCGTACCCTTTTTTTTGTATGTTTTTTAGATATAAAAACACACAATCTTTTTGAATTTTCATAAAATAAATGAAAATTCAGTGATAAAAAAGTTACATTCATGGGAATTTTATCGGTACAACTTATAAAGGTTGCGGAAAAATTAAACAAAAATCCATTTCTTGAAAGAATAGAATATAAAATCTGCCGCTTGCTGTCTTCTTTATCGCCCTTATGGGCTTCGTCCAAAAGAATATACCATTTGCCGCTATTATCGTAATTTTTGAAATTGACGATTTTCTCTTTATGCTCGTCGGAAATCAAATCGGAACGATAATAAAAAACAGTAATCTCGTTTTTGGCAAACGGCAGGGCATTTTCGCGCTTTACACTTTCGTAATCTCTCATATTTTTAAGATTTATCTTTGTATCAAAATTAAAGCTGTTAAACTCCTCAACATGATTTTTGAACTGATCCAAAAGGTCATCGCGGTGCGCCAAAAAGAGAATATCCCGGCTTGGCAATTCTTTTTCGGAAATAAGTTTGCCCAAAAGCTCAATCAGTTTAACAATAATCAGCGTCTTGCCCGAACCAGTCGCCATCCAAAAACTCATCCGGTTGATAAAATGCGCAAAAGGAATTTTAGAATCGGCGGCGGGATAATCTTTGTCGTATTCTAAAAGATATTTTGCCGTCTTTTTGCCCTCTCTTTTTTTCAAATCGTAGTCAAAATTTTCCGTAAAATCGTTTGCTTGGTAGTGATTAAACAAACTTTGCTTATCTTCTTTTTTGTCCTTGAAATAAATCCACAAACCCTTTAGCGCGTTTTGAAGCCCTTGCTTTTGAAAATCAAAAAGCGTTTTGTCTTTTGAAAATCGCGCAAAATCAAACCCCTGCCACTTCGCCCGGCAAGTTTTCAAAAGAAATGTCGTCTATGATGTTTTGGAAATAAAGTTTGGACATTATTTAACCTTTTAATCTCTTTTGTTTTTCCGGTTTCTTTAAATAATTTTCTTTAGAGACGATTGACTTTCTTAATCTTTTTTCAAGTTTTCTTCTTGCTCCGCCGGCAATATCGCCTCCGGCTTTTGCATCTTTCTGGAGTTTGCTCACACCTTTTGAATCTTCTGTCCTGTGAATTTCAGTGGTAGCGCGCTCGCCAAGCATAGTGAAAATCAATTCCAGGTCGTTCATGTGGTCCCGCAAGTTTTGTCTTTCTAACCTCTTTAATTTTTTATACTCGCTTGGGGTTATCCCAAAAGTTGCTTTTGAAATTTCTGCGGTTAAAATTTCATAGTCCCGCTGTTCTTGCGCTCCTCTTTTCTGCCATTCATCGGTTAATTCCTCACGGATGGCAATTCCACGCATCCGTTTTTCAATCCAGTCGTCAGAATAACCTTTTAGTTTATACAGAATCCTCGTTCTTTTGGTGGCAATTTCAGGATTCTCAATCTCTTGCACTCGTTCATAACCGACTTTTGCCAGCCATCTTTTAAAAGGCTCGGCTTTTGGCGATGGGATTGACTGGATTATTCTGAAAACCGTCTCTGTATCTGCACAGTCCGTATGGTATTTCTTGCCATCGCTCGCCTCCATTTTCAGTTGTCCGATTTTTTCGGACACCTCATGGTATCCTTCTTCTGTCAATTTCTTCTTTAAATCATTCCAATATTTCCTTGGCCTATCGGTGCCAGTTAACGCTTCAATAATATCAACAACAGAAAACCACCACTCGTTTTGGTAAATAATCCTCCTGATTTTTTTCCATTTGAATATTGCGATTTTTGTATTGTCCATAGTAGTTACTCCCACCAAATCAATGGCTTAATAAGTTTGTAATCCAAATCTTCGAGGTTGATTTTTGTTCCATCCTCAAATTTCACTTCGTCATTGCTGATTTTCTTTATCCGTTTTCCGGTAAGGTTTGATAGTGTTTCGGCAATGTCTATGCTTGGGTAAAGTTTTGTTAAATCAACTTTGATTTTTTCTTTCTCGTAATCAATTTCCAACGTTTTGAGCATTTTTTCGTCTTTCATAAAGACATATTCCTGATATGGAGACCTGCCTGGCGCATTAAACAAATCCCCATCATCATATTTGCAATTTGCCAGTGCTTCCTCATATTGCTCAAGCTCGTAATATTTGAAAAATCCGCCTCCTTGATAATAATTCCCCTCTTGTAGAGGGGTGTCAGACGAAGTCTGACGGGGTGTTTTTAAATCTTTTGAAATCCCGCTTTTATCGTACGCCAAAACTTTTTTCATTCTTGGTAAAACTACCGTGTAAAAATGTTCTCCCATCTCAACGCCAAGCCATTTTCTACCAAGTTTATGAGCTACTGCGGTTGTTGTGCCAGAGCCAAGGAAGAAGTCAAAAATAATATCACGATCTTGTGATGCAGTTTTAACCACTCTAAACAGTAGTTTCTCTGCATTTTCTGTTTGAAAACCCGTTGTTGAAGTATAACCCAGTATATCAGTCCAATTTGATGTAAGCAATTTATTTTCAGAAATCTGATATTCCGGCATTCCCTTAACCATCTTGCCATTCATATCTACATATTCTTTATCTTCCTTAATTCTTATTCTTCCTTCGCTAATCATCTTGTCTATTTTTTCTTGGATAAACGTCCAGTGTCTCCCCTTCGGCGGTAAAAGCTTCTTACCAAAGAAAATTCTTTCCGGCGGTCTTCTTTCGCCACCAGAATGGCATTCTAACCAGTAAACATCTTCTCGTTTTACTCTTTGAGGCGAAATATAAATATCGTGTTCTTTTCCATACCAGAAGAGTGAGTTTGTAGCTATGTTATAACCATGAACGCCTTCAAAAACTTTTTGGGTAGTATTCACCTGTATCTCATTTATCAATTCTTTATCAAACGCTTCATCCATCAAACATCTCACAATCCAGTTTCCGTTATAATCACACCTGACAAAGATACTTCCTTTTTTATTCAGCCAATCTTTGGCAAGTTTCAAACGATTTTCAAGCAATGTTGCCCAGTTAGCGTCTTTGTAATTCACATTGTAAAAATAGTCTGCGTTTGTTCCTAAATTAAACGGCGGGTCAATGTAGATTGTCTGCACTTGTTCCTTGAATTTCGGCAGGATTGTATTTAGCGCCTGGTAGTTTTCTGATTTTATCAGCCAGCCGTCTAATGATTTGTCTAAATCATCAAACTGGCCCAAAATCTCAAGCTCTAAATCTTTGAAATACTTTGTATCAATCGGCGTTTTTGGGTTGTTTTCGTCTATTCCCAATTCCTGCCATTCTTTAACCTGTTCTGAAAAGTTTTTGTGCTTTTTGATTTTCTCAACCAGTTTTTTGTCAGCGATTCTATCCAGCGTAATTACATAGTTTGAGTTTTTAACGAACTTCGGTTTGTTCCAGATTTTTACCAGTTCGTCTTCAAACTGTGAGATAAAATCAATAATTTTGAAGGCAATGTCTTTGAGGATTTGAAGTTGATTAACTCTGTCCGCGCCCCATTCTTTAGCTCCTTCCCAGAAATACTGATAACTCCAGAGCTTAAATTGCTCCTGCAAGAATGCTTTAGCGTTTTTATTTATAAAGAAATCAACCTCGCTTTGCTTTTCAAAAACTCTAAAGGAGCGCTCCAATTGCTCTTCGGTAATCATAATCCCATTTCTTTTTATGGCTTTTAATATCTCATCCTGCTTTGTTTTTGCACCTCTCTCGGAGTATTGAACGCCAAAAATAATTGTGCTGTCCTCACGGACTTTGTTTAATTCAAAAACAAGCGAGCGTTTTTCGTTGGCTTTTTTGGCTTCAATCTTTGAAGCGTCAAAGTAAAACTTAAATCCGTCAAATTCAACCGGCAAACTTCTAAAAATCCGGTCGGTTTTGACATAGTAAAGCATCTGTGTTTTCCAAAAGAGAATGACATCTTTTTCATCGGTATAAACCTTTTCGTAGATATTGTTATGGAATGGCGTTGAATTAAAATAAATTGAGCCGCTTTCGGTAAAATAGCGACTGAAAAAGGAGTAAAGCTTGTCAAAAAGTTCGTCTATAAATTTAGGGTGGCTTTTGAGAGCCGCTTCAATATCCTTTTTGAGGATGTCCTCAATCTTACGGTAGTAATTTGATTTTATTCTCATCAAATTGACAAAACCGCCCTCGCCCTCAATCTTGGCGCCAATAAATACATCCGGTAGTGCTTTATAAAATTTTTGTTCTTTGGTCATAATATTACCCCAGTATTTCTTTCATTATAAATCTTTTTGTTTTTAAGTCCATAAAAAGCCCCCACCCGAAAAAATAAGAAAAAATTTTGTTTAATTTTCGTTAGATGAAAGTTGCGTAACAATTTCATTCTCTCTTTTCCTCCTATGAAGTTAAACGAAGGCAACAACGTCATAATTTACGGTCTCCTTTCCGTGAAAGGCAGGTTTTCGAATTGCGTATAACGTTTGGCGGATAAAAGAAGTTGCCGAAGGCAATTTGGGCAAAGCGTAGCGAAGCCTTTTATCCGCTGTTATATGCAGCGAACGTAGTGAGCGTAGTTGGTGAAGGGACGCTATCATTTTTTCTTTATCTTTTTTATTACAGTTGCTCTCGATCTTTCGTGACATTTTGGGCATTTTAAGTATTTCCAACCGCCACCTTTACATAGTCCGTGGGGACTTATGAAATCAATAAAAGCGGATATCTCAAATTCATGCCCGCATTTAGGGCAACGGTAAGCGAAATTCTTTGCGTGCCATCTCACAAGTAAAAATAGACTTCCGACGAAAAGAATCAACCAGATATACCCGTAGGCAGGTAATAAAAATATTGCTCCAATTATTATAATGGCAACGAACGCAGCAATATAAATAATTGTCCTTATCCAATCTTCTTTTGTTGTTTCTTGGTATTGATATTGAGTCATGTGATCCTCCTACAAAGTTTTACTTTTTATATCTTTTTATTTTTAGCGTCCCGAAGCCGATTGCGTATAATCGCGATTATACGCAGTTTTTCCGAAGGAAAAATTGGGGTGAAGCCGAGCGGCAGAGCGAAGGCGGAACCGTATAAGCGCTGTTAAGTCCCTTTTTCTGAAAGAAAAAGTCGAGAATTGCGAAGCAATTCGGAGAAGTCGAGGTCGGTGAGCTTATTTAATAATCTCATAACAAATGTCACGATGTACACATTTATCAACAGATTTAAATTCTTCAGAATTTATTTTTTGCAATATCCCATTTTTATCTAGAGGTATGTATTCAGGTTTGTATTCGCATTCTCCTTTTGTGTTCTTATCAATCCAATTTAAAGAATTGGCATCGATTATACACTCGACAATATTATGCCCTCCTGTGCGTGGCCAAGTCTCGTATGTTTGCCATCCAGAAACTAATTTATCTTCTTGAAATGTTAAAGAAGCATTATAATATCTACTGCCTCCACTACTTGTAAAATCTCCATATAAATTTATTGTGAAAGAAGATAATTCGCTTTTGCCTTTGAATTGGATGGCAACTACAATTATTACAATTATTAAAAGGAGAATGATTCCGGCAAAAAATAAATTCTTTTGTTTCATGTTAATCTATCTAGATCTTACCTCATTTAAATAGTTGTTGCTTTCTGCGAGCCGACCTCGATTGGATTTAACGGCTTGCGGATAAAAGAAGTTGCCGCCTGCCTGTGCGTGTCCGCACGCAGACAGGAAGACAATTTGCGGAAATCTTTGATTTCCTTTTTATCCGCTGTTAGGCGACAGTGCGAACGAAAGGGCATATTTAAGCTCTTATATGTCTAGGAGCATCCAAACCATCATTTTATAGGTTCCCTTGCTGCTCTTTTACAATTTGCTCTAATCTTTTAATAGCACCCATTATATCCTTGTTTGCTTTTATTGCTTCCAAGGGCTTCCCTTCTAGCCAGGATAATGAAATTGAAGAATCTTCGTAGATGACCCCTATTGCTCTTAATCTCTTCTCTTTTAATTTTTTGTATACATAATTTTCTATTTTTTCGTCCTTGATTTTATTCAATAGCACAAAAGATTCTTTTATTCTTGCTTCTTTATATATTCTCTTTGCTTCTTCAATAAGTTCAGAACTTTCCAGGTGTTCAGTAGCCGGTAATTCCCCAGCTTTTATTCGAGGAATGAGATTATTAATATCTTCAGCTATTTGAATCGAAGCAGTAGTAGGATCTACTACTGTAATTATCCAGTCCATGCTTGTTATAACCCCCATAGTAAAATCTTCCAAACCCGCTTTAACATCTATCAAAGTTACAGGTTGATCTCCAATCCCTTCGACCCTTAAATCTCTAGTTATCTTAGAAATAGGACCATCGCATCCAGCTCCCGGACCTTTATCTCCTATTTTCCCTAACTGAAAAAGAAAAAGCCCTTCTTGATCAAAAGAATAGTATTTATTAGGAATCTTGGTTAAATGAATAGTTGCTCCAGATAAAGGAGTAGGATCATCTACTGGACAAGAAACTTTCCCCCCAGAAAATATAGTCCCTCCAAAATAATCCATGAGAGAGAGAGGAGGTTTTTTAAATCCTAATGCCTGATGAATGCCCATATTAGTTGAATCAGCATCCAACACACAAACTTGATATCCGCAATTCCTAAGGGCTTTAGCCAATAAAACCGTAATGGTGCTTTTCCCACTCCAGCCTTTTCCCAAAATTCCTATTCTTTTATTTGAAAATATTTTATTTGTCACAATTTACCTCTTTTATTTTATACCATTTCCTACTTTATATGTCTTTGCCCCGTAGTGAGCATTTCGCCTAACGTTTTGCGGATAAAAGAAGTTGCCGAAGGCAATTTGGGCGAAGCGGAGCGAAGCCTTTTATCCGCTGTTATATGACGTTGCACTAATACATCAATTTTTTTCTTCTTCAATTCTCATCCCCTCAAAAAAGAAGATTAACCATGCAAAAGAAATAATAAACATTAATCTTTGCCATAGTCCTGCAAAATCAATCACACTATACATAAGTATGGACAAACTTGTTGCAATCAATCCAACTAACAAAGCTAATATTCTTTTTGTATTTGTTCTTTCAATAAAAGCTGCAGAAATGGCAAAAATTGTGAAAGAAAAACCAACAATAGTTGCAAAAAGGGAGTGCATATTATCTTCGCTAAGATTATATGGGATATCCTCTACGATTGGTGCATGCTGGAAAATCGCTGCTAAAATCAATCCCACACCAAAAATAGTTAATAGAATTTTATGACCCCAATATTGCTTCAGGTGAAACAAACCTTCAAATATACATGCTATACCCAAAAGACAAAAGACTATATTCATAATCCACGCATTCGGTGTATTTTGTGCTCCCAAATGGCTTGTTGTATGTTTAAATATTGAATATCCTTCTGCACTGTAATATGGTAGAATAAAGATGACAAGTATCAGGACTATATAAACTGGTAATAAAAAACGTATGCTTTGCATTTTCATAATTTTCTTATCCATCTCTCCTTTTTATATTTATTCACAGCAATGTCATATAACGGCTGCGGACGTGCGAAGTGCGAGGCGAAGCCGAGCATTTGGGCGGAGCGAAGCGTAACCGTATGTCCGCTGTTATACGCACCCGTAAGGGTCGGAGCTTTGCGAAGTAAAGCGGAGGGTTCGCTCATGGCGCCTCAACATCCCAATTACATATGTCATTTGCACAAATAATCCCTGATATTACCACCGGTTCTATTCCTCCACCCGGGAAAGTTGAAGCGCCTGCCAAATATAAACCTTTTATTGATGTTTTAAAGTAAGGTCTTTTTGTTTCAATCGATTGATCAAAAGAATAAAGCGCCCCTTCTGGCATTGAGGTATATCTTTCAAAGGTTTTAGGCGTTGCTACATCCTGAACAATTATATGTTTGCTTAAATTTGGGATAATTTGCTCCGCTTTTTGGATTAGTATTTCAGCCAGTTTATTTTTCTTTTCTAAATACTCTTTTGTTCCTCTCTCTGGAAAATCATGGTAATTGGCATCGCCCAATAACATAATACTGGCTTTACCTTCTGGCGCAAAGGTTGGATCAGTATTTGAGCTAATTATGAGCGCATAATTGTCATCAAGATTGTGGATAGTTGTTGGATAATCGGAGAGCTCCATATCTGCGCCCAAGGACACCATTAGACAGGAAGGAGACATCTTTAAGCTTTTTATGTAATCAACAAATCCTTTATCCAGATTATTTCCCGGGACAAGTTCCAAGAATGTGGTCTTAGCGTTCGCGTTGGATACTGCCACAGGACTTCTGAAAATTTTGTCTCCAACCTTCACCCCTTTAACTTTTCTTCCTTCGGTCAAAATTTTATCAACTTTATGCCTGACCAAGACTTTACCATTGCTCTTCTCAATGAACTCCTTCAAGCTGTCTGCAAACTTCTGTGCTTTTTTGGGAGAATAGCCCCCATAGAGAAAATAAGAAATACACGCTGCAAGCATGCCGTTTGCCGGAGCTTTATCTGGCTCTGCTCCAAAGTGTGGCAATAAAGCGCATAGGAATTCTCTTAGATCCTTGCTTCTGAAGTGATCATCGAGTTTTTGAGCAAATGTTTTGTTCGACCAGTCGTAGAAATGTGTGTGCTCCTTCGGATAATCTAGCAGTTTCCTCGCTCCAAAGACTTTAACAATGAGCTCAGCAGGTAAAGGTGTGCCATAAACATCAGCGTCTTTATAACATTCCTCATAAGCCTTTTTTGCCTCATCAAAGAAAGCACGAATGTTTTCTCTTTCCTCTGGAAACATCTCCGAAAGGGATTTAATCAACTCTTCTAAATTATTGACATTGATTTCCTTTCCCTTAAATATGAATCTCATCCTGTTCCTTACGAAGAAACCATCTTTTTTGAGCCCAAGCTCCTTTAAGAGAAACGCAATGGGCCCTCTTTTCCACAGTCCACTTACATTTTCTACTCCAGCATTAAAAACAAAATTTTTCCTCTTAAAAGAAGAGCAATAGCCACCAACTTGATAATGCTGTTCTAAAACCAAGACTTTATAACCTCTCTTTGAAAGCAAAGCACCACAAGTTAACCCCCCTATTCCTGATCCAACGATGATAACATCATATTCGTCTTCTCCTTTTGGCTTCTGTGTGTCCGCTTCAACGCTCCAGTTATATCTTTTGAATTCTTTTGTAACAAAATAAGCAGGCGCCTTTAAAGAGAAAATGACTGAAATGGTTATGCCGAAGACAATTAACATGTTTGAAAAGATTACTGTAAAGGGCATACTGAGAAACAAAAATATGACCGCATTTACTATAAAGATGCCGGCCCAAACCACCGTTATCGTGTTGTTAATAGCTAAGAATTACTTATCTTTCCAGTAAATTTCTGGGTAGTCTCTTTTTGAACATTGTAAGGTGTAAGGTTGCTTGATGATTAAAGAAATACCAGCCATTAGAAATAAAACAAAATAGCCAATAAAACTGCTATATTCAATAAATATGTTCAGGTTGAAAATAAATGTGCCAGTAGCAGCGACACAGAAATAGAGAACAGAAGTAACGTCCATCATATTGAAGTCCCGTTTGCGGATTTGAGGAACAACGAGGAACAAAGAAATTGCAAGAGGAACAACTATACCTAGCTTGTTTCCCATTCCACACAATATCCAGTAAATAATCCACGGAATAAAGGAAACAAGTATGTAAAGCATGCCGGGTATTTTTCTTTTATTATTTCTCATATTTCCTTTCATTCTTTATACCTCCTCTTAAATTTCTTGAACGTCATGAACGAATTGCGTATAAAGTTTTCGGTGTATGCGAAGTGCGAGCAATAGTGAGCATTTGGGCGAACAAAGTGAGCCACAAACACCGTGTTAGCCGAAGTCAATCAATCCCTCTTGCCATAAAGATAACCAAATGGCGACCTACCATCCCAACTCAACCTTGTAACAAACCCCACTTCCTCCAATAATCTTTGAATATCATCATGTTTTAGTTGCGATACATTGTCATGAAATTCCATTGTTATCTTCCTAATTCTTTTAAGATAATCCTTCGGAGTTGACATTAGTATTGAACCTTCAGCCCCTTCACAATCCAATTTTAGAAAGTCAATATATTCTAAATTTTTATCATCCATAATACGTTGTAAAGTAATGGTAGGAACTTCGACATATTTTTCCAATTTACCCTTGATGTTATGATCGAATAGCAGGTGTCCTCCCGAAATCTCAATGAGAAATAATTTTGTTGATCCAATCTTATCGCTAACGGCAACGCAATGAGTTAGGATATTGTGCAAATCATTTGTATGAATATTCCGATTTAGAAATTCCACGTTTTTAGGAAAAGGTTCGAATGCATAGACAATGTTTTGAGTTTTATAGGCCGCGAATAACGTAAACACCCCGATATTAGCCCCGATGTCCACAACAATATCGCTAGTTTTAATAGAAAGATCGACAGGGTTGTACACATTTTTAAAGAATATTTCTTGCACCATCTCCACAAGAGTATTGTCTTCAGGTGCATCAATTTGAATCCCATTTCTTAAAATCACTGTGGTAGGTTTCCGTCCTTTAATGATTAATATGCTTATCTCTCCCCAGTTCTTACAGTCTCGAATTCCACGTAAGATATTTTTTATAGCGCACAATGCGCTCTTAATTTTCATATTCAATTTCTCCTTGATTGATTTCGCATAACGTTCGCGTATATCTGATGTTTTGCGGAGCGTAGCGGAGCAAAATATGGGTGGAGGCTTTTGTATAAAAGCCGTAACCAGATATACGCTGTTAGCTGATGTATTCCTTTTCTTTTGTTTTCTGATAAGAAAACTTGTTTTAAAAAATTTTCAAATTTCTTTTTCCGTTTTGGGCGAAGGGCAGAGGGGAATTAAAGGGGTGAATTCCCGAAGCCCAAAACTCTTTATTATTTTTGATCCTTTGCGATATCCTTGAACTTTTGATCTAGCACTGGTCTTATTTCTTCTCCAACTTTTTCATAAATATCAATTAACTCCTCATAAGCTCCAATTCCTCCTAAAAAGTCCCAAAAATCTTTACCGATAAGAAAATCATTTCCTTTATCAAAAAATTTTAAACATGTCCATCTTTGATATTCTTCAGGATAATAGGGATTATAATACATGCCTAAATAAATTTTGACTTTTTTGCCTTCCGCTGATCTCATTGCATATATTTCTAGCAAGTCTCTTTTTGCCGCTCTCATCTCGTTTTTATTTGGCTTAGGACCTTTTATTTCAAAATAAATTTCTTCACCGTCCTTTGTTTCTATGTAAAGATCAACAGTTTGTATTCTGTCTTCCGTTTGTTTGGGGTTTTGGCTGGCTTTAAAAATTTCTTCTATTTCTAAGTTATGATTTGGTTCTCTTTTAACACTATCGAGATCACTTAAAATATTTTCGGATGTTCTTTGTGCTTCTCTTGTGATTTTGCCCTTCAATTTGTTTTGTCCTTGTAATTTTTTTGCAATTGCAAAATTTTCAGTGGCAATAATTTTTGCTATCGTTTCATGCCAATTACCAAGTGCCGTTTCGCATCCATGAATAAATCCTTTAGCTAAGTAGCCCTTTTTTGTAAAAAGAGCATATTGAAAAGGTTTTGACGAATCTTCATCACTTAAGTTGTATTCATCAATTTTTTTGAGGATTTTTTCCTTTAGAAATTCGTAGACCTTCTGTTGTAAATCTTTTGATAGTGCCATATTATTAATTATTTTTCAAATGAAAAATTATTTCTGAATAAGGATTTTTATCACGTTCGGTGCGATTAAGTACGGGACGTTTGTATTGATTAACTATTTTCATTCCAGCCTTTTCTGCAATTTGTGGATATAAACCCCATTTGTCATTGGCTACTAAAAATACATCAAAATTATTTGACAAATATTTTTTTGAATTTAATAAAACTTGTGATATACCTTCGGCGTAAGATTTTTTAGCTTCCATTCCCTGGCCTTTATATAAAGGGCCAATTTCCAGCTCATCTTTTCTTTCGAATCCGAAAAGATCATAAGCATAAGCATGTTGTTCATGATAATCTATCTGCCCAACATACGGCGGGGAAGAAAAAATTCCTTTAATTTTTTGTTTTTCAAAAATTTTATAAAACTCCTTATTTCTGGATTTTATCTTTTTCGCAATATCAACAGTTCTTGAATCACCGGTAATTGACACCCAATATGCACCATTTTTTAATTTTTGAAATTCCCTAATTCTAACAACGGTGTCGTTTGCATAACGATCAAACCAATATTTGATTGAAAAAAGAGGCTTGCAGATTTTTTTATGCTTCCAACAATAATAAGTCGTTGTCTGTGGTTCTTTTAAAGTAGCTAAGTCAGAATGAGTTGTCGCTCTGCAAGAACGAATTGTCCGGCTTAGTATAACAGCTAAAACTCGTTTATTTTTTTCATCTTTATTTTTTTTAATCTGCTCAAAAGCAAAATCAATTTCTTTTCTTACATTTTTTATATACCACTTGTCAAGAAAAGTTTTATTTTTTTCTTGCTTGAGTTCTATTTTATATTTTGCGATCAACTCATTATAAATATTTAAAAAATCTTTTTCTTTCTTCGTGGAATATTCATTTTCATTAATTTCTCGCTTATAAATTTTTCTTTTGAAATCTGGCGAAGGAAAATATTTATTATTAAATTTAGCAAGCTCAAAATAAAGTTTCTTTTCAAATTCTTCTATCTTGCCATCGGCTTCAAATTTAGTAATTGCTAAATTTATATTTTTTATTTCTCTGACTAATAAATCCAGGTCGTAGTCTAATAGTTTGGTATCCGTTATCATGCAATTAAATCGAGAGATATCAATTCCTATTGAATGAATACCAAGCTCATTCGCTTGCACCAATGTTGTGCCTGAACCTGAAAAAGGGTCCAGGATAATGTCCCCTTTTTTAAAAAAGGTTTTTTGCTTGAAATTATCAGTATGATTATCAATAAAATATTCAACCAATTGAGGTATAAATTTACCTTTGTATGGGTGTAATCTATGAACATGTTTTGTTGTGTCTTTTTCTCGCAAATTATCAAAAGATAAACTCCAGTTTAGATCATTGCCGAGTTTCTTTTTCCACTCAACCTCTCTTTTACCGTTAAATGATTGGTAATAGTCTTTTAAATCATGGGCGTCTATTTGGGTACTACCATTTTCGCTATACTTTTTAACTTTTCCGTATTGTATCAAGTAAGAGATGTTAGATTCGCTAATATTACGACCCAAAAAAGAGCTTGCCCATTCGCATGCTTCTCTTAGGGTTAATAATTGTCTAGTATTTGTTAAATCCATAATTTGAAGCTTCTATGTCTCTATTTTACTACAAAAATAGAATTTATAAAAATCGTTTTTTCTGTGATTCCAGGAGCGGAAAAAACACCTTATTTCCCCTCTTTAATTAATGAAAAAGAAATTTAAAAATTTTTTAAAACAATTGGGCGATAGCCCAAAAAAGAAAAGGAATATTTCAGCTAACTTCGGTATATCCGACATTAATGTCGTATATTCATACATTTTATGGTTATATCCGAAACTTACGTCGCATATATCACCCTCTGGCAGACTGCTAATCTTCATCCCCTTCCACCTCCTTCATCATATCTGATTTCTTCATTATTAAATCTAAAGGGCTTTTTATCTTACCCAAATCCCTAGCACTTACATGTGTGTATATTTCCGTTGTTTT
>Ga0210025_1003705_pt1 | contig 13644 bp, 15 predicted proteins | sample CryGeyme20150102_FD_183989 | JGI IMG/M metagenome (GOLD analysis project Ga0210025, IMG submission 183989) | Groundwater microbial communities from Crystal Geyser aquifers in Utah, USA - Crystal Geyser metaG 2015-0102 (SPAdes) (version 2) | ecosystem: Environmental > Aquatic > Deep subsurface >...
TTTTTCGCTCTCATATTTATTTTTATTGATTAAAATAATTTATTAGGGATCCTGAATCCAAAATATCCTTTACAAATTGCATAGATAATTTAACTAAAATTTGTAATTTTTTGTTTCAGAATATTAACCTGACTTTGAAAGATATTCAATTTTCAAGGCAACAAACAATATTTGACACGGCAACAAACTCAATTTTTCAAGCGTAATTTTAATAACTTTCAAAATTAGATTTAAATATCTTTCAAACTCGAGATTAATTATTTAAAAAGTTAAGAGCAGCAGTTAAATTAAATAAAAATAAATCACCTCACAAAAAAGTTATTTACAAAATTACAGGCAGATGCAAGAAAAAGGAGTGTGTTTTTGCGTAGAGTTTTTTTAAATCAGAATCCCTGTTTATATAATTTTTAGTTGTCTCTATTTTAAATATTATAAAATGAACACTTTTGGCGAAATTTTTACAATTACGACATTCGGAGAATCACATGGTAAGGCAATTGGCGTTGTTATTGATGGATGTCCTGGGGGGATTGAAATTTCAAAATCAGAAATACAGCATGAATTAGACAAACGAAAGCCTGGTCAAAGTGAAATTTCCACTCATCGAAAGGAAGAAGATACTGTTGAAATTTTATCCGGAATTTTTGAAGGAAAGACGCTCGGAACACCTATAGCAATGATGATTTATAATAAGGACGCCCGTTCATCTGACTACGATGAATTGAAATTTAAACTGCGTCCCGGACATGCCGACTGGACATATAAAGAGAAATTTGGGCACATTGATTACAGGGGTGGCGGCAGGAGCAGTGCAAGAGAAACTGCATGCAGGGTTGCAGCAGGTGCAATAGCAAAGAAAATTTTGAATAAATTTAAAGTTGATGTTTTTGCTTATGTGAAGGAAATTGCCAATATTGAATCTGGAATAAGTTATTATAAAAATTTTGATACAGACAAAATTGATGAATACAAAAAGGCAGTTGAAAAAAGCGATATCAGATGTATAGATGTTGAACAGGGCGTACTGATGAGGAATGCAATAATTAAAGCAAAAAATGAAGGGGAATCCGTTGGAGGAATTATTGAAATTCTGGTGTTGAATCTTCCGTCGGGAATAGGAGAGCCAGTATATGGTAAATTAGGTGCGCGGCTTGCTTATGCTCTAATGTCAATTCCTGCTGCTAAGGGATTTGAAACAGGAAAAGGTTTTGAATTAAGCGGTATGAAAGGAAGTGAAGCAAACGATGAATTTTGTATAATTGAGAATAAATCGGATAACGCAAAAAAAATTTTCACAAAAACAAATAACTGCGGAGGAATTTTAGGAGGAATTAGCAACAGGATGCCTGTTGTGGTACGACTTGCCATTAAGCCGACATCTTCTATATCCAAGATGCAAAACACAGTTGATATTAAAAATTTTGAGGAAACGACATTAAATGTTAAAGGGAGGCATGATCCCTGTATTGTTCCAAGAGCTGTTCCGGTTGCTGAAAGTATGGTTGCAATAACTATTGTTGATTTGATGATGCAAAATAACAATATTCCAAAAAAATTTTAAAATTTTGGTGCTCTCCTCTTTAAATTAGGATAATTAATTTGTGATATTTTTTAAAAATCTGCTTAAAAATTATATTTTATTGAATCGTATGCTACACACTTTACATAAGTACTATTGCTATTCATTTTTTTTATGTCTATTTTTTACAACTTGTTCATGATTGACTAGGTTATATATTTCACAATTTTCGTTTGGACACGCCTGATCGTGATATGTTCGCTTTCGACAGCGTTTTTTTATTTTGGTTTTCCATTGTTTTTAAATATTCAGTAGTTCCGAACACCTTTATCCTATGATAAATGACTGTATTAAAAAAATTTAACAATTTAAAAATATTAAAAATTATTTGGAATTACTTTTAAAAATAATTTAAAAAAATTTCCAAAAAAAGCAACGAATTTAATAAATGTGTTAATGTTATTGAAAATGTTATTGAAAATGTGCTTAAAATATCAAAATTTGTTAATGAAAACATTTCATTCGGAACTACTGATAAATATAAAAACTATCTTAAATGCTCCCGAATAAATTTCGCCTAAAGGAATAAGGGTATCCGAAGTTACCCGATAGGGCAATTTCACGGAGTGCAAGGGCGATAGCCCGCCGCGGATACCCTTTGTTAGACGAGGGCGATAGCGCCCCGAACGGAGCGTAGCGAAGTGAGAGTTTATTCGGGGAGCACTACTATATCTATTACAATTTTAAATCCCCGATATTAAATTTCTCTCATATATATTATTCAAAAACTTTTTTTCTTTAACTATTATTCTTTTTTCGACATCAACCCATATATGCATTCTACGATTAATAGTTTCCACTTCTACTTTGAAACATTCTCTCTCATTAACTGTTTCTCTCTCAATTACTTTAATTTTTTTATACACACCATCCTCCTTATAATTAAAATCGTCTGTCAGTGTCAACATCCAACTCGCAAACATTTTTGAAGTATCCATCGCTTCTAATTCTGCTTTTTTACCCAAAAAGATCTGATTAGAAAAATTTACTCTTTTCAAATTTCCAGTGTTTTTATCGTAATAGTATACTTCCTCATAATCAAGCGAATAATCAGATGGTTTTATAATAGTAATATCTACTTTAAGGTTAATGACATAACAATCATTGCTATTGATTCTTTTTATTTCCTTTACAGAGTATATTTCTTTTCCTTGACTTACTATGTCACCATCACTTGTATATCCTTTAACTTCGTATTCAAATTTTTGCCCGATTTTAAAAGGAACTTCAACATTTTTTTCTATCTGCTTTATGGATATTTTTTCAGTATCTGCTTTCTTCGGGACATCTTCCACTAAGCAACCACTAATTCCAATAAGTGTAGTTAACATAACCACTGTAATCAAGGTTATTTTTACTCCCCTTTCCATAGTAACAATAGTAAATTAAATATAGTTAAGGAAGGAGTAGCGCATAATTTGCTATTCGCTTCCTACTCCATCTAACTAACAATTATAGTGCCAGTCAAATACTTCCTCTGGCCAATAGTCGTGTATAAATCCATACCAATTGGATTCTGGGTTTGCTTCTGGACCCTCACTATGTGCCTTTTTTGTATCTTCGTACCAATTCACCTGATACCTGTATCCGTAGCTAATCCCTTTAGTATAATCTGCATCCGCATAATCTCCTAATTGACCTGCTGCATATCCTGCAGTTCTATGGTATCCCTTGTTGTAAATTTCAGTCTCAAGTGCTGATTGATTAGCAAAGTTCTTTTCATGCCATCCAAGGTTTGGATCTTTGTTTGTACACCCCCATAGACATGCAACACTTCCTTCAACTTTACATGATGGATTGTCATCATGCCAGATACAGGTGCTTGAACTCAAACCCAAATCTCCATAGTTTGGTATTCCCCAATTGTAGCCTCCATACCATGTCCAGCAAGAATAACTATTTGTATATCCTAATACAACAGAACCGCGGTTTCCCCAATTTATCCTCTTAAGTTTCCCTTTAATTGCCTTTTTCATCTCGTTCTTTGAAAGACTGCAAAATTTTCTTACCTTTCGGATTTCTTGCTTATTTAATCCTTCTGCCGCTATCTTTTCATCCGTCATATCACATTTACCTTTTAGGTCATCCACCATCGCATCAGTCATTACATCTAATTCTTCGTTTTCTACTTCTTCATCCGTTGGACTTCCACCAACACCGACAGCCCCCAACAAAATAAAAAATAAAAACAGAGTTGCTGTCTCCCATAATATGTTTCTTTTTGTTTTTGTCATTTTTGGTTTTTAATGATATTAGATTTATATATAAATCAGTAGTTCCGAACACATTTATCCTGTAATAAAATAAATGATTGCATTAATAATTTATAATGATTTAAAATATATTAAAAATTATTTGGAATTATATGCATTAAAAGTGTTAATTTAAATAAATTTCCACGAAAAGCAACGAATTTAATAAACAATTGTGTTAATGTTATTGAAAATGTTATTGAAAAATTTGGGTGGAAACAATAATCAATATAAAAATACATTACTGCTGAAAAGTTAAAACGGTTATTGTCACTGCCAAACATAAGCTTAAAATATCAAAATTTGTTAATGAAAACATTTCATTCGGAACTACTGATATTTATAAAAATATTAGGTAATTATTCAGAGGGTATTTTTAAAACGAAATTTTAAAATACTGAAACCTTTGGTTTCAATCTTTAAAAAATCTACAAGATTTTCAATCTTATTTTAAATTTTGTTAGAAATTTTAAATCTCCGAACGAAGTGAGCGTATTTTCAATTCGCAGAGTTTTGAAAATATCCGAGCAACAATGAGCGTATTTTTTGGGATGGCTGCATAGTTACTATATTTAAGATATTAGTAAAAAAAACAAATACATGATTATCCCAATTTTAGTGAGTTAGCACCGAAAATTATATTTCTTCTATATTTTAATCCAATTGAAAATTATATTTCCCACATTTATTTTATGCCCTATTAGCACGAAAATTAAGCACTAAAAAAACAGATATTTTTTCTAATTTTTTTATATTTACCCTTTACCGCACGCTGTTTTTCTGAAAATTTATTTGCTGAAAATTTTAAAAATTCCAAGTTAACAAAATAATACGATTACTCTATCTTGTTTTTAAATATTTTTACTTTACCAATAGTTAACTTGGACTTTTTGAGGTCAAACTCACAGCATTGACCTTCATTTTCGTTATTTTTTTCGTGCTAATGGGTTATACCTTTGTTAATTTTTTATACCTTTGTTAATTTTTAAATATTTCAAATACTGAAAATCTTTGAGTTTTCAATCTTTAAAAATTTTTAAAATGGAAAAACACATAAGAAATACTGCCGACGCAGTTATTTGTAGAAAAGGAAAGAATAATAATGATAATGATAATAATGATAATGATAAATACGAAATTTTGCTAATTCAGCGCAAAAATCCGCCGTTTCAGGGAAATTTTGCACTTCCCGGTGGCTTTGTAGAATACGGAGAAACAGTTGAAAAAGCATGCATCAGAGAAGCAAAAGAGGAAACAAATTTGGATGTCAAAGTCGTGAAATTAATCGGAGTATATTCAAAGCCCAACAGGGATCCAAGAGGACATACCATAACAGCAGCATTTTTGTGTAAGCCATCAGAAAATTCATCTCCATTAGGAGGTGATGATGCAAAAAATGCAAAATTTTTCAAAGTAAGCGAAATTTTAAATATGCAATTGGCATTTGACCACAAAAATATTATTAAGGATGCATTAAAAGCCCTAAAAAATGATAAAAGAAGTAGGACCGGATGATTTAAAAGCGATAAAAACAATTACAGAAATTTATAATTCCTATCTGCAAAATTTTGAATTTCCAATAGATGAAAAATTTTTAGCCAATTCATTACAAGATGAAAATTTTAAAATTTTTGTTGATGATACCTATGGAATTATCAAGGGCTTCTGCGGAATTTATTTTTATCCTGATTCATCAGCAGAAATCGGTCCAATAGCCGTTGGCAGAGAATTTTTAAACAGGCATACTGGAACCGCCCTTTTACAATACATATTAAATTTTGCAAAAGAAAATAAATTCAAGAAATGTATAGCAAGGGTTTCAGATAAAAATTTAACTGCGATAAAATTTTTTACGGATAATGGATTTATACCTGAAACAACTGCTGGGTATGTAGCATATTTCATTAAATTTCTTTATCCTGTATTTACAAATTAATTTATAGATATTTAAAGAATTCAGACATTTATATTGCCCTTCTGCAAAAGATGTTGTAATCGCTGACGTTCCAAAAATGAATTTTCTCATGATTAACAGTATGGGAACGGACACTTTGTACTGTTAAATTTATGCTCAAAAAAGAAAAATCAATTGACTATTTTGTCATGCCTCTTGAAGGACTTTGGTGGGTTAATAACATGAGTAAATTTTGTCTTGAAAATATGAATAAATACAGACGAAAACGTATTTTGATGATTATGCAGCCAGAATATGTAACAAAAGATATAAGATATATTTAACAAAGCACTTAAACTGACTAAAAAGAAGAAAAATTTACCTTTCCTTTCCAAAATACGGCTTAAAAATTTGCATGAAGAATTATCAGCTCAGATATTGTATGTGGGTCCTTACGATGCTGAACATACTGCTATTGAAAAAATTCACTGTTTTATTAAAGAAAAAGGATATAAATTTTCAGGAAGGCATCATGAGATATATTTGAGTGACTCTGTAAAAATTTGAGTGACTCTGTAAAACAGCGCCGGAAAAATTAAAGACAATAATAAGACAACCAATAATAAATAACTTTAACATAGCATTTAAAATTTAAAGCCCGGTTGGACAATCAATAAACCTTGTTTCAATGCCAAATTTTTTTCCGATTAATTCTGTCATTGCCTTAACCCCGAGCGTTTCAGTTGCATAGTGTCCTGCAAAAATGACATTAATTTTCCCTTCCTTAGCGATGTGATAAACCTGATGTGATGGCTCTCCGGTTACAAAACAGTCAATATTGTATAATGCCTCATCAATTAAAGAAGCAGCCCCACCCGAAACAACTCCGACGCTTTTTATTTTATCCTTTCCAAATTTTAAAATTTTGCATTTCGTATTCAGCTGTTTTTCAATTTCACTTACAAAACCGCTTAAATTTCTCTCTTTTTCAAATTTTCCTTTGTATCCGATAATTATTTCATGATATGTTCCAAATTCCTCAATTGCTTCATTTATTCCGAAAATTTTTAAAAATTGTATGTTATTGCCAACTTCTCTGTGTTTGTCAAGGGGCAAATGTGTCGCATAGAGGGAAATTTCATTCTCAATCAGAAATTTTAACCGCTTATAATTTATTCCTGTAACCTTTTTTATTCCTCCCCATATCATTCCGTGATGAACAAACAGCATATCAGCATTCTCTTTTTTTGCTAATTTAAATGTCTCAAGAGATGCATCAACTGCAAAACAAATTTTTTTAACATCCTTCCGACCTTCAACCTGTAATCCATTTACAGACAAGTCATCAATTTCTGAAATTTTTAAGTATTTGTCAAGAAATTTATTTAGTTTTTTAATTTCCATCTTAATTTTTTATACTATTTCATCTGCTTTCAATTCAACCTTAAAAGGAATTATGCCTTTTTTGTATCCTTCATTTAGTAAAATTTTTATGGCCCTAATATCCTCATCGCCTAATTCAATTGTTCTATTATTCACATACATGTCAACAAATTTCTCAATCTTATTGAGGTCATTTAAATTTCTGGCAAATTTTGATGCGTAGCTGATTGCCTCTTTCTTATGCTTAATGCTATATAAAATGCTTTTCTTTAAAATTTCGGAAATTTTTCTCGCATTTTCAATTCCCAAGTCCTTTCTGATAACATTGCATCCCAGTGGAACAGGCAGTTTTGTCTTTTCAAACCACCACTCTCCCAAATCTAAAATTTTGAATAAATTTTTTTCTGAGTAGGTAATCTGTCCTTCGTGAATTATTAAGCCCGCATCAATTTTTCCTGCATCCACCTCATCAATAATTTTATCAAAGGGTATGAATACAGGTTTGAATTTGTCTTCAAAAATTTTTAACAATAAATAAGCAGTGGTCCATTTTCCAGGAATACCAATAAGTTTGCCTTTTATCTCTTTGCCTGCCTTTGATTTTGAAACCAGAACTGGCCCGTATTTGTAGCCAATGCTTCCGCCTGTTTTCATTAGATAATAATTTTTGGCAATGTAAGGATACAAATGAAAGGATATTGCAGTTGCTTCATAAATAAAATTTAATGCCCTGCTATTCAGCGTCTCAATATCACTTAAGATTCCTTTAATTTCAAAGCCATTTGTATCTATTTTTTTGTTTTCAATCCCGTAAAACATAAATGCATCGTCTGCATCTGGTGAATGTGCAAAATTTATTTTTGGCATTTTTTTAAATTTTAAGATTTATTGTTGTTGTGTAACCTCTCAAAAAACTTAATCCAATAAGCGCATCAATATTTGTCTGTGGCAGCATGTTATGATACACCATTAGAACATTATCCTTTTCGATGCCCGGTGCTTTGATTTTTTTAATAGTAATTAGGGGCACTTTTTCTGGTGCTCACCCCGTTAAATTGGGATAATTAATTTGTGAGATATTTTTTAAAAATCTACTAAAAAAATATTTTTTAGTAAATAAATTTTTTGAAATATCATTTAAAAATCCAAAAGATTTTTAAAGATTGAAAACTCATAGTTTTCAGTATTTTAAAATCTCGTAAATTTTAAAAGATTGAAAATCTCAAAGATTTTCAGTAAAATTAAATAGTATGATATTTATGAATTTAATTTTAAACATTAACTTAACTTAATAATTAGTGGTTGTGTGCCATATGAAAGGGAACACTTTTTTTGACATAATTAATTAAATTTTGAACGTAACTATTCAGCCACCCTAAAAAATACGCTCACTTTGTTCCACTCACTTCGTTCGTGTCTTTTAAAATTTCATAAATTTTGAAATTATATTTTTTTGAAATTTTCAGAGGTAAATTTCCTACCTCCTGAGTAGTTAGTATAAATTTATGTTCCCCTTTATTTGACACTCAACATTTTAATTTTTGTTAAAAATTTAGATAGATGGAGGATTTTCATGTCATCATCTTTTACACTGCAACACCCCAAACCAACATTCAGATAACAATAAAACACATATCCCAAAATGCAAAAAAGCATTGAACAAATTCCAAACAAAATTCCTGCATTTATACCATAATAAATATTCACAGTAATTGCTGAAAGGATACACGCTAAAATTATAATAATAAGTTTTTCAATATCAATCTCAACATATATTTCTTTTGTTTTTTTTAGTGATTTTAGAATCGTCGCCCGTATAATTATCTGTATTCTCGTCCTCACCTACATCTAAAATCAATGCCCCGACATATTCGCAGTCCTCGCATACATATCTCGCATCTGTACTACTATATCCTCCACCAACAGATGTTGACATTCCACTATAATTTATTTTGTTACTTCCGCATACAGGACATCTCAAATCCTTTGCCAGGTTATTATTGTTTTTATTTTTGTTTTTATATTATTCTGGGAAGATTTAATTTATTCTGTATTTGAATTAATTTCTATTGAAATAAATTTAAAATATTTATCAAAGATAAAATTATTATTGAATAAGATAACAATGAAACCAACAACGAAACCAACAACGAAACCAACAAAACCAGTCCCAACAACCTATAAACAGGCAGGAGTAGATATTGACAAAAGGCAGGAAGTAATGAAAAATTTTATAAATTTAATGCAGAAGACATTTAAATTTAGGGACGGCGGGATAGGAAAAGTACTTATGGATGTAGGGAATTATGCAAACCTTGTTGAATTTGGCGATTACGGAATTGCATTTAAAACAGACGGTGTCGGAACAAAAGTACTTGTAGCACAGGAACTTGATAAGTATGATACTGTTGGAATTGATATGGTTGCTATGAATGTTAATGATCTGATTTGTGTCGGGGCGGAGCCGGTTGCACTGGTTGATTACATTGCTTTGCAGTCAGTTAATGAAGAAATTTTAAACGGACTTTCAAAAGGAATTTATGAAGGTGCAAGGCGGGCAAATGTGGCAATAACAGGAGGCGAGACTGCAATTGTCCCTGACTTAATTAAAGGACTTAAAGCTAAAGCTAAATCTAAGGATAAAAAGGGCTTTGATTTGAGCGGAACTGCACTGGGGATTGTCAGGAAGGACAAAGCCATTGACGGAAGCAAAATTAAGGTTAATGATATTATTATCGGATTTGACAGCAACGGAATTCACAGCAACGGATTAACACTGGCAAGAAAGGTTCTGCCAAAGAAATTTTATCCAGAAATTTTAAAGCCAACGAAAATTTATGTTAAGGAAATTTTGGAAATAATAAATAAATACGATGTTCATGGACTGGCACACATAACAGGGGGCGGTTACAGAAATTTATTGCGATTAACAAAATACGGATTTGAACTGCAAAATCTGCCTGATTTAAATGAAAAGCACACAAAAATTTTCGCTGAAATTCAGGAATATGGCAATATAAACGATGAAGAAATGTATAACACATTCAACATGGGAATCGGATTTTGTGTAGTTACAAACAAGACAGATGCGGCGGAAATTTTGAAAAACTACAAATGCAGAAAAATAGGCAAAGTGATTACTGAACATAAGGTGCTGATAGAAATGAATGATAAAAAAATTGAAATTTTAAAGGAAAAATAGACGCCTTTTGTATAGATTATCAGTTTTAAACCTGTGGATTTATAACAACCTCTTTATTATAATTTTTGTATGATGTTGTCTTTTCTATCGTTGTTATAGCATTATTCCTGCCTTTTAAGGTCATAAGTTCGTATTCCTTTATAACATCCTTGTTACTTTTTGAAATCAATAATTTTAATTCTAAATTTTCCAGGTTATCATCTGCTGTTAAATTTAAATTTTTTTCTTTGATAACTTCATTTACATTGACATAAATTTTAACTATGCTGCAGTTTTGTCCGTCAATGACTTCGCTTCCGACAGTTTCTTTTTTCTCCTATCTTTTAGAAAAATCCGTTTTTTGCCGTAGTCACCATCAACATTAAATATACCGGCAGACCTCATAAATTTATTATCTCCTTCTAATTCTCCTTTTAATTCTCCTTCTAATTTCTCTTTTTTTATAAATTTTCCATTCCCTTTTGTTGTTATTTATTGCAGCATAATAAATTTTGTCATCAATCTTATACATTTTTGATTGCAATACTGTATTCAGGATATTATAATTTGATGTGGTGAAAAATTTTTTATCTTTTAGATTTACCGTTACATTCAAGTCTATTTTTATTTCTAAATTCATGCGAAGTAGAAAATTTTACTGCTTCGCTGAACTCGTAAGAATGAATGCAGGATGCTCTCTTAACTCACTCCTTAATCAGGGAATCGGGGAAATTTCTTTGAACTGGCTGGTCTGGCCGGGAGTTTGTGTCACCTGCGATAAATTTTCTTTACTAACTTCACCTGTTTTGTTTGGGTTGTCTGTATTTCCAATACATCCTAATAAAGCAGGGATAAATATAACAAACATACATGGTGGTAGATAATTACAAAAATAATTAACTATTTTAAAGAACAGACAAGAAAGCCCTTCGGGCAAGGTTATACCTTCCTGATAAGTAAGCCCATACTTTATTTTCAAAATGCCAAGTTTTGAAAATATCCGAGCAACCGCGAGGTTATAATACGATAAAAAAATATACAATAAAAAAATATACAATAAAAAAATAAATAAAAAATGGACCAACAACAATCGGCTTTCCCGCTCATGGAGCAGTACTGACATGATCGAGATAATGCTTAACTTCCGCGTTCGGGATGAGAGCGGGTGTTTCCATTATCTCTATGACCGTTGATCCATTATTAATTAGCATTTGGAGATTAAATATTAAATAATAATTTAGGGTAAATTCCTTTGGTTATGTGCTATATAAAAGGGGACAATGGTTTTTTGATATAATTACAGTGAATTTTTCAACTTTTAATTATTTATTTTGAACATTAATATTAGCTTGTCCAACTGTAAGGTTATTCCAATTTTTTGACCCGTTAAAAATTTAGATTTCTATAAAAATAATTTAAATAGAAATAAAAATAGAATTTTTTAGAGAGGGGTTACTTTTTCGTCCATATAGCAATATTTTTTCATGACGCCAAAACGGACTTGAATTTCTATTCAATACTGTAACTTTTTACAATAATGACTATGTTTTGTGTAAAAAAACAAACTTATTTTAAATGCTTATAGTGAAAATTTCAACTTTTGATTATTTATTTTGAACATCAATATTACATATTATGATTTAAAGAATAAATATATGGATAAAAACAATATTATCAAAAGATGTCAAAATGACTATATATTTCATTTTCAATATTTAACTCTAAATTTTTGTAAAAAAAGATATTAGCACATATTTGGAGGTTTGCGGGTAACGAAATTTTGGAATAATCTGTAATGAAGAAATTTATAATGATGGCGGAAACGGGGCAATAATCTTTGAAACAATCGGGTTTGGCAATATAAAGAAGGTGGTTGTTACAGGGCCCAACAGAAATTTGATAAAGGAAACAGGACTTGATTATTATTTTGCATCTCTGGGAGGTGATATGATGATGACTGGGCCGATAGGACTAATAGCAAGTGCAAAGAAAAAATTTGTTTAAATTTTAATTTACAAATCAGGTACTTTAATTTCATCTCACCATTGCTTTAATCACAACATCCAGATCACATAGTTTTTCTTCAATTTCATATTCGTTTAATTTTGATTTTTTCAAATCAAGCGTTGCATTAAGCGATGATTTTCCATCGCCGATAGGAGATACTTCTGTTTTCGTTATATTCACATTTAAATTTTTCAAAACGTCTGTAATTTTGTTAAGTGTCCCAACTTCGTCTTTTATTACCATATGTAAATGCATTGGCTTTTTAACTGTCAAAACAAATGGCGCAGGTATATATTTTATAACTATGAGTATTATGAGCATAATAAATCCGATTGCAAAATATTCATAAATATCAATCATCTCTTTCGGAGACAACAAAATTATTTTCCTTGCCAATGCTATCAATACAATATCAAGAACTGCTATAAGGTAAAAATTTAAGCTCCCTTTTTCAGCAGTTAAACTAATTTTCAGCAATTCCAGTCCGATTAAGACAATAAATAAAGAGCCTAACAACGGCATAAAGTCTGCCCTTCCGGATGTTATTTGAATAAACAGGACATTGATAAATTCATAAAATCCAACACATACAACGATAGCAAGCAGGATAATAAATATATAGTCAAGAATTGCCGATGTAATTTTTAAATTATTTAATGGAAATGGAAATTTTTTCATTTTGTGTTTAATTTGTGTTTAATTTGTGTTTAATTTCATCAATTTTTTAATTTCATCAATTTTTTTGCTTATTCTATTAATTATTATTCTATTTTATTATTGTTATTATTGTTGAGCGATTTCGCCTTCTTTTAACTATGTCCGGATTTACTGGACAACACAAAAATACAATGTGCGAAATAACAATTTAAGTGAAGGAGGTTGCATCCGCACCGAAAGGATGTGGTTTAAAGACAATTCAAATAATTCAAAGATGACTTTGGCAAGAGAACAGGCAGGAAATTTTTATATGTGCAAAAGGAATAAAAATTTATATGTGCAAAAGGAATAAAAATAGCAATAAACAGATTTTATAAGAGATGTCCAAAGGTAAATTTATAAATTTCCTGTAATTTGTTTTGCTTGTTTTTCATAATTTTTAAAATGCTTTTCAACTGCTCCTTCCTCAACAAAAATTTTGAAATCATTGAAGAAGGAAATCTGGAAACAGATGAGGACTGTGGTAAAATTTCAGACTGCAATGAAGGTTATGTCAGCAATGGTAAAAATTTCAAAAATTTTTTAGTTATGCCTTCGTTAATAAATGCACATACACACATAGGCGATTCTTATGCAAAAGACGCTGTTAAAAATCTAAATGTAAAACAATGCTGTGGAAAAGAAGGGATTA
>Ga0210025_1003709_pt1 | contig 13633 bp, 8 predicted proteins | sample CryGeyme20150102_FD_183989 | JGI IMG/M metagenome (GOLD analysis project Ga0210025, IMG submission 183989) | Groundwater microbial communities from Crystal Geyser aquifers in Utah, USA - Crystal Geyser metaG 2015-0102 (SPAdes) (version 2) | ecosystem: Environmental > Aquatic > Deep subsurface >...
GGACCAGATTTGATTTATTGCTGGGCTACAATGTGATGTGATCCCTATCTCCAAGACTTGGATATATGAATCAAGGGGACCAAATTAAGCCCAGGTGGACTGCCATAGGACTCAGGAGTTAGGTCTCTCTCTATTAGGTCGTGTGCTTATGCCTGCTTCCTATACACACACACCACTAGTCTCTACTCTAGTCATAATATCTAATATTTATCTAATAGTCTCCACACTAGCCTTTTACGATAGTACTCAACTACAGCAGTACTACTACTACCGTAGTACTCAACAAGTCGTAATCGGTAGGATCTAGCAAGTAGGAGTAGGTCTAGTATGCACGAATTTCTGATCCAGGCTAAAACATAAAAGATTGATATTTCCCCATATTGTTATGGAAACGGTAAACGCCATCTAAGCCATCATGGAGCAAAAAACGGAGGCTACAAAAAAACAAAGGAGCTGAAACGCCAGTACGCATAGTTAGTGCCAGCGTTGCTCTTCATTGTGATTTCGTACTGTCCATCCGCATTTGGTTTCCACACAGGCCCATTGGCATTCTTTAGAACATAACATTGTTGCATATCGGAGGCTTCGGTCACGAGTTCGCCATTGATGCGTATTTCTAATGTTCCGTATTTTCTTTTAATTTCCTGATCACTTGGCAAAACCTGATTTTTTTTGGGTCTTCTCCGCCATCCGAAGTAATCGTGCATGTCACCTTCGCCGCAATTACCCCACAAGCACTGACGCACACATAACAACAGCGGCAAGAATTCACAGATGTGAGAACCATTTTCAAACAGACACCTGCACACTGCCGTGTATTGAACAGATGTGCGTCGTGGACACTCCGTTAACTTACCTTCTTCAAGCATGCTAGAACGTAGCCCTTGCTCTTTGATGCGTCGAACTCAGTGTAGTGTTTCTTTTCAGATTTGTTCGGTAAGATTAACGATTTCTGACCTTGCAGAGATGACATAAAAAAGTAATCTTTGTAATCTAAATTGGTGGGCTCGTCGCATACTTGACGATCTTCATGTGCAGCCACCAGCACCAATTGACCATTTCTGCCTGCTCGAGGATCCTTATATTCGACAGCTCCTTCTTTTCGGGTTTCCTGTTCCATCACTTCAGACTCTTTACTGATAGGATACTTCCAGGATGATTCGTAATTTTGATCGAAAATAGTTCCCGTTGTCGTAAAGTTCTCTGTCAAGAACCCTTGGAAACGAATCTCCGCCGGTAAAATAGCTGTATGACAGAAAGCCGTCTCCTTGTAAAATACCTCCATATCTACGTCAGTCAAATGTGTATGCCTGTCGTTGTCTTGCCATCCTACCTCCAACTGGCGTTTGAAAGGCTCTGGTATTGGCGACGCAAAGATGTTATCATAATCCTTTTGTTCTTCTTGATCGAGAGCTTGTAACTTTTGCTCGAGTCGACGTTTCATATCCTCCAACGTTTCGCTCTCCTTGGTTTCTGTTGTTTCCATGACAACCATTTTTTTTAGGGCATCTTCAGCGGCATCTAAATGGACCATGGCTAACAAATTTCCGTTCAATGCGTGTTCTTTCCAACCAGGATGCCACCCTGCTTTAAATTTTCGATTGGCGCAGATGGTCGTATTGTACTTGTGCTCTTTACAACCTGGCTCGCCATCTTCGAGCCTGCCGCCACATATAAAATACTGGATATAGGGGGGCATTTGGTCGATTTCAGCATCCGACTTGCCAAACGTGTTGGGAATCTTATTAATAATTTTTTGAAAGTAGGCATAGTCCCAATCCATGGTTGTCAATCCCAAGTCCTGAAATACCTTGGGAACAAACTCAGCCTTTTGTGAGTGAAGTGTAAAAAAGGCAGGACGATAACGAACATTTCCGGGCTGTGAAACTGAATCGGCAATCTTGGAAAGTCCTGCCGCATGGTACACGTACATGATCATTTTCCAGGGGGCGCGTCCATCGGTCATTCCATAATCCCAACTGAAAAAGTCCACATCTCGCCCAAAAACGGAATTGTAACAGAGTGCAATCTCATCGGCACTTGCCGTTCCTCCCATGGCATAATTCTTGGCTACAAAGTCGAGTCCAATCTCTTGAAAGATGGGCGCAATGGCTTCACCCATTCTGGCGGTGTAGGATTCGTGAAACATATTGCCGTGACCTGCCGAGGCACTGTGAAAGGAACAAGAAAAATAATGGTTTGTGGTGAGAATCAAAGTTGTAACAATCCAAAAAGTGAGAAAGACGACATGGATAATCGATATCTACTGAGCGAAATCAACATTCCATTCCAGAAACAACAGTGCGTCTGTCGCCTGTCCTGTTGCCTGTTGTACTGTTGTGCATGATATATATGATGCAACAACCCAGATTAAGAAACGACAAAACAGATTCAAAAAAGTGTGTACCTGTGACCACCTGTAGCCCACGTAAATTTCGAATACAACCCGTTATTGTTGCTGTTGTTTTCATTCCTCAAAAATCGACTGTCACCACCACCTCCTTCCTTCTTGGCACACTCATCGAGACAAATAGGTTTGACATGGAGCCGTTCTTCCAAAATATTTAATCGAATTTGCAACAGCTTGATCAGCCACTTGCGCACCAATCGATCCCAGGCTGGACCTGGTGGACCTGTCGGCTTTCGATCCTTTGCCAAAAGTTTGGGATCCTTCCAGAGCATGTTCCGTCCGACACTGGTTCTCTTCGAGGTGGTTGTATCGTCAAAAACAAATTCTTTAGGTTCAAACACATTTAGGTATGTATCGTTTCCATAGTTTTTCTTAAGCGTATTTTCTACCCAATCTTTGCGCTTAGCCTCGAAGCGTTGCAACATCTCAGAGGGCTTCAAGATATCCGCTCCGTCAAAGTATGTAAGATCCTTGAAGGAAGGATTCTTACATTTTTTTTCGCATTCGCTGCTTCCTTTGACAGATGTCGGAATCAACAATATGGCTGAGTATGCAGCCAATACAGCTAGCACGATCTTTGTCATCATCTTCATGTTATTATCTTGTGTTATTATCTTGTGTTATGATATGATATGATATGATTTGATAAGATATGATTTGATACGATATGATACGATACGATACGATACGATACGATACGATACGATAATATTACGTTATTATGTTATGAAAAAGATAATATTATTTATTATTGGAATGCAATGCAGATGTGACCGTGGGTTGTTTTATGGGTACCAGGTACTGTAGCTAGTAAGTACTACTACTACTAGTAGTAACGGTAGTAGACTTCTTGAATGATTACTGGTACCAGGTAGTACTAGTAGCTGGTTTGTAGTAGGCGCCTAGTACCAGGAGTAGTATCAGTAGTACTGTGGCCTGCTCAGCAATGTTATTACTGTACTCATTTGGATTTAATAATATGATTCTCGGAATTCAGTCCGCGTTTTACTCGAGAATTTCCAAAAAGTTACGGTACCAGGAGGGTACGGTACGGTAGGACTGGTAGTCTACCTGGTACCACTCGTAGTACCTGGTAGTATTGTTGATTCACGAATAGGAGTACCAGGTACGAATACTGTACCGTACGTCGCAGCATAGCAGTACGAGGTTGAAGAGTGTACCTGGTACCTGGTAGTACTCAGCTCCATTCTGAAGAAGCTGCATTCCTAATAAGCAACAATAATACTGGTACTTGCCAATTTTCATCCATGTGCAAAGACAACAGCAATCTCAAACAGTACTACTAGTAGCTCTAGCTAGTAGTAGTAGTCCTACTAGCTCCTAGCTAGCTCTACTAGAGTCTACAATACTAGACTAGTACTCAGTAGTACCGCATTGTACAAACTTTAGGGATGACATGCATCCTGGAAAGCACAGTTGTTCAACTAAAATACCAGTACTCGGAAGCCAGACGTGTAGATTTTCTGATAATATTGTTCAGAGGGATGCAATGTGAAAAAAGAACAGCTGCCATAATACTGGTAGTTATGCGTAAGTCACCTGGCATGACACTTTGCTTTTCCCCAGCCCATACTAATACTTATTACCAATCGATTCAAACAATGATAAGAAAGGCGAACGACTATTAGTACCGCACTAGACTACTACCGTACTTTTTGGCAAATCTGGAGAAAGAAAAACGCATCTCCTGCCGCGGACTGAGCGATTGGGCTCCACGCTGCGCTGCGCTGCACCACGCTAGCGATCTTTGAATTGTTTCCCAGGCAGGTTGGTGTCAATCTACCGACTACCATGGGAGACTTGCTTTGTGTGCAAAGGAGCAATTGCTGCAATAAGCCAAAGCAATGATGCTGAAGGGACGATTTATATTTTATATGTCGTGCTTATAGCGTTCATGTTTTTTCATCTATACTACTACTATTTCTGCTGAATTCGTTCAGACAACCAAGTTTCAGCTCGTGGCTGGTTTGATCGCATCCCTTGGTCTGCGAGGGTGGGACGTGGGACAGACAGTCCAATGCTAAGCTGCATCTTCAGAACATTCGTTGTCCTCTCTTAGGGGTTAATATAATAAATGTATGCATATGATTATATAGTATATAGAAAGTACGTACAGTACTTTCCTCTGTGGATTCTGCGTGGATGTTGTCCAAATAATATTCTCATGGAAGGCAATTTTTAGTACATGCTATTCTCTCCGGCTAGCGTTTTCGTTTGTTTCCAGTATTCTTCTTCTTGCCTTTCTTGAGCTCAATAAGTTCGCCGTCCGTACTCTTTAGCACACCGTTGCTTCCGTCGAACAAAGCATTCCGCTTGACACCCTCGTTCATGGTTAGGGTATAATTGTCAATTTCTCTGTTGCCTTCATATTCGCTAGGTGAAACGTTGTCGACGACGCCGTCTTCTGTCGTAATGTAGCGCAAAATGACCCGATCTTCGTTTTTGCGACGGTACAAAATTACGTTCCGCATGACTCCGTCCTCGTTTTCGTACAGATCGTCACGTGAAATGCATCTCATGGTCGAAACATCCAATTCATTCGTGGTTTGCGAGAGAATGTCCAGTTTAAAATAATTGTTGGGATTCTTGGCACTGTCGGCTATGAATTCATCGCGAGTGTAAGGGACCTTGGATCCCGGCTTCTTGCCGTATCGTTTGGATTGTATCTTCTTGACAAAGCTATTCAACGATCCTTCGCCTAAAAGACGAGAAACATCCCTGATTGTAGTTTGTTCAATGTACCTCGTCAAGAGCCGGAGCAGGTAGGCTCGTTCGTATGTTCCAATTCCATCTGAAATCCACAAACAGGAAACAATTTGTGTGGCGAGCGTTGGTCCATTGTACTGACTGTCTGGCATGTAGGATTCGATCGTTCCAGTGGAAGGAGTTCCCGAAAAGAACAGTATGGTACGTGGGCCCGATGTTTTTGGTCCTGCATGAACAACACTTCCCGGCAAAGAGGCCAGCGTTCCCACCGGTATTTTTTTCTTGGTGATCATGCGAGCCTTTAGTTTCTGTTCGGGATGAAGAACATTTCCAAAGCAACCGATCAAAAATGGGACCGCGTCGTGATTTTTCAAAGCATTCACAACAGCCGGTGGAACATTGGGACACTGGCCATCGCAAAATACATCCGTGGTTTCCCAAAGATGAATCACGTCATCTGGCGTAGAAATGGTTTCTAAGCTATTAGTATGCATGTCTTCTTGTCCTGTTGGTTCTACAAAGTACGTTCCTTCGGTTCCATCCGATACAAAGAGACCAAATTGATAGTTTGGCAATACCAGATCAATGTGAGGTGTTTGGGCGGGACATCTGTACAAGGACACTAGGAGGGAGAAATTTTGAAATTCGTAATCGATCTTGTTGTTGTTCTTGTCGGTGGTCAATCGAGGATCCATCTTGGCCTGAAGACGACAGTAATTTAGAATATAATCCTTGGCTTCAATGGCAGTTGGAACTGTTTTCAGTTGTGCGCACACGATTTCATCAAAGCAAGTGGATTCTTTGTCGATAGCATCGACAAATATTTCGATTCGTTCACCTTCAATGATGCGAACGGAATCATTTTCTGGATGTTGTTTCATAAAATTCATAATTTTGGTTTGAACCTTTTCGAGCTTGAGATGGTGATCAATTTCCTTCAAGATGGTAATGACTACAGCAGCATCAGTAGCAGCCGTCGTCGTCATAGGTGCAGTATTCGCAGAGGTGGTAGTCGTGGACTCAGTCAGCAAAGGAGGATACACGAGACACATTCCTGTTTCCGGATCACCAAGCTGTTCGATACGCGTCGATGCTGTTTGTGCTGGTGGCATTTCTGTAGCACTATCACGCTGATGTTTCGAGGAAGTAGTATCACCAATAACATTACCACTATGAGTGCTTGCGATTGTTGTATCGCTTTGATTTGATTCCATCAAGGTACGATTTCTGTTGCTGTTGCTGTTGGTGTTGGAAGCGTCCCAGTCCGCACTTTTACTACTTAGAATGCTGTTATTATGGTGAGTATAGGCAGCAGTTGCGGTAGTAGAAATACCACTCATATCAGAAGCAGAAGTAGCGCCTGATGGATCTCCTTTTCCTTCCACGGGCTGCTGCTGCTGCTGCTGCTGCTGCTGCTGCTGAATCTTGCAAGAACTGTTTTCTGATACCAATGGTTTTCCTGAAGAAGGCCCAAGAGGCACGGCCAAAGAAGGCGCCGACATCATGAGCGTAGAAAAGGTGTTTTTTTTTTCGTTGGACGCCCAAAAACGACAATTCGTGTGGCGTATTGCGCGTGGTGTACTGTGTACTTTTGTAGTAATCAATGACTACTGTAGAATTTTCGTCTTCTTTTTGAATCAAGACAAGCTGATTGACAGGTCAAGCTCAAAACTTACGAGTAGCGCTGTTTGTTGTTATGAAAGTTATATTGAAAGAGTAGACTACTGGCCCGGCACCACTGCTTGTAGCTTTTCAGAATAAGGGTGGTTGAGAGTTGAGAATACTATGGCGTGGTGCCGTACTTGTTGCTAATTTTTTCGTCTTCTGCAATAACGTACTCTACGAGTAACTGTTGCTAATTCTCCTAACAGCAGCTAGCTAAGTCGGTACTAATGTATTCCAGTGCTACTAGTAGCTAGTAGTAGCAACTGTTACTACTCCAGCTAGCTAATACCTCGCACTACTACTACTAGCTAGACTACTCTACTACCAGAGTGGTACCTGGTACCTTAGTACTATTCAATACCTGGTAATAGCTACTGTATCAGGTACCCAGCTAGAGAGTCGCGAATTGCTTGTTGTCAGCGAGAGAGAGTACAAATAGCTATAGAGGCGAGTACTAGCTCGCTACTATAACTGTAGAAGAGGATCCACTAGTAGTACTAGAGTATTAGTACAAAATTGCGTGTACTGGTACCAGGTTACCGGTAGTACCTGCCTGGCTGTACTCTGTGTTCTTCTGATGATGCGCTGGTTTCTGAATCATGATTCGATGCAGCTGTTAATCTAACTTCTACGTGGACTCAAGGTGCTACAGCTAATGTAGCCCTCCTTTGAACAATGCTCTACTGCTATTCTAGACTACTACCTGGTAGCTTGGATTAGCTAGTGTAACTACGATTAAATCTTTCCTCTCAGCACTGGACTACGAGTAGAGCAGGCGAAGTAGCCGAGTTAGAGCCCTCTCTCTCTCTCTGCCCCTGGGTGCTGATGGCCTGCCTGAAGCAAGGGGAAAATGTGCAAGCAAAAACAAAATTCATGCTTTCCTTACGGCTGGGGGCAAACAACAACTCTTACTGGATTCTACAACTGAACTAAAAAGTTGAAACATAATAAGTTTCTTCAAATAATCGTGCTTCTGTGACATTAATAATTCATTTACCAATCCAACATTCAGCCAAAATGAGCTTGTCATCATTACTCGATGAAGCAAAAATGTATTCCGGGTGAGGATTGAACTCTGTAGGATAGCAGGAATCTTGGTGTGAGTGTTCATCCGCACAACTCCTCCCATGTTAAGATTCTGTTGTTGACGTACCACGACCTTCTCGGTGTAAACGAGACGTCATAACCACTAGACCACCAGAACATTACTAATATAACAGCACTAAGCAGCAAAATTTTAATATACAAACTTTTTAAAAAGATGTATATACTTATTTTAATTAGGCTGTAGAGTACTACTAGCTAGTAACACTATTAGATAAAGTACGAGCGAGTGAATAGCTACGAGTGTTTAGCTACGAGTGTTTAGCTACGAGTGCATAGCTACGTGTGCATAGCTACGTACTATTGCCTAGTAGTAGCAGAGTGCACATGAAGTGTCGCTAGGTCAAATAGGACTCCGCTAGTAGTACATAATAAGTCTTGTTAGCAGCTAGAGAGCGATGTTACAGCTTTTGTCTTTATTCATGTTGAATTGCATCTTGTTGGGGAACGAACTTCTGCTACTAGTACTACAGAGAAAAGACTCATCAGGGTGCTTCTCGCTCTCCAATATTGGACCCAATAGCATTGCTTGGTGGCTTATTGCGACGACCCTCGTTTCGATCCCATGTCCTCGTAAATTCGATCAGTCCTTACGAGACTATTTGGGTTTGTTTGCTCGCCAAAAGTGTACTTTATTATTTAGGAAACGATATTTATATTATTACGATGACGTGCCACACGAAACAATAAGAATGACGACGAGACGAGCTCCCACACTATTTGTAGCTTGTAGCAGCCGTCTAAGTCATCCAGCCATTCAATCGACTAGCCAGCCAAGCCAGCCTTCGTCATTCATCGTCGTACATCCTTGTACTAGTAGAGAAAGAGTCTATGCTGATTTGATTATACTAGTCGGCGGCATATTGCAGCACTTCTATTCTGAAGGAATTTCCAATTTCAGCACGGTTGCTTCTGAAAACTCAGGAGCGTGAATAAGAAAAAAAAGGCAAAGAAAAGCCTTCAGGGAAGACCTGAGTACTACACAAGATTGCGGCGGGTATTTTAGTTGTATGAATGATCAGTTTTAAAAACGACTTGGTAGATCCGCGCACGTTCATTTGGGATTGTGTTGCCAAACAGAAACCAAAGTTGCAAAGTTTGAAAGATAAATCCTACTGTCGACTCGCGCGTAGTCTTTTGGATTAATATTTACGAGGATGTCAAGAAACAGAAGGCGCGGGAAAGGGAGTCTCGGGACTCGGCGTCACTTATTTTGCGATGCTTTTCTTTAAACGTAGCCATCGCCACCACCACAACAAAAATGGTATAAGCAGCAACAGCAACCGTTACAATCCAGACAACGAGAGTCCATCCTCATCATGTTGCAATCGCTCTGTTGAAAACCAAGTCGCGACACGAGAAGTATCTCTTCGTGAGAAAAACAACATCATTCAAGAACTGCAAAACAAGCAAATTGAGCCGGTTGTGTTCGGGGCTGTGCAACGATGAATAATCCCCCGATTCTTTCGGTTTGGATACAAGCATGTCCGTTGTTACGAGTGTTTCCTCCTCCTGTTGTTCTTCTTCGCTGTCGTCCGTCTACGATATCCAGTATTTGTGTTCTTGTTGACAGCGATCATCTCAAAAAAGAAGTAATCATCTCAAAAAGAAGAAACATGTTCTGACGGTGGAACTGGCGGTGTCTCGTTTTGCAAGAGATGAAGTCACTGGACAAACTCTCAACGTTCAAAGCTTGGAATGTCAGCTCTAAGAACAGCGCTGTTTTGTTCAACAATTGCAACAGCAGCAACTGGACAAAGCAAAGCAAACCAATCCAATCAACGAGTACACGACCAAAATACTTTACCCAATAAACAAGTCTTGTACCAACAAAGGCTCTGTTTTTCTACGGTGCCAGCAGCAGAACAGGAATCAAGTACAGTTGTTTGGTCGTCAATCACTTTTTTTGACGGAACAAAATCAATGAAGCCACTATAGAAACTGTCCATGATAAAATGAATATACATAAAATGATGGCACATTTTTGTTTTCTCCCAATAAAATTACTGTTGGATGTCGGATACCGACAATTGCCAAGAGCAATAATCAGTACTCTACTACTTCATTCGTACGGAGGACAGAGGAGTATTTCATATGTCTATTTGGTGCAGTACGTTAAGGGTGGCAACGTGTCGGAAGCAGTGTGCTTGGTACTTTACTTTGATCCGATCGCCTTGGATCGTTGATACGGATCGTTGGTTACCTGTATCTCTCGTTGATGCCGTTGTTGTGTGTAACTGACTTCCAGTGCTATGTCGTTGGTCCTGGGGATACCAATCCCCGACCAGCGGGCGCCATGAGCACCTAAGTACTGTCTCTTGTTGTGGTGGACATCGTCGTCATACCATCGTCGTGATTCATGAACGAAGCAATTGTTGGGTCTCGACTAGGACTGTGAACTGTGAATACTAATTGACAACTGACAGCGATTATGCGGTGAGTGGGTGCATGATGGGAACTTTTTGGAGCACACAACACCAAATACACGAGCTAGTATTCCCTTCTTTTGACAAGTCTTGTCCTGTCAAGAACGGAAACATGCACGTGATTCCAAGAAAAGTATGCGCGAGCATCTTTACTTCTTTGTTCTACTTTCGTCATGTCGCGATATCTAGTCCAAGTCCGATGCTGCTGCTTGTCGTCGACTTGGAATAGAGAGAACACGTCGTCCTCGTGCCATCGTTAGTGTCACCGCGACTGAAAATGACGGTTACTGTGGGAAAGTTTTCCCACTTCTTGAATGTCCAAGACATTTTAATCGACGAGGGGAGTGCGGTAGTCACTTCCCTGTAAGGTACGTTCTGTTCAAGCAATACGATAAAATAATACTTCTCTGATTTGACCCGCCACTGCCGAAGAAAACAGTACAGTAGAATCTGTTCTCCTGCTTGAAGCTACGTAGCACCACAGCAAATACATTTTTTCGTACCGTTGTGTAATGTATTTGTACAAGCAAAGAATTTTTTTGATGATCTTCACCGTACAAGAATGTGAAACCTTACTTTCTTGAAATCAACTGATTTGTTCTCCGATGGGGTGCCAGTATAGAAGCCCTCCAGTGTAACAGCAATTATGGTCGATGTAGCGACAACCCTCCACCAGCCAACCATTTGGTTGAGAATGAATATCATTATCATCACCGACGACAACAACTGCTACCAGGGGTGTACCGCGTGAACCAGAAAATATTTTTTTGAGCAGTCACCGAAAAAAGAAGAGACATTGTTTTGAGTTCAAATGGTGGAACGTCTACTTTGACGTTCGAATGCGTTCTCTCTTGTCTTGGGAACTTGTCGTCATCGACATGGTCATCGTAACCTCGTTGGCTAGTACTCAGTGCTGCTCTAGTACTCCCAATACTATTACCTACTCTATGCACAATGGTAAAGTCGTAAAACACTACATGAGCTAGCTAGAGTAGTTAAAGTAGTTGTAGTACTATTTTCCACAAAGCTTGAGGACGTCCGTACACAGACCGTAAAGTTCCTGATCGTTCATTTGTCGACCGATACGTTCAAAGAGTTGAAAACTGCTGATTGCCTTGACAGCATCCAATGATCCCATAAGATCCGTTAAAGTCCGTTCTGAATGCAACAGCTGATGTCGAATCAATCGTAACAAGGTCAAGTAATTTTGTCGTAAATTAACAACGGTTCTTCTTTCTTCCTGCTGGTGGTTGTGGTTGTGGTTGTGGCTGTGGTGCTGCTGCTGCTGCTGCTGCTGGTGGTCATGAATAGTAGTGGTGATTGATGTAGTAGGAAACGTCAAATAGGCAACGACGGCGTCATCTCCCCTGAGTGCGTAGGCTCGATTCGTAGAAGATCCAAGTTCTACACCATCTACGATGTAGGGAGCCGTCGGTAGCAAAAACCACGACCAACAAGATTCCTTCCGACCATTTTTGATTTCTTCTATGGCTTGCCAAAAATATTGTTCGTGATGGTAAACAAAACGACATTCGATATTGTGTGGATCTCCGTCTCTTTCTTGTTCCTCCGAGTCATTGCGACGGCGGCGGCTAGAACTAGTACTACTCGTAGTAGTAGCAGTAGTAGTAGCAGTAGTAGTACTACTGCTGGTTGTAGTGTTCTTCTTTTTCTTTGTTGGTGGCTGTTGCTTCGTGGAAAGATCTGGTAATGCTGTTGAGGATGAGGGTCTTTGCTGCTTTGACAACCACAACAACGAGGATGGTTGTTCTGGAGGATTCATTGTTCAATACTACTTAGTCGATGTTGTTTCGTTTTTTGCTACAACTCAGCTCCAGCTCCAATATTGGCTCCGTATCGATTATTGAAAGAATGATAGCTGGCAGTATTATATTTGAGAACTAAAAGGCGGATGATGAATGGAGGGATAAATGAATGGATCAACAAAGAGAGGTGGAGGAAAGTTAGTTGGAAGGTCGTGTCGTGAGTAACTTTTGTTGCTAGTCTAGTAGACTACTCGCAGTTATTTTTATTACTACTAGAGTAACAGTTTACAGTTGTTGTGTTGCGGTAGGAGTACCCTATCTCTATTGTGACGTTTAAAACGGGACTTAGATCATTATTTTGAAGTCATTGATTTATTATTTCTGGGTAGCTACGGTAGAGATCATCAGATCAGCATCATAAGATGATTGTCTAGGTCTACTAGTCTAGTACTACTACAGTAGCTAGTATTACTATTCTACTACACTACTGTCGTAGGTCGACTCTTGCGATTCAAGCAAAAAAATGAAATAATTGTAAAGATGAACTGACTAGGTATAGTCTTACTCAGCTTCACTAACACGCACAGCAGGAGATCTCAATAACAAGAACTCGTCGAACCACGTCAACAGACATTTAATTTAATGACCACACGTCCTCTTAGCTACTAATAGAACTAAAACATGACTGCATTTTTTTAAGCAAACTTTGCCGCCTTGGTCTTGGATTTGTAAACGGTGTAACCGACCAAACCCATAGCCAAGAAGACAGGAGAAGCAAAAAACTGCTCTGCCGTGTACCAACTGGGCAAGATAAGACGAGCGCAAATAACAGTGAGGACGTACTGCATTGGGGCACTGAGACTGTTAGCAGCCAGCCATGTACATTTTGGCGGCCCAGCTAGACCAGGAGGTAGAAAATCCGTCATCAGTGTAGCTTTCTTCATTTTTGCACCGGGCAAAGTTAATGGGGCAGAGTACACGCTAAGGAGCAAAGAACGTGTGATTCATGTAATGCTGGTTGACGGGGACATGGTCCGTCAAGGCAACGTAGCTCGAGGAACGAATGCCATTCACCACGATCTCCTCCCCAGTCTCTGTCATGGGCGCGAAAACACCGTTGCGCTTCACAACGCTGATGTCAGTGACCTTGTAAGTACCTAGCATATCACCTGGCTTGACAGAGTCGGCTCGAACAGGCTTGCCATCGACAAACAGCATATGGTTACTAGTTAGCTCAAGGGGATCCTCCTTTGTGCCATCCGAGAAAATCTGAAGAAAGTCGTATTCGATATCATAATCAAAGTGTGCAGAGAGGAACTGGAATTCCTGCTATCCGTGAAGAATTTGTTTCCGACATGTCACAGTGAACCCACTGCTTGCCTTACACAGCCAGTTTGATGAAATCCTTAATGGCGAACTAAACCCAGACTTTTCAGAGCCAGCCGAAGGGAACGTGAGACAAGGAGACCCGAATCCGACGTCACCGGAATGACCCGAAATGCCCCATCCCGTCTCCCACTCAGAAACAGGAACAC
>Ga0210025_1003711_pt1 | contig 13629 bp, 18 predicted proteins | sample CryGeyme20150102_FD_183989 | JGI IMG/M metagenome (GOLD analysis project Ga0210025, IMG submission 183989) | Groundwater microbial communities from Crystal Geyser aquifers in Utah, USA - Crystal Geyser metaG 2015-0102 (SPAdes) (version 2) | ecosystem: Environmental > Aquatic > Deep subsurface >...
CCTGACTTTGGCTGGCAAGAATTTTTTTAAAAGGGAAACTGCTTTCTCGGCCCTGAATTCCTGGAAAAAACCCAGGGCGACATTGACTATAATAAAAAGCATGACGACCAGAGCGTCGATCATTTCTCCTATCAAAAGGGCGACTATCGAAGCTACAAAAAGAAGATAAAAAAAGGGTGATTTAAACTGCCTTAAAAAAATATCGAATAAACCGGTTTGTTTTGTTTTGACCTCATTAAATCCATGAATTTTCAGGCGGTTTCCCGCTTCTTTCTCTGAAATTCCTTTTTCGGAACTCTCTATGGCCATAAGGGCTTCTTCAGCATTTTTTATTGTGTACTTGGAAAATTTCATGATTTTATTAATCTATTCTATCAAAAATTTTCTTTTTGCCATAGTCATTTTTAATAATTTTATTCCATCAAACAGGTTCTAACCCCAAGTAGTAGAAACTTTGTTTCACTACGGGGCGGGCATCGTCCCGTAGGCGGAGCAAATAGTTTCTTCTATTGAAACTTGATTTTTTAGAGAATCTGTTTTAAATTAATAAAAGGAATAAGGAGGCGATATGGATAATTTAAAAGAAGAAATCATAGCTGCAGGGAATCTGATTGAGCAGAATGGTAAATTTATTTTAGTGCAAGAGAAAAGAGCTGACTCTCGAGGAATGTGAAATTTTCCGATGGGGAGAAAAGAGGTTAATGAAGATATAATTTCATGTGCGAAAAGAGAAGGTAAAGAAGAGACGGGCCTGGATTTAAGACCTATCTATTTAATCGGAAAATACACCTTCTGTCTTCCTTCGGGGAATAAAGTTATTGCTTACATTTTCAAATCAGAAATTGTGGGCGGAAAATTAAGCACTCCCGAAGATATGATGGATGTAAGACAATTTTCCCTGGAAGAAATCAAAGAATTAGACGAAAAATCTATAGCTCCTTTCATAAACAACGTTATTCAAGATTATAAATCAGGGGAAAGAATTCCTCTTGATGAGGTTGATCTGTAGAAAAACGGTGACTCCCTTAAATAAGGAGTTTTTTATTTAAAACAGGTTTTAACATCGTCCCGCAGGCGGAGCAAATTTTTTCAAGTTTTTGGACTTGATTTTTTGTTAGAAGTTAGATAATTTTAATATAGTAAATTCACAAATTAAGAGGTGTAGAAATGGAGAAAATCAGAGTAATAATTGTTTCCGACAAAGAAAAAGTTGGCTTAAGGCCCAAACTTAAAAGCGAGATTGAACAAAATAACAATCTCGAAGTTGTTCTTTTGAGTAGATTAAAAATTTCTAGGATTAGAGGCGAAATTGTCCCACTAAAACCGACCCTGCTTTTCATTACTGCTTCTTTGTATACTGCCGAGGAATTCAATGAGCTCCAAGGTTTTGTTAAAAAACTAAAGAAACACCTTGCTCAAGCTAGTATTGTTGTTCATACTCCTAAACTTCGTGATTTTAAAATAAAAGAAATTTTTGAGGTGGGTGCCGATGTATGGATTGATGAAAAATTAGACTACTCATTTTTGGGCGGAATCTTAGAAGCCATAATAAAAAATGAGGTAATTTTTCACCCATCACAAGTGATTAGAAAACAAGAAGCCAGTTAAGAAAAATTTTTCTTACTGGTTTTTTATTTATCGTCAATCAGGCGCCTGCCTGTCGGCAGACAGGGTTTTTTGGTAGAATAGAATATATGGAGATTAAAGAGTTTCAAAAAATGTGTGCTGATGTTGTAGATAAAATAGATAAGAAATACGGGATAGAAAGAGACCCTCAACTTGCCTTTACTCAACTGATGGAAGAAATTGGAGAATTGGCGAGAGATATCAACCTTAAACGATTAAGAAGAAAAGAACCAGATAAAGAAAACCTATCTGGAGAATTTGCGGATGTATTTTTACAGTTAGCGATGTTAGCGGAAATGCATAATATAGATCTAGAGGAAGCCATAGAAAATAAAATCAAAAAATTAAAGGAGAGAGGCTATTTAGAAGAAAAATAAAATTTTTAGGTGGTAACTAATAATTCCTTTATTTGTCCTAAAGCAACCTCAGGATATTTAAACACTTCTGCCCATCTTAAAGTTCTAAAATCGTCCGCCAGAACGAGCCGAATCTCAAACCTTAATTTCTCTAGGTTGACTGATTGATTTTTAAATGTTAATCTTACTCACAAGATAGTTGCCTAATAAAAATTTAGTCGAGTTTATTCAGGGAACTAAACTTTAGGATAAAACCTTAAAACATTAATTAAATTAATCATATAACCATAAACATGGAAGGAACAATCAAAAATCTTACAGATAAAGGATTTGGATTTATTACCGTTGATGGCGAAGAAAAAGATTTGTTTTTTCACAAGAATGAGCTGAAAGGCGTAACCTACGAAGAGCTGAAAGTAGGTGATAGAGTTTCTTTTGAAAAAGCTGATTCTCCAAAAGGACCCAACGCAACAAACGTAACCCGCATTTAAGATTTTGTAAGGTCAAATAGATGAAAATCAAGTCCCGCTTCCGGCGGGATTTGATTTTTAATACGGATTAAAATAGTTTATACTGACGATATGCTTGTTGATGATGTAAAAATACGGGTGACAGCAGGGACCGGCGGAAAAGGGGCGGTGGCCTTCAATAAAAATGTGATGTCTCTGGGCCCTGTCGGCGGCAGCGGCGGCAAGGGAGGCAGCGTTTATGTTGAGGGTATTTCCGATTTGGGCGCGTTAAATAAATTCCGCCTTAAAAAAGAATTTAAAACTGAAAACGGACAGGACGGCCGTCCGCAATTTTGCGACGGTAAAGACGCGAGTGATTTAGTTTTGACAATTCCTGTCGGAACCGTGGTGCACAATTTAGAAACAGGCGAAAATATTGAGATAACTAAAATTGGCCAACAGGCGGTAATCGCTCGCGGCGGAGCGGGAGGAAAAGGGAATTTCCATTTTCGTTCGTCAACAAATACAACTCCGAAAGAATTTGAATACGGAAAGCCCGGGGAGTCTCTTGAAATCCGTTTTGAATTAAAATTGATTGCCGATGTGGGATTTGTAGGATTGCCAAATGTCGGCAAATCAAGCCTGCTTAATGAATTAACCAACGCCAAAAGCAAGGTGGCAAATTATCCATTCACAACCCTGGAACCCAATTTGGGAGCTTATTATGGTTTGATACTTGCCGATCTTCCCGGGCTCATTGAAGGCGCGTCTGCCGGCAAAGGGCTCGGCATTAAATTTTTGCGGCACATAGAGCGCACAAAAATTCTTTTTCATTTCGTGGCCGCAGATTCTGCCGACCCGGTTGCGGATTATAAAACGGTGAGAGGCGAGCTTGGAGCGTATAACAAAATGCTTCTGGAAAAGCCGGAATATGTTTTCTTGAGCAAAAAAGACGCGGTTTCAGAAGTAGCTATCGACGAGGCGTCAGAGAAGCTTAAAAGAGCGAAGAGAGAAATCTCTTCTTCTCCTTCGTCTGCCGACGGGCAGACTCGGAAATTCAATAAAAACATAACGCAGATTTCCATATTTGATTGGGACAGCATTGAGCTTGTCAGAAAAATACTTAACGATTTAATTTTAGAAAAAACAGAGTTAAAATTATAATTCTAACGTCGTTCACGATGCGGAGCCAGATTTGACACGATAATTTGATGTACGATATAATAGAATTGTATGGACAAAGATTTTAGTGAGCTGGTTGAATATTTAGAAGGGAAGTTTATTCGTATTGACGAAAGGTTTGATGAAATGAAGAATGATTTTGTAGATTTTCAGACTTCGGTTGACGCTTATGCTAAAAAAGGCGGATACGTTTTTTGAAGAAATGGTTGCACTTTCTCACAAAGTTGACCGCCACGAGAAAGGGTTTCATCAGATTGCGGATAAACTTGGTATAAAGTTAGAGTACTAATTTATATTTTTAATTTAATAAATTCCCACCGCCTCGAAAAAGAGGCGGTTTTTATTATTCGTTTTTAGTAAGATAATTATAGTCTGACTTGACATTCAAATTCCAAAAGATAAAATATCAATATAGATTGATATTTGTGAAAAACTTATGAAATTAAAATGCTGTAAAAATAAAAAAACCAACGGCGAATTAAAAAAGGCAGTTGATTTTTTAAAGGTAATTTCCGAAAAAAACCGTCTTCTTATTTTGTGTTTGTTAAAAAGAGGAGAGATGTGTGTTTGCGAAATATGGCAACACCTTGGCTTGCCGCAAAATCTTGTTTCTCATCACTTAAAAGTCCTAAAAGATTTCGGTTTAATTAAATCACGCAGAAAAGGCACAAAAATTATTTATTCTCTAAATCTAAAAAACATCAAAAAATTTATTTCATTGTTATCCCATTTTATCAAGTAAATTTAATAAAATGATAACTATCAAAATTTTGGGCTCTGGCTGCCCCAAATGCCAGATGTTGGAGGCAAATGCGAAAAAAGCGGTTGAAGAACTCGGATTAAGAGATATTCAGGTCGAGCATATTTACGATATAAACAAAATTGTTGAAATGGGGATAGCTCTTACTCCGGCCATTGCCCTTGATGAAGAAATCAAGGCGGCGGGTCGGATTCCGGATGTTGAAGAAATTAAAAGTTGGTTAAAAGAAATTAAAAAATAAACGTGAAATCAAAAACCGAGCTTCCAAAAGAAGCGAAGGTGAAGAAGAGAACAAAACTCTCTTCGCCAAGATTAATTTTTGGTGTTTTGTTAATTTTTTTGCTTTTGGCTGCTTTAGTTAACTTTGAGTGGTATGGCGCCATTAAAAAGAGCCACTTGATAGAACAGGGGATTTTGCCGGCAGAACCTTTCCCGATTTTGCCCGGAACTCCCTGGTGGCAAATTCCCCTTTTAACTCTTTTTAGTTATATTTCAAAAGCCTGGTTTTGTCTGGGCATGGCTTTTTTGATTGCCGGCGCTGTTCAAACTTTTATTCCTAAAGAATTAGTGGTTAAATATTTAGGAAAGCGAAGCCCCAAGGCCTATTTCATCGCCGCCTTTGGCGGGCCTTTGCTTTCTGTTTGTTCCTGTTCAACCATTCCTTTATTTGCCGCCATTAAAAAAAGAGGAGCAGGGTTGGGACCAGCCATCACATTTTTATTGGCAACTCCAGCTATTAACCCGGCAGCGATAATTTTAACTTTCAGTTTATTATCTTGGAAATTTGTTATCGGCAGAATTATGTTGGCTTTGAGCGCGGCGATTATTACCGGTTTAATCATTGAAAAAATTTGGTACGAACAAGAATTAGATGGGATTTCAGAACTAAAAGTTGAATATCAAGAAAAACCCTTGAATTTGAAGGAAGATTTAAAAGAATGGCTAAAAAATGTTTGGGATTTTGTCAAGAAGATTTTGCCCTTGGTTCTTTTAGGAATTTTTATCATCGGAATTGTAAAGATTTTCTTAACCTCAGAGGTTATCTCCAAATATTTAGGTCAAGGATTTTGGCAAATTGCTTTGTCTTCCATTGTGGGGGTGGTCATTTACACACCTACTTTAGTAGAAATTCCTTTTGTTAGAGAATTGTTGGTTTTGGGAATGGGCACAGGGCCCGCTTTGGCATTTTTGTTAACCGGTCCAGCTTTAAGTTTGCCTTCAATGCTGGGAGTTTCAAGGGTTATAAAATGGAAAATAGTTTTGAACTACGCCTTGATTATGTGGATTTTGGGAATTATCGGCGGACTTATTTTTGTCTATTTTCTGCCCCAAATAAAATTACTTTAAACCCAATATTTTAGAATTATGAATAAAAAAATTATTATTCCAACAATTCTATTTATTATTGTTTTGATTTTTTCTTTTGTTATGCTTTCGCAGGAAAAAAATAAAAACCAGCCAAAAACGAATGAACCAGCTACTCAAGAAAGCCAACAGATCAATCAAAACCAAATTATTCTTTTTTACGGCGATGGTTGTCCACACTGCGCGATTGTGGAAGAATATATTAAAGAAAATAAAATTGAAGATAATATCTCTTTTACTCAAAAAGAAGTGTATTATGATAAAGGAAACGCCGATGAATTGGCAGAAAAAGCCAAAATTTGCGGCATTCCGACAGATTACATCGGCGTGCCCTTATTGTGGGACGGAGAAACATCAAAATGTTTTGTCGGCGATCAGGATATAATATATTTTTTCAATCAAAAAATTAATGAAAAATAGCATGAAAAAATTATCTTTTTATCTACTGGCGATTTTAGGGTTGAGTTTTGTTTTTGCTGAAAAATCATCGGCGGTTTGTCCTATTTGCACTGTTGCTGTTGGAGCGGGAGTAGGTTTATCTCGCTGGCTCGGCATAGACGATTCCATAACAGGTCTTTGGGTCGGAGGATTAGTTGTTTCTATGATCACTTGGACGATAAGCTGGTTTGATAAGAAAAACATTAGATTTAAGGGCAGGGCGATATTAACGATTTTGGGTTATTATTTGTTCATTGTTGTCCCTCTTTATTTTTTAGGCATTATGGGCAATCCCTTAGATACATTATGCGCTTGCGGTTTAGATAAACTTTTACTCGGAATAATTGTCGGCAGTTTTGGTTTTTGGTTTGGCGCCAGCTGGTATTATTATCTTAAAGAAAAAAATCAGGGCAGGGCATATTTTCCATTTCAAAAAGTCGTTATGCCCATTAGTCCCTTAATTATATTAAGTATAATTTTTTATTTTTTAACTAAATAAATATATGCAAGAAGACGAAAAAACAATTCAAAAAATAAATGAATTTGTCCAAAAGGTTGACGCAATGAAAAAACAGGACAAAATGGATTTGTCGTCCGATCAGGATTTAAGTATCGCCATAATGAATCTTGTCAGCATTGAGGAACATTTTTTCTTTACCGGAGCCAAAACGCAAAAGACGGAATATTACGATCTCATTAATGAAGTTCGGGAAATGCGCAAAACACTTCTCAAAAAAATTATCAAAGAATATAAGGGCGAAGTCTGGTGCATTTCCAAACATTTGTTAGCGGCCTCCATGCGACTGATGGAAGTCGGCACAAAGCAATTAGGAATGGGTAGAAAGGACGAAGCTTATGATTTGTTCGGCAAGGCATACAGTCTTTATTCTCTTTTTTGGGGTTTGGATATGAAGTTGATTGACGCTAAAGATATAAAAAAGATTGACGATAGCGCCTTAAATAAGCACGATAAAGAGAAAAAAGGATTTGCGGGTAAATTAGGAGAGTTGGTGAGAAAAATAATTGATTGTTGCATTGAGTAAATAGATTTGGGAATTTTCCTAAATCTTCATCAACCAGGTTCTAACGGACTCCAGCCCACGGAGCAGACCGAGACGGGTATCCCGTTAGGGCGAGCGAGAGGCATAGAAAAATCGCTTAAAAAACGATTTTTTGATAGAATATAAATATGAGTAAAAAGATATTTGTTTTTCTATTAATAGTTATTATTCTTGGAGGGGCGGTAGTATACTTTACAGTATTAAAGCAGGACAGAGTGATAGTCACCAGTGTTAATAGTTTTGAAGAATGCGTTTCTGCCGGTTATTCAGTAATGGAAAGTTATCCCAGGCAATGCAAGACGCCCGACGGCAAAACATTTACAGAAGATATTGGAAATGAATTAGAAAAATTGGATTTGATAAAGATAAATAATCCTCGTCCAAATCAAATTATTGAAAGTCCGCTTTTTATTAAAGGAGAAGCAAGAGGATTTTGGTTTTTCGAAGCCAGCTTCCCGGTTAAACTTTTTGATAATAATGGTTTTCTCTTAGGCGTAACACCAGCTCAGGCCTTGGGCGATTGGATGACAGAAGATTTTGTGGAGTTTACGGCCACGCTTCCTTTCGCAGTTCCTTCTATCCCAGAAGGCAGATTGGTTTTAGAAAAAGATAATCCATCAGGATTGCCGGAACACGCAGACGAATTAATAATCCCGATTCACTTCAAAGAGGCATCAGAAGTTTCGCAGGAGTTTATGACCGTAAAAATATTTTTGAGCGACTCCCGTTTCGTAAATGAGCCTTATTTTGATTGTTCTCGGACTATAGCTGTTGAAAGGCAAGTTCCTAAAACTCTGGCGGTTGCCAAGAGTGCTGTTGAAGCTCTTTTGCGAGGGGCAACACAAGAAGAAATTAACCAAGGATTTGTTTCAAACATAAACTCAGGAGTGAGAATTCAAAGCTTAACTATTGAAAACAGTATAGCCAAAGTTGATTTTGATGAACAACTGGAGTTTCAGGTTGGCGGCTCGTGCAGAGTGGCGGCAATCAGAGCTCAAATAACAGAAACTTTAAAGCAGTTTCAGACAGTTGATGCCGTTATCATCTCAATTAATGGCCGGACAGAAGATATTTTGCAGCCCTGATAAATCTGGTATACTGTTTCACTTATCTCACTTTAGCTTAAAATAGCCCCGACCGAGATGCGTTATGGAACACTCTCAAAAAGCGCCAATTTTCCCTTTAAACCACAGGTTCTGGACCGACTACGGGAGCTCGTAAAAAAAATCGCCAATCAGGCGCCTGCCTGTCGGCAGACAGGGTTTTTTGGTAGAATAAATCAATTATGGAGAAGGACATTGTTTTAAAAGTGGAAAATTTGGATGTGGAATTGGAGGGAGAGAGGATTTTGGAGAATTTGTCTTTTGAAGTTAAAGAAGGAGAGGTTTTAACGATTTTAGGGCCAAATGGGGCAGGGAAGACGGTTTTGCTAAAAACCTTGCTTGGGATTTTGCCTTATCAAGGAGAAATTGAATGGAAAAAAGGAGTGAAGATTGGTTATGTTCCTCAGAGGTTGCCTTTTATAAAAGATGTTCCGATGAGCGTGAAAGAATTTTTTGATTTGAAAAATGTTTCTGGAAAAGAAAGCGAGGAAATTTTAGGGTCAATCGGCCTTGAAAAAGATATTTTGGAAAAGAAAATTGGAGATTTGTCTTCGGGTCAATTTCAGAGAATTTTAGTTGGCTGGGCATTAGTGGGTAATCCCCAAGTTTTGCTTTTTGATGAACCAATGACTGGAATTGATATTTCAGGCCAAGAATCAGTTTATAATCTTTTAGAAAAATTGAGAAAAGAAAGAAATTTAACCATTTTATTAGTGACCCATGATTTAAGCATTGTTTATAAATTTGCTACCAATTGTCTTTGCTTGAATAAAAAGGTTTTGTGTCATAGTGTTCCAAAGGAATTAACGACAGAGCGTCTTTCCCAACTTTACGGCGGGGGGATAAAGTTTTATCGACACAGCCATGAGTAATCAATTTTTATTCAGTTTAATTTCCGGAATTTTTATTGGCGGAGCAGCAGGTTATTTGGGGTCTTTGATGCTGACTAAAAGAATGGCTTTGGTTGGCGATGCCTTAGGTCATGTGGCATTGCCAGGGATGGGATTGGCTTTACTTTTTGGTTTAGACGTTTCTTTTGGCGCTTTTTTGTTTTTGCTTTTGGGAATTTTTTTAATCTGGCTATTTGAAATAAAAACTTCTTTGCCAATGGAGGCTCTGGTTGGTGTCGTTTTTGTTGCTTCTTTAGCAATTGGATTTTTAATTGTGCCCGAACCGGAATTATTGGAAGCTTTGTTTGGAGACATCTCTAAAGTTTCTTTTGAGATGGCTATAGTGTCAATTATTTTTTCTATTTTGATATTTTTAATGATAAATCGTATTTATCCTAAAATGATTTTGGCTAACATCTCTGATGATTTAGCTAAAAGTGAGGGAATAAAAATTAAAAAGCAAAATTTTATTTATTTACTTTCAATTGCAGCCATTGTTGCCTTGGGAGTGAAAATTGTCGGCTCTCTTTTAGTTGGGGCACTCGTTATCATTCCGGCAGCCACAGCCAGAAATCTAAGCAAAAATTTAAAAGAATATTCTTTGGGAAGCATAGTTCTTGGCATTTTAAGCTGCCTTTTTGGCAGTTTGCTTTTTAAAGTCACCTACCTTCCCGCCGGTCCCTTAATTATTCTCACCTCAACTTTCTTTTTCTTAATTTCTTTAATTCTTAAAAGATGAAAAAACCAAAAATAATTGTTTAACATGGAATGTTAAACACTCTCTATTTCTCTTATTACTAAAATCGCCAAGCCCGCCTAAATTTCTTTGAAATTTTGGTGGGCAAGTAGGCAGGGTTTTTTGTGGTATGATAAATTAAAAGGTCGTAATTATAATAAAAAATAAGAGATTAAAAAAAATGAGTAGAGGATGGCAAAACCAAAAGCGACTTAATAAAAAGTTGAAAAAGAGAGGCATTATTAAAAAAAGATCAAAGAAAAAATAATAAAAATTCGCAAAAAATAGCCGCGGGGGCGGTTTTTTGGTAGAATAAGGTAACAGTATCCCTGCCTACCGGCAGGCAGGTAGTCCGCAGAGATGTATTTTTTGCCGGAAAGTTTTTTTAAAAAAACTTTCTATGCTAAAATAATTTTTAATTTGTAGCAATTATTATGGAAAAAATTGGTATTATTACCGATGAGGCAGCTGACTTGCCAAAAGATATTATTGGAAAACATCAAATAGCAATCGTCCCGGTGAAATTAGATTGGCCGGAAATAGAAAATTTACCCGGTGAAAACACTTTCCAGAAAATGAGAGAGGCAGAAAAAAAAGGAATTAAAGGTTTTGGCAAAACCTCACAGCCCTCACCAAAGGATTTTTTAGATAAATATAAATATCAACTTGAAAGGTTTGATAAAATTCTCTGCATTACTCTCACTTCCAAGCTTTCTGGAACTTACAATTCTGCAATTCAGGCAAAAAATTTTTTAGAGCCAGACTACAACCCACCCACCTCATCCTCCCATCCCGACAAGTCGGGACGGGCCCCTAAACAAGGAAAGGTTTTTATTATCGACTCTTTAAGTGCAAGTTCCGGGCAGGCCCTTTTAGTTTTAAAAGCGATTGATTTGATTGCCGCCCAAGAGGGCGAGCCTCGCTCGCCTCGCTTCGCAGGCGAAGCGGGCCACGAAGGGCGGGAAAGCGGTAAGGGAATTGAAGAAATTACGCAAGATTTGGAAAAATTTGTCCCCAGAGTTCAGACTTTTGTAGTATTTGAAGATCCAAAGTGGATAGAGGCTTCAGGTAGAATACCCCATTTGCTAGCCAATGTAATAAGAAGTTTAATGAAATCAGAAATTCGACCAGTTTTGACTTTTAAAAAAGGAAAGCTGGTATTAGCTGGTTTCAAGGCTCACGCCAAAGATGTGCCGACCACTCTTTTTCAGCAATTTGAAAAAACAACAGAAAAAACAAGAAAACAAAGGAAAAGAATTAGAACGGTTATTACCCACGGCGATAATTTGGCCGGGGCTCAAAGATTGAAAGAAATGGTTGAAAAAGAATTCGAGAATACCGAAGTAGCTTTTATAAATATCATCAACAATGTTGTTGGCGCCCCAGCCGGCCCAAATGCCCTGACTCTTGCCTGGTGCGAGATTTAAAAATTATATTTTTTGGACCTAGATAGCCATGCGGTAGGCATCCTCGCCATCTCGATAGTAGCTCTTAATAACCTTGGTAATTTTAAAGCCCAAATTCTGAAAAAAAGATGCGGCTTTTTTATTGCTTGACCTCACCTCGAGAGAGGCTTTTTTTAATCCCTTTTTTTTAAACCTGTTCAGCATAAAACTTACCAATTTTTTACCAATGCCTAATTTTCGGTACTTCTTATCTACTGCCAAAGAATCAAAATCAATCGCTCCAGCTTTATTATAGGCGATAACATAGCCGACGGTTTTGTCGGCTAATTTTGCAACCAGGAAATCATTGGGGTGCTTTTTGGAGAGGTTTTCCAGCCTTCTTTTAGAATAAGCGCCTTGCTTAAAAGAGGCCTTTTCTATCTCAATAATTTTATCAATGTCTGAAGGTAAAAATTTTCTGATGATTAATTTACTTGCCATATTGAAAGAGGGGGATGGCTTCAAACAAGCGGCTTTTCCATTTATAGTTGTTTTGGAGAAAGTCAATTTTTTTCATTCCTAAATTAATGGCATCGTCAATTTCCAAAAGATTGACAAAGTTACCGATGCCGGGAAATTCGGCGACATTGTAGCCGCATTTGACGGTATAATAGGTGCTATTTAAAAGACAGATCAGGTCAACACCGGCTATTTTTTCTCCTATTTTAACTGTCATCATTCTAATCTGATAAGACTTGCCGGCCAATTTTATTACCTGCTGGAAGGTTTCGATTCTTCGGGGATCTTCCCAGTCGGCCTCTTCTCCTTTTTCACTGAACCTTTTCTTGGCCAATGTTATCAGATGAGCAAGGTCAGAAAACTTGTTGATGATGATTTGGGGATTTTGCCTTCCAATTCTGCGGTAGTCTTTTCTCAAATCGTGTCTGGTGTTTTTCTTTAAGGTCATCAGATAATCCTCAAAATTTACGATGTTTTCTAGATTCAAAATGTACTTAGATTCATCTGGCTCAAATTTAACCTGGTTTCCCACTAAATTTACGGATTCCTGTGAAATGGCGTTAAGGAAAAGAGGTGAAGGGGCAAGTTGAAGCAAAAGAGGGATGTACTTGGGTTCTTTGCTAAAAAACCTGACCTCTTCCTGCCAGGGGCTGCCAAACCAAACATATTTTTTTTCATCTTCATCAAACCAAAGAGGCAATAAAGCCAAATTTTCAGTGGGGGATTTAAGTAAGAGAAAGTGTGGTTGGAAGCGATAGCCAAGGTAAAAAGCATAGCGGAACTCCCAGGTATCAAAAAGGGTCTTTTGGGGGGAAAGTTCTTGCCACAAACTGAAGCATTTATTAATATCAGAGACAACCTCCAATTCAACAAAAAAAGAACCTGATTTTGACAAAGGTTCCACCTTGACGAGTTGGTTGTTTTCCCTTTTGAGAGCCAAACGAGTCGGGCTACTTGAGCCCGGACTATCTGGAGGTTCCTCGTTTTCTTTGATCCCCACGGTTGAAGATTGTTCGGGATGGTTTGATTCCCTAAAAATATTCATTTTGGTACTAAAAAATAGTTTAGTATCTTTAAGAAGCTCTGTCAAGACTTGACGCTTTTCAATTATCAGATAGAATAAAAGCGTGAAAATCAAAGAGAGTAAAAATTTAATATATACCAAAATTCCCCCTGAGTATTTTGAAGTTGTTGAGAGGGCTGAGCCGGCTAAATGCATCCTCGTCAGCTTTACCAGCGAAGATGATAAATTAGAACTTAATTTCAAAAATGGAACTCATGCTTTCTTAAAAGCGAAGAACTCTCAGGGAGGGTTAGAGATAGACAAAATTGAAGCGAAATTGGAAAATTTTATTGGTAAATCTTATGAAGAAATTTTAAATGCCGACTTTTAACTAAAAAGCCCAAAAACCGAAGGCGGCAAGAAAAAGTAAAATTATGTTCATCATATCCTCCCGCCTTCGGCGGGCCCCTAAGTCAAAATAAAAAATGCTTACTCTAACCGATGAAAATTTTGAAAGAGAAATTTCCTCTTTAAGGGAGCCAGTTTTGGTTGATTTTTGGGTTTCTTGGTGTTCGCCCTGTTTAATCCTCGGGCCAATTTTAGAAAAATTAGTTAATGAATATAGGGAAAAACTTATTTTGGCTAAAGTTAGTCTGGAGGCAGCCCCCCGGGCTTGTCAAAAATATGGAATTGAGCAGATACCAACGATTATCCTTTTTAAGGAAGGAAAACCAATCAGCGGATTCGTTGGGGTAA
>Ga0210025_1003712_pt1 | contig 13628 bp, 20 predicted proteins | sample CryGeyme20150102_FD_183989 | JGI IMG/M metagenome (GOLD analysis project Ga0210025, IMG submission 183989) | Groundwater microbial communities from Crystal Geyser aquifers in Utah, USA - Crystal Geyser metaG 2015-0102 (SPAdes) (version 2) | ecosystem: Environmental > Aquatic > Deep subsurface >...
TTTCTCTCGCGGTAATTTTTTCAAAATAAGGCAGGTGTTTTTTAGGAGAAATAATAACTTCAAAGGCTGATTTTGAGGCAAAGGGGCAGATAACTAAAAACTCTTTATTCTCAAAAACAATTCTTTTTTTAGTTTTTCTCTCCCAATCATTCATTTGGCAATAATTGCATTTTTGGTAATTTTCAAAATATTTTTGAGAATTAGAAAGAGCCCTTCTAAGGTCAGGGTCAACCAGAGGGGTGGCAACGATTTGAGAATGAGGATGCGGGATTGAAGCTCCGGCTTCAAACCCGTGATTGTGAAAAATCGAGACGTAGCTTATAAATTCTTCTTTCTGCAGCTTTAAATATCTTTCTTGATAGACATCAATCACTTCTTTGAGCTGGGAAATTTCAAATTGACCCATTGATTTCCGATGGTCTTTAGTCACTACCACCTCATGAAAACCAAGGGCATCTATTGCCTGATAAGGCCCTTCAATCCTGGTATTAAAACTGGCATCTTTTAGAAAAGCTGGATATTTATTGGGAATGCAGACGGCAGTCCAATTCTTTGGTTTGCCTTTTCCCAAAGGTATTTTTTTGCCCTGAGAAAAAAATAAAACTGGTTTTTCTTGAGTTCCTATATTACAAAAAGGACATTTTTCTCTAGGGGCCTCCTCGATTTTCCGTCTTTCTTTTTTAAAAGTTTCCGGCCTTTTAGCTCGGCCGGTAGCAATAACCACCCAATCTCCAGAAACCACGTCAAGACGCAATTCAGATGGGAACTTAAATTCATGTTTTTTAGTCATACTTTTTGGTAATTATATTCCATCTAATTTTAAGCAAATCAAGGCCCATATTGACCATCCATTTAAATTTTACTTTGCTTTCCGGGTCATTTTCCCAATAAACTGGGATTTCTTTTATTTTATAACCTAATTTCTTGGCAATCACGAAAAACTCTGGGTCGAAGGCGAAACGATTGATTTTACATTTTGGAAAAATATTTTCTGCTGCCTTTTTGGTGAAACATTTAAAACCGCACTGGCTATCAGCAATTCCCCAAGTTCCAACGATTAAATTGGTTAAAAATCCAAATGCCTCCCCTAAAAATCTTCGAAGTGGGGATTGAGGAGGGTTTAGAATTGCTCCTTTTGCGTCGCGGGAACCAAAAACAATATCGAAACCCGCCTCAAAATATGGCCACATTTTTTCGACCTGGTCAATCGAAGTTGAGTTGTCAGCATCAGTAAAAATCCTGTACTCGCCTTTGGCTTCTAACATTCCTTGCCTGACAACATAACCTTTGCCATTATTTTTTTTATTATCAATCAACCTCAAATTTTGAATGACAGAGACCCGATCTCTGATAACTTGGGCGGTTTTGTCTTTTGAGCCATCATTAACCACTAATATCTCGTAATCGTAAACCGAGTGAGGCGAAGCCGAGCAAGGTGGGAGATGAGGCGAAGCCTCAGCGACCCTTTGCTTACTCAAATATTTATCAATCTCCTCCAAAGTTTTCGATAACCTCTTCTCTTCATTATAAGCCGGAATGATGACGGAAAGATACATGTTAATTAAAGGAATCTGAAGGTAATTCCCGAGGGGGACACTTCGCAGTCCCGCCCACTGTTTAATCTGATTAATCTTCTTGATAAAGAAGGCGGGACGAGAAATAGCAGCAGCTGGGGAATAAATTCATTTTACCTCATAAGCTGACTGCGTGTCACCCGAGGGAATTGCTTGAAGATTGGTTTGTTAAATATAAGCCGGAATGATGACGGAAAGATACATGCCCGGTAGTAGAAATTCGACAAATTATTATTTTTTTTCACTGCTCCGGCAGTGGTCGAATTTTCACTACCGGGCATGTTAAAATATTATATCACAGTTAAAATTTTTGCTCCATTTTCCGTTACTGCTATTGTATGCTCAAAATGGCAAGATAAAGAACCATCTTTAGTTTCATAGCCGAAACCGTCTTTTGATTTTTTTATTCGCCAGTCCCCCACCGTTACCATTGGTTCCAAGCACAAAACCATACCTTCTTTGAGTTTAATTTTTGCGTCTTCCTGATATTTTACTTTATCCACCGTCACCTCATCAAAAGATACTGAGTTAAGAATTTGGGGCGCCTCGTGGAGTTTCCTACCGATTCCATGGCCGCAGAGTTCCCGCACCACATTAAATCCTTCTCTCTCAACATATTTTTGAATAGCCTTACTAATGTCGCCGATATAATTTCCGGGTTTAAGTTTCTCAATTCCTATTTCCAAAGCTTTTTTTGTAACATCAATCAATCTTTGAACTTCTGGATTGACTATTCTAACCGGCAGGGTCACTGCCATATCGGTATGAAATCCTTTATATAAAATCCCCAGGTCGAGTGAAATGATGTCTCCTTCCTTTAATTTTCTTTCCGAAGGGACGGCGTGGACGATTTCTTCGTTTATAGATGCACAAAGGCAAGTCGGAAAACCTTGGTATCCCTTAAAAGAACATTTTCCTCCGGATTTTAAAATAAGGTCCTCAGCGACCTTATCTAGTTCCTTAGTGGTAATTCCTGGCCTAACCTGCTTTTCTAATTCTTTCATAATTTTTGCCAGGATTTTCCCACCTTCAGCCATTATTTCAATTTCCTCAGCAACTTTAATATTAATCATTCTCTTAAATTAACGAGGAGTGTCTTTAGATAAAATGTAACGAGGAAAGAGCTCGTTACATTACTACGAAATGGATTTTAGAATATCTTTAAAAACATCGACGACTGATCGTTCGCCATTTACTTCTTTTACGTTTAAGCCTTGTTTTTTGAAGTAACCTATCAGTGGCAAAGTTCTTTCTTGAAATTCCTTTAATTTACTTTTAATTACTTTTTGGTCGCTATCTTCACGGAGAACTAATTTTGAGCCATCAAAAGGACACCTTTCCAACTTAGCGGTCTCTTTAGTATACAAAATTGAATGGCGCATTAATTGACAAATTCTTCTCCTGCTATTCCTCCAAATTGAAACCTCGGGTTTTTGTTTAATCAATATTATTTTTATATTTGGAGCTCCGTAGAGTTTCTTTAATAAGGGGATTATTTCCTTTCCTTCATAAAGAGTTTTTGGTGAGCCAGACATTGTTATTCCTCCTCCTTCTTTCGATAGCTCTTTGATTTTATTGTTTATCCAAAAAGTGATTAAAGGAGGACTCATCCATTTCCCAGATTCTCTTAATTTTTTTTCTTCTGAAAGAAAGTATTTCGTTCCTTTTATAATTACAAAATCACTTTTTTTAGCATTTAATAAATTTTTCTCAATAATCACACTTGTCTCTAAATGACAAAGGTTTAACTTTTCTGCCAAAAGCTCTGCCTGAGTTCCCTTCCCAGAACCCGGTGGTCCCAAAATTATAATGACTAATGGTTTTTTCATAACCCTACGAATTACGAATATTTACGAATATACGAATACGTAATGATTCGTATCCGAAGCCGAAAATATATAGATTCGTATCCGATTGCCCAAATTCGTAAATTCGTATTTGGCAATCGGAAAATTCGTAAATTCGTACAACGGCTTCGGTTAGAACGTTTCATATTCTCGCATTTGTAATTGGGCATTAATTTGGCGGACGGTTTCTAAAACCACTGAAACTACAATTAGCAAGGAGGTTCCGCCAATTAAAAATCGGAATTGTTGGACTTGAGTTACTACCTGGACGATTGAGGGCATAACGGCAATCGTCCCTAAAAAGAGAGCTCCAATCAGTAATACTCGATTCAAAATATAGTACATAAAATGGGCAGTGCTTTCTCCCGGTCTAATTCCAGGAATAAAACCGCCCATTTTTTGTAAATTGGTAGAAATAGCTTTCGGGTCAAAAGTAACAGCAGTATAAAAATAGGTAAAGAGAACAACCAGTAAAAAATATATAACTCCGTAAGCCAAGGAGTTTTCAAAGAAATTCCCAATGCTTTTTGCAATTGCCCCAACTTGACCTCCGGCTCCGCCCAAAAAATTAGCAATCATAGTTGGAAAAAGCATAATCGATAAGGCAAAAATTATTGGAATTACGCCAGCCGGGTTAATATTTAGGGGTAAGTAAGTAGAAACTCCACCATAAAGTCGCATCCCTCTTACTCTTTTAGCATAAGAAACTGGAATATTCCTCCTGGATTCATTCACTAAAACTACTCCGGCGATAATCACTAAAGCCATTACAAAAAAGAGTGCAAGACTGGGGATTCTGGCTGCTCCCGCTGTCTGAGTTTGAAGAATCATCTGACGGATACTGTTTGGGAAATCGGCGATAATCCCAGCAAAAATCAAAAGGGAAACGCCATTGCCAACTCCTTTTTCTGAAATTAATTCTCCAAGCCACATTAAAAAAAGAGCTCCGGCAACTATAGTTAAAATTGAAGTAAAAAGCAGGGTCGGAGACAAACCCCCAATTACTCCTTGACGCTGAAACAAAGTTAACATTCCATATCCTTGGAGAGCAGCCAAAGGAATGGTGGCAATTCGGCAATATTGGTTGAATTTTTGTCGCCCGGCTTCGCCTTCTTCTTTATACATTTTTTCAAGCTGAGGGAAAATCATTGTTAATAACTGAAAAATAATGACTGCCGTAATATAAGGACCCAATCCCAGCATGACAACAGAGAGATTATCCAAGGCTCCACCGGTAAACATATTCAAAAGACCAAACATTTGGAATTGTCCAAAAAAATTTTTCAGATTCTCGGCATTAATTCCCGGAATAGGAATATTAGCCATTATTCGAAAAATGGCAAAAATCCCCAAAACGAAGAGGATTTTATTCCGCAAATCAGGAAGCTTGAAGATTTGAATGATTCTATTCCACCAGTTCATATTATTTTTTTATGGCGCCACCGGCTTTTTCTATCTCCTCCCTTGCCGACTTTGAAATTTGGCAACCTTCAATAATTAACTTTTTGGTTAGTTTTCCATGTCCTAAAATTTTTACTTTTGGCAATCTTCCTAATATTCTACAAATTATTCTCTTTTCAAGCAATACTTTTGGGGAAATAACATCTGCTGATTTAAATTTCTTTTCCAGTATTTCAATATTAACTACCGCGGGTTTCAAATTAACTCTCTTAAACTTGTATCCTCTTAATTTCGGGTATCTTTTTATCAATTCTCGAATGATGGGCTTCATTTTCCGACCGGCCCGAGCACTTTGACCTTTTATTCCCCGGCCAGAATGAGTACCCCGCTTTCCACCCCGACCAACACGCTTTGCCTTTTTGAATTTATAAATGGGTTTTAATTCGTGTAACTGCATAATTTTAAAAAGCTAAAAAGCTAAAAATTTAAAAAATTAAAAAATATTTTAGATTTTTATGTCTTTAAGTTTTTAATTTTTTAAGCGCGATGATGGTTGCCCTAGCATTATTAAGCTTATTCCCAGTTCTGCCTAAAATTTTAGATGAAATATTTTTTATTCCGGATAGCGTACAAATAACCCTAACCGTACCCCCGGCTACCAGTCCCCGGCCCTTTCTCTGAGGTTTCAAAAGAACTTTAGCTGCTCCAAATTTTGCTTCAACTTCGTGAGGAATGGTATTTTCAATAATGGGAAATTCAATTAAATTTTTTTTAGCCAACCTGGTTGCCTTTTCTATCGCTTGGGCTACATCTAATCCCCTGGCCACTCCCACCCCAATCTTACCTTCTCTGTTTCCGACAACGAGCACTGCTCTAAACCCTATTCTTCTACCGCCGGCCCTAGTGTGAGAAGTTCTGGCCAAATCCAAAAGCTTGGATTCAAATTCCTCCCTTGGTTTATCCTCAGTTTTTATTTTTGCTTTCTCCATAAGGTTTTGAGTCATTAGAAATTAGTAATTAGTCATTATTTTAAAACTTGAGTCCTCCCTCTCTTGCCCCCTCAGCCAAGGCTCTGACTCTACCGAGGTATCTATATCCTCCTCTATCGAAAACTACCTTTTCAATTTTATATTTTTTTCCTTTGAGGGCGGCGGGTGGGTTGTAGTCTAAAGCTTTTTTAGCGATTCGTTTTCCAACTTCGTAAGCTAAGGCCACCTTACCTCTAAGTGATTTTTTTGTTTCCTCAGTTTTTTCCTCTTTTGAAACTTTTGACGAAGGAGATTCGGGAGGCAAAGAGGACAAAGTCCTCTTCTTCACCTTCGCTTCCTTCGGAAGCTCGGTTTTTAAGTTTAACTTTAAGTCGCCAGCTGCAGCCAAAGTTCGACCTTTTTCATCGTCAATTAGTTGGGCATAAATATGTTTTGCTGATTTGAAAACACAAAGCCGAGGAATCTTAGAAGTACCTGAAATTTTCACTCTCACTCTTTTGTGGTGTCTAAATCTTTTTTCTCGTTTTAGCTTAGGATTCATATTATTCCCTACGAATTACGAATAGTTACGAATATACGAATAAAAACATCCGGAATTATTCGTAGCCGAAACCGTAGATTCGTAAATTCGTACATCGGTTTCGGTTACTTTGTGGTGGTGACTGCCTTTTTCCCTACCTTTCTTCGAACTATCTCTCCTTGGTATCTAATCCCCTTTCCTTTATAGGGTTCGGGCGGTCTAACTTTTCTTATTCGAGCAGCAATTAAACCTACCAATTCTTTATCGGCTCCGGAAACGGTAATAACATTTTTTTCTACAGAAAATTTTATATCTTTCGGAGCTTTTATTTTGGTAGGTTTAGTAAAACCAACAGATAACTGGATTGTGTCACCTCCTAAAACCTGAGCCTTATAACCTACTCCTTCGATTTCTAATTTTTTTTCGTATCCTTCTTTTACCCCTTGAACCATGTTAGCCAGAAGGGCTCGAATTAAACCCCAGAAGGCCTTAGTTTTTTTGGTCCAGCTCTTTTCCGAAAAGGGCTGGACAAAAATCTGATTGCCTTTTACTTCAACTTTAATTTCGGGCCGAATCTCTCGAAAGAGCTCACCTTTTGGGCCCGAAATTATTACTTTCTGACCTTCAATTTTGACCTCAACATTCTCCGGTATTAAAATTGGTTTTTTACCAACACGCGACATATTATTCCCTACGAATTACGAATCAATACCTGCCTGCCGGCACCTGTCTACCGACAGGTAGAGGCAGGCGAATATACGAATAATTGAGCGAGGCAAGTGCCGAGATGGACATCCGCAGCGAGCGGCCAGGGTTTCGCCGAAGGCGAAGAGCGAGCGAGGACTAAGCAACAATTCTCGGTGGGAATTGTTGCGGTCCTTCGAGGCAGCTTGCCGAGCGTTAAACTGCGTGCTCCCTGAGGCAATGCCCGAGCGACTCACCATATTTCGCAAATTACTTCTCCTCCTAATTTTTGTTTTCTGGCTTCTTTGTCGGTCATTAAACCTCCTTTTGAAGTAGAAATTATAGCTATTCCATAACCTCCCCTTACTGGTTTTAATTCTTTAGCTTTTTTATAAATTCTCTTACCAGGTTTTGAGATCCTCTTCAAGCCAGAAATCACTGGAACCTTCTCATTATATTTTAAAGTAATTTCAATAACTTTTTTTGTTTTTTTTCCTTTTTTTTCAACTTCGGCGACAAATCCTCCTTTCTCTAAAATTTTAGCAATCTCATACCTTAAATTAGAAATGGGAATATCTACTGTCTCTTTCAAAACAGCTTGGGCATTTCTTATTCGATTTAACATATCAGTAACGGGGTCAGTCATAAATTTAATAATTACCAAGACGATTTTTTTACTCCCGGGATCAATCTCTCATTTGCCATCTCTCTAAAACATATTCTGCACAATCCAAATTTTCTCATAAATCCTCTTTTCCTGCCACATCTAAAGCAGCGTCGGCTAAGGCGACTTCTGAATTTCGGTTTCTTTTTAGATTTAGCAATTTGGGCCTGAGTAGCCATTTTATGATTTAATGGGAAATCCTAATAGTTTCAATAGTTCTATCCCCTCCTCTCGGCTTTTTGCATTTGTCACTACCGTTATTTCGAGACCAAAAATAGCCTTGGCTCTTTCCGGTAGAATCTCCGGGAAGGCAATGTGCTCCCGGATACCAATAGTTAGGTTACCATTTCTATCAAGAGATTTTTGCTCTATCCCCCGGAAATCCCGAGATCTGGGAAGGGCAATGTGGATTAGTCTTTCTAAGAAATCATACATCATTTTACTCCTTAAGGTAACGGCTGCTCCAACCGGAAGACCTTCTCTTAATTTGAAACCGGCAATTGATTTTTTTGCTTTCTTTATAATTGGCTTTTGACCGCAAATCAAAGATAGGTCTTTTAATATAGGTTCGATAGTTTTTTTCTGTTCCTCGGCAGTCTTTCCGGAAATGAGTTTTCCAAACCCAGTATTAACTACCACTTTTTCAATACTTGGAACAGCCATCTTACTCTTGTAACCAAATTTCTCCATCATCTGAGGCATTACTTCCTTTTCATATTGTTCTTTTAATCTCGTCATATTTCTTGTTTACATTTCTTACAAATTCTATATTTCTTTCCTCCGCTAATCTTGTATCCAATTCTTGTGGCCTTTCCACATTTTGGACAAATTAGTTTTACATTTGAAATATCTAAAGGTACTGGAAGTTGAATAATTTGCCCCTTTTCTCCTGCCCGACGAGGCTTTTGGTGTTTTTTTCTAAGATTTATCCCTTCAACAATAACTTTTCTCTTGGGAGGAAACGAGGTTAGAACCTTCCCTTTTTTTCTGCGGTCTTTTCCAGAAGTTATTAAAACTGTGTCACCTTTTTTAATCTTCATAATTCACTACGAATTACGAATATTTACGAATCTACGAATTCGTATATTCGTACTGATTTGTAATTCGTAGGGTTATATTAATTCCTCCGCCAAAGCGGCTACCTTCTCGAATCCTTTTTCCTTTATTTCTCTTGGCATCGGCCCGGAGATTCTTCCTCCTTTTGGCAGAGTCGTTTTCCCTTCCAAAATTACGCAGGCATTATCATCAAACCGAATATAAGAACCATCCGTTCTCTTGAAAGCTTTTTTTTGCCTAATAATTATTGCTCTCACCACATCATGTTTTTTAACCGGCCTCCTCGGTTCAGCATCTTTTACTGTCCCTACGACAACATCGCCGATTTGAGCATACCTATGTCGGGTCCCACCTAAAATAGTAAAACACTGCAATATCTTTGCTCCGGTATTATCTATAACTTTAAGCATTGTGCGTGGTTGAATCATAGACCGAGCTTTTATTTATAAAAGCGAAGGTGAAGATGAGAACGAAGTTCTCATCGCCTTTTCATCGACTTTTTTTATCACTTTCCAGTTTTTCTCTTTGCTTATGGGCCTGCACTCCTCAATTATCACTTTATCTCCAATCTGATATGGGGTGGTGGGAGGGTGGCGTCCATTTTTAACATGGGCTTTGTAGTTTTTGTGAAGGCGGTATCTTCTCTTATATTTTGGGTGTTCTTTTAATCTTTCCACCTCAACTACTACCGTTTTTGCCATTTTATTGGAAATTATTTTTCCTGTTAATCTTTTTTTCATTGTTATTTCAATAAAGTTAGTATTCTGGCAATTTCTTTTTTAATCCTACGAACCTCCCTAACATTTTTTACTTTACCAGCCGATAAGTCAAAACGCAGCTGCCTTAGCTTTTCTCGATTATCTACTAAAATTTTTTGCAATTCTGACTTTGATCTCTGTCGTAATTCTGATATTTTCATCGTGAGCTTTTTATAAACTTTGTTTTTATTGGTAATTTATCAGCCGCTCTCCCAAGAGCTTCTTCGGCAAGCTCTTCTTTTATTCCATCAATTTCAAAAATAATTCTTCCCGGCCGGATGGGAAAAACATAATGCGAGACTCCACCTTTTCCTCCACCCATAGGAACTTCTGTTCCTTTTCTAGTCACCGGTTTATCTGGAAAGATTCTAATCCAGAGTTTTCCACCCTTTTTAAAATATCTGATAATAGCACGTCTCGCTGCCTCAATCTGTCGGGCGGAAATCCAGCAAGTCTCTAAAGATTTTAATCCAAAAGAGCCAAAAGCCAGTTCGGTTGCTCTTCTTTCAATGCCTTTGGAGCGGCCTTTTTTCCATTTCCGATGTTTAACTTTTTTCGGCATTAGTATTGCCATCTTATTCAAATTTCTCGCCTTTGTAAATCCAGACCTTTATTCCGATTACTCCGTAAGTACAATAAGCCCTGGCCTGGGCATAATCTATATCAGCTCTTAGGGTTTGACGGGGAAGTTTTCCCCGTTTTAACCACTCGGTTCTAGCAATTTCAACTCCATTTAATCTGCCGGCCACCTCTATCCTTACTCCCTCCACCCCTTTCACTGCCATAATTTTATTTAAGGCCTGTTTTAAAACTCTTCGGTGATGAATTCTTTTTTCGATTTGTTGGGCAATGAATTGGCCGGCTAAAGAAGCCGAGGCCCAGGGATTTTTAACTTCTCTAATCTCCAGTTTTAATTCTCGCTTTTCAGGGGCCCGCTTGCGGGAGGGTGGTGGATGGATTGCAGTCTTGGTAAATTTAAGAATGGCCTCCAATTCTCTTTTTAATTCTTCAACTCCTCCCCCTCCCCGACCAATAATCATGCCGGGTCGGGCCGAAGAAATTACAATATTTATTTTTTCCGGAAATCTCTCAATCTCAATTTTTGCCACTCCTATTTTTCCCAGTTTTTTTCCTAAAAATTCTCTAATTTTGAAATCTTCTTCCAAGTTAGCCGGAAAATTTTTTTGATAAAATCCTCGGGAATCCCAGTCGGTGAGTTCTTTTATTCTAAATACTTTTGGGTGGACTACGTGTGTCATATTTAAAAGGCTTTTCGGCGGAATACCCTTCTTATTCCCCTTTCAATTTTTGGTTTTGTGACTTCAATTTCTGGTCTTATTTTTGGTTTTTCTGGTTTAACCACTTTTTCCTCGACCTTTTCCTTTTTAATGACTTTCGGTTTAAGTTCTTTTACCTTTTTTGCCTGCCCCGTAGACAGCCTGCTTTCCTTCGGGGTTTCATCAAGAACTATAGTTACGTGAGAAGTTTTTTTCTGGATTTGATTAGCGCTTCCTCTAGCCCGAGCTCGCCATCTTTTATATTTTTGACCTTCATCAACTAAAATTTTTGAGATATAAAGATTGGCTTCGTCTAACTGAAAACTATTTTTAGCATTAGCTATGGCCGAGCGCAAGAGTTTCAAAATCGGGGAAGCTGCTTTTTTAATTGTAAAATTTAAAATATTTTGAGCTTCCTCAGCTCTCTTTCCCCGGATTAAATCAGCCACTAAACGAACTTTGCGGGGGGTGATTCTTAAGTGACGAAGTTTAGCAGTAACTGGCATATTACTTTTCAGTTGTTTTTAGTTTTTCGGTTTCTCTTTCAGCAACTTTGGTTTCTATTTCCCGCTGCATTCTTCCTCCGTGTCGGGAGAATTTTGTAGTCGGAGAAAACTCTCCTAATCGATGGCCAACCATATCTTCAGTCGCCTTAACTGGGAGGAACTCTCGACCATTATGAACTCCGAAAGTAAAGCCAACCATCTCAGGCACAATGGTGCAACTCCTACACCAAGTTTTAATAATAGTTTTGGTGTCGGGCTTCAAATTCTTAATCTTCTTTAATAGTTTTTCTGTGATATAGGGACCTTTTTTTAAACTTCTAGCCATATTATTTTCTTCTTTAGCGATGAATTAAAATTCATCTTTACCTTCGCTTCGCTCGGTTAATTATGAATTTTTCTGTCCACTTTTTTTTCCTTCTCGTTTTCACTCCCCGGGCCGGCTTTCCCCAAGGAGTTTTGGGTCCTTTAAGACCAATAGGGGTCTTTCCCTCTCCTCCTCCATGAGGATGGTCGCAGGGATTCATTGCCGTCCCCCGGACAGTGGGCCTAAAACCCTTTAACCTTACTCTGCCAGCCTTTCCGATTATTTGGAAGCGCTTCTCCGAGTGGGAAACTTGGCCAATGGTGACAAAGCATTCTTGAGATACTTTTCTGATTTCCCCGGAAGGAAGAGTTAAATGGGTCAAATCCGCCTCTTGAGCTAATACTTTAGCAGCCGTTCCTGCCCCCTTCGCCAATTTCCCTCCTCTACCAGGTTCCAATTCAATATTAAATACCTGGGTTCCAACCGGAATATTCTTTAATTTTATTCGATTTCCAATTTTGATTTCAGCTTTCTCAGCACAGATTATTTCATCTCCTACTTTTAAATCTTTGGGGGCTAAAATATATCTTTTTCCCCCGTCTTGATATTCCAAGAGCGAGAGAAAGGCAGTTCGGTAGGGATCGTATTCTAAAGCAATAACCTTAGCCGGCATTCCCAATTTCTCTTGGCCAAAGTCGACAATTCTATAAAGCCTTTTGACTCCCCCGCCTCGGTGACGAACAGTTATTCTGCCGGAACGAGCTCTACCTGCTCTATTTTTTAGTACCAAAAGCAACCTCCTTTCCGGTTCTTTTTTTGTTAATATACTTTTTGGATTTTGTATTTTTCTCATATACCCGAATCGCAATGAAGGCAAAGAGAACTTAATTCTCTTTTTCACCTCAGCTAAAGCTTCGGTGGGTGAAGAAGAGATTTATCTCTTCGACTAATTTATTTTGGCATTATTTCGATTTTTTGTCCCTCCTTTATTTTGACAATTGCTTTTTTGTATCCCTTTCTCCAACCTTGGACTTTTCCCAACCTCCTTTTGCTTTCTTGGCACTTTAATAATTCTAACGGAAAGCACATCAACTCCGTAAATGTCCTCAATCGCTTTTCCTATTTCCGTCTTATTTACTCTTGGCCAAACTTTAAAAACGTACTGATTTTTCTCGGCGAGATCAGCAGCTTTTTCAGTGGCATGGGGAGTTTTTAATATTCGATAAGCTTCGCCAACAACTTTCTTTTTTTCTCTTTTGGGAACCGCCACCATTTCTTCCTTAATTTCTTTTTGTTTTTCAATCGGTCTTTCAATTGGGGCCCGCTTTAGCGGGACTCCGACCCCCCCTCCTCCCTCCTTAAAGGCACCTCGGGTGGTGGGCGGGTAGTAGTCTTTTTTTTCTTCGGGGAGTTTCTTTTTTTTAAAAATACTTCGTAAAGCCATATATTATTTTAAGAATGTTTCTTTTAATACTTTTATTGCTTCTTTTGGCATAATTAAATATTTCAAAGAAAGTAAATCCAAACAGTTTAAGTCTTTTGCCTGAATGGTTTTAACGTCTGGCAAATTCCTGGCAACCGAAATTATATTTTTATCTAACTCTGGCAGAGCAATTAAGACGTTTCCTTTTTTGAAATTTTCGATTTTTCCTGCCTGCCGGTCAGGCAGGGATTTTAAGTTCTCGATAATCTTTGCCATCAATTTCGTTTTGGGTTCATCCAATTTTATCTTATCGAGCAAAATCAAAAGATTTTGTCTTGCTTTTTCGGATAAAGCCATAAATAGAGCTAATCTTTTCATTTTTTTGGGAATTTTTTTCTCAAAGCTTTTTTCTTTCCTCGGTCCAAAAGTTATTCCGCCATGTCTCCAAAGCGGAGACCTGATTGAAGCATGTCTAGCCCGGCCTGTTCCTTTTTGCCGCCAGGGTTTTTTGCCACCACCTCTTACTTCTCCCCTATTTTTGGTATGAGCGAGCACCTTCCTGCGATTTGCCATTTGTGATACCACCACCTGATGCACCAAGTCCGGATTCATTTTAACATCAAAA
>Ga0210025_1003715_pt1 | contig 13624 bp, 11 predicted proteins | sample CryGeyme20150102_FD_183989 | JGI IMG/M metagenome (GOLD analysis project Ga0210025, IMG submission 183989) | Groundwater microbial communities from Crystal Geyser aquifers in Utah, USA - Crystal Geyser metaG 2015-0102 (SPAdes) (version 2) | ecosystem: Environmental > Aquatic > Deep subsurface >...
GTAGCTCTGATGTTGATAATCGTGAAGGCACCAGTAGTAAACCACTCGAATAATTTATTACAACAGCAGCACAAACAGTCACAACATTTCTTCCAGCAACCTCCATCTTGACCTTGAGGAGTCAATGCCTCCCAGATTAGTCTTAAAATACCTAAGAATATGAGCATAAAAGAAGCGAAACTGACACTGCCCATGTGCTTCTTTGTATATCTTTGAGAGGCTTAGCCATAAGGGTCTTCTTTGTTGTAGTACCAACTAGTGGCAGTACCACCGATGATGAAAGTGTTGGTCTCGACCAGGAACATCAAGGTCCAGAGCAGGAAGAGAATATGGAAGCCGAAGAGCACTTGCAGCCAGGGAGTGATATGGAAATGAGCGAATGGATACTGATGAGGAGCGGTGTAGGGAGGTCCCAAGGAGTAGAATCCCAAAGCTTGAAGCACCCAAACCACCAGGAAGACCACCATAACAATGAAAAGAAAAACAGGCAAAAGAACAACTGTGCAATGCTTGGCAACGAAGTTAGCAGCAACCTTGACAATACTGGTAGCCAGGGAAATTCTTCTTCTGAAACAAATAATGATGAGCAAGATGATGAATGCCAAGACGAAGCAAATTACAGCTGCAATGATAGAGCCAGTAGTTCCTGAAGGATTGCCAGTAACTGGGTTGGTAGGTGAGACTAGCAAGTAAACTCCAGTGCCAACCAAAGCTGCGATTGCCAGGAAAATGAGGATATAGATAAATGCGGTCGCACAACATCTGATCAGTAGCATGAAGATAAGGGCCAAAATGATGGCAACAGGGATACTGATCATCACAAGAGACCAATTTTGCATAAGTGAGCTCATAGCAGCAGTAGAGGATCCAAAAGCACCTCCAATTTTACCTCTAAGAGTAGCTGAATCAGGTAGGCAGGCAGTGTTGGCAACTATATAAGGATGATATGTACAGACATAACTGGGATATATTTCGACAGAGTTGGCATTATTTGTGCTATTTTTAGGTAAACAGCTAGTCACGACACTGTTGGGTTGGCAATAAAGAACTGTGTCGCCGGCTACTGGACATTTCGACACACATACGGTCACCCATAAAGACTGCATATCACAATACTGACATTGGTGTGAGGTGAGGCGAAATAAATATAGGGATACTTGGGGTAGTTAACCCCGCAACTTTTGCCATCTGGATCGTATGCGGTGGTGAGATTGGCGAAGTTACCGGCAATCCAGGCATAGATACCCAGAGCTATGATGACAAGGGCGAGTAGGAAGTAGACGATGAGCCAGCAGATGTCGGTGCACTAACGTTGTTCAACTGTATTAGGAGAGGATAATACCTGGAACGATGGGGTCGTTATGCGAGATGCGTTTTTCTTCCTCTGCGTTCATGATTTGAATAAAAACTAATAAACAAATAAATCTTCTAATTACTGTCGAGGACATTGCTTGATAAAGATGAAAGAGAATATTAAAAGAAGGACAGATGATGATTAGAATGAAAAACAATGTGATAGAAAATTATATAAAACAAAACATTTTTGAGTCAAAATAACTGAATGTTCATAATTAAAGGAGTTTCTGCCTGTATCTATCTTGAATTTCCTTCTTTCTGATGTCCAACTATCTCATTCTTTGGCTGAAACGGTTTGTTTAGGTCCTCATCTTGCCTAGTTGTTCAGTACTGAACACTTCTTTGGACTTCGTATCTTGCTGGGTTTTCCATTATTCCAGTTTTACAACCATTTCTGACTCCATCTACTTCATGGTATCTCTGAAAGAGTCTAATTGTCCTGCTATTGTACTTTTCAAAGCATTATGCTCACCTTTAATTGTTTTGACTTTCCGCTATATAACTTTGTAGTCTTTATTGACCTGTTTTTCTTTCTAACCATGTTCTACTTCCTTCTTCTCGATTTATACTTATTTTTATTATGCAGTGATAATGCTCTTGCGTATACTGAGGGTCTAGTTCGGTTCAGATTTGAGATGATGTTTTGGTGATATTTCTTTGGGTGATGAAGGTGGGGACAGGAAAGGTCTAGTTTATATATTTTTTTGTGAAAGTGCCCTCTGCAGTAATCCTTAAGGCGACCTTTTCTTGACAAAATACTAATTAAGAAAGTGAGGCGGCTGCGCTTCCCCTGATAATTGCGATTAATTCAATCTCAATCTGCTAGCCTGTGCAAACGGTTAAAAATTGCCTTAATCTCTGGATCTGTTGTGTTTGGGCTCACTTGGGTTGACTGTTCCTATTGACCTCCACATGAATAATTATATGCGAGTATAAGCGATATAATTATAGAAGTAATTCTTTGTTGATTATAATGAGCGGCAGCAAGTAAAGTTGTCTCCTATCTAGTAAAATGTAAGCCTAAGATCTCTATGAACAAGAGCCTGAGCTCTAAGAAGTGTCCGCTTAGCGTCGGGAGCGGTTGCTTCAAGAAGCCAGGGTCTTCGCTGCAGCCGAGAAACATCTCAAGAATGAACCATTTTTTAGCCAAAAGTATTATTACTTGGTTTCTGCTCGATGGTACTCCTCATCTCATTTAGGCTCAAAAGATGGAAGAAATACGTCAGTTACGAGTAGATAACAGCAGGCAGATAACCTCACAAGGTAGACTCCATCTTAGTTAGCTCTTCGGTTGTGGCGAACTACCTCGAATCAATGAAGACATCGTTTAAAAGCTAGATGTCTGCACTCTCAATTTACCAACTAGACTCAACCATCTCGATATCAAATTAAAACCTGAGCTAGCTGAGCACCGCGATTACTAGTTCTTGAATGCCGACTGCTGGAACGTATTGGAGCATTATGACAATATCGAAGTGTTGAGATATGTCGTGGACACTCCTGATGGTCAGAAGGTCGAGCTGTACTATCAAACCATCAAGTTCGTGCCTCTATGGAATAATTTACTCAAGGATGTCGAGCAGGAACGAATTAGCAAACTACAAGAAGTAACCATGCAATACTCGCACTCCTCCACACTTAAGGAATTTGCTGAAGATATAAAAGATTATCTAGCTTCATTCGCCAGAAAGGAGTGCTATGGTAGTCATTTTCCAAAAGAGGATTTCACCCGTTTCTGGATCCTACCTGAAGGTATGCGCAAAAGCATCCTCTACAATACTCTCCAACAAGGTTGCAAAGCTAATCCTTCCTTCACTTACAAACTGTTCCTCGAAGGTGAATTGCAAAACTAAGATGCCGTCATCAGAGATGTAGATATTTTACCCGATGTTATTGTTGTCGCTGAGATGAGAGAAGAAGGTGAAAAGTGGTTGTTCTTCAACTTGAAACACAAATTGTAGGCACCTTGTAGTTATTGCAAGAAGGTATTACTTCTAAACTATGTCTGCAGTTGCAAACATGCCGTCTACTGCACCAAAGATTGCAAGCAATACGACAAAGGTCATCACAAGTACAGATGTCCCAACGATGCTTAATCTGATGAAGAAGAGCAGGAGTTGAAAATGAATGAAAATTCAAGAAGAGGTTTGGCTGGTCTAAGAAACCTCGGAAACACATGCTTCATGAACTCAGGTTTACAATGTCTCTCGCATATTAATGAGCTGACACAATATTTTCTTTCTGGATAATATTTAAAACACATCAACAAGACTAACCCTCTCGGTACTCAAGGTTAGCTATCGTCTTAATATGCTAAAATGATCAGACATCTATGGCTCGGCGAATAGAGTTCTTTTTCTCCAACTCATCTCAAGAAAAGTATTGCTAAATTCCAGCCTATGTTCTCAGGCTATAATCAGCATGATTCAGGATAGCTGATCACCTATCTTTTGGATGGCTTACATGAAGATTTGAACAGAGTTATCAGCAAACCATATACGGAGGCTAAGGACTATGATGGAAGACCTGACTATGTTATCGCAAAGGAGAGTTGGTAGACCTATTTGAAAAGAAATCAATCATAAGTGGTGGATCTGATGTATGGTCAATACAAATCTGTGGTTCAGTGTCCAAATGAAAATTGTAAATTTTTGTCCATCACTTTCGATCCTTTCTCCGTCTTATCATTACCTCTTGTTGACAACAGCAAAAAAAGCATTGAACTAGTCTACCTCAAACAGCATGTCTACTCCAAAAAAGTCAACTTTACCTACACCTGTGAAAAAGATTACACAGTTGAATAAAAAATGGATGAGCTAAAAAAAATGATGGGTATCAATACTGATGCTAAAGTACTTCTGTACGTAGCTTCATACACATCATGCTAAGCTATCAGTGTGAAGGAGTAAATTGATGAGGTCAGAAAGGAGTACAAATACAGGACCATCTTCATGAGGGAACTTTAACCTTTTGAGCAGCCATAAACCGATATCAAGGTTATGTTGGGCCACGTCATTCCTAATCCATACTACACTGACTAGACCTATCGCAAGAACATAGTTCCTTTCCAAATGGTTTATGCAACTCCTAACATCACCAACAAACAATTTTACCACTTAGTCGTGACCCGTTATGCCAAAATCATCTAATCACTCAACTTACCAACCAATCCTGAAGAACTTCTCACTATGGATTAGGACAAATAACCCATTAGACTACTTCTGATCACTAGCTCAAGATATTTCAATTGTTCCTACTGTGATAAAAAAAATTGCACCGGTTGTAAATTACCTTATGATGATAAGTTGTTCCGAGATTATGTACATTACAACCCTGAAAGTGAGTTCAGTCGTGACAAACGAATTGAAATTGAATTATATTGGCGCAAAAACGAGAAAGAGGTTGAGAAAGTGTTTGATGAGTTGGGTTAACAAAGTGATAACATGAAGTATGCGGCTGGTGTCAGTTCACATAAACCTGCTAGTGTTAGTATTCAAGAATGCTTGGATATGTTTGAAAAAGAATAGGTGTTGGGAAAAGATAATGAGTGGTTTTGCCCTAAATGTCAAGATTTTGTGTTGGCTAAAAAACAAATGAAAATATTCAAGGCTCCCAAAATACTCATCTTTTGCTTGAAAAGATTCAAAAGAAAATAATACTTCTCCTAAAAAATTGGCACGTATTGAATTGTTAACCTAGATTGGTTGATTTCCCAGTTGAAGGACTTGACATTAGCCAGTATGTCTGCAGCCGAGAGATTCCTAATGATTACTTCAAGGAAGACGGCATGAAGATGGAGGTCGAGGAAGGTGGCCTTTATTACGATCTAATGGGCATCAGCAACCACTTCGGAAGCACCGGTGGCGGTCATTACACAGCTTACTGCAAGTATATTCGATGATATTTCAGGGATTCAACTACTGGAGACTGGTACGATTTCGATGATTCGAGTGTATGCAAACTAAGAGACAAAGATGACGTGGTAACCGAAAGTGCCTACATTTTATTCTATCAGAGACGGGAGTGATAGTGATTGTAAAATGTTCATGTCAACCCAATTATTATTATGATTCAGAACAACAAAACCATTGAGAAAGAACAATAGCTGAAGTTTAAATCTGAATAATTTGCCAAAGCGAAGCACTAATGCATTATACGTTACTTAATCATGATGCAGATGAGTATTAACAGTATCACAATGTTCTCGAGATGATTTAGTACATATCATAAACGAATCGAACTTTTCTTTCTATTAGTCTCCCTTTTGATACCTAGATAACTATGACCCTCAACCTCTGCTGAAGCACAACATCTTTAAAAAAGTACAATTACTCGACCTTGGTATCATTGTTTTGATGTAGCTTGTTGTAATTTGAAATCTGTGATTTTTTTGTCAAAAATATAGACTCCTCTTCTCTAGAAACTGATTCTAAGTAAGGATAGTATAAGTAGAGACGAAAATAAGTTGACAGATATTAAGGTGTTGAGAAAATGTCATTTTCCTGTTCTAAAGTACCTCTCTTTAAGTATACTTACAACAAAATAGATTGCAATTAGATAATTGAAATGGACTGGTTGGGACAAATGTACACAAAGAGCGATGAAATCACCATTTATCTTGAAGGATTGTAGTTTATTTTTTAAGTATAGTTAGGAATAGTAGGATCAGGTTGCTGGATCCTCACTCAATTTCCTGGTAAAAGTTCACCCAGCTCCTAGAGAGATAAGTATTTCACTTTTAAACAGATGCCTAAAGTCCATTGAGAATACCTCAAAAAAAGGTAGTCAAAATGCTTGAGAAAAGAAGGGATGTCTTTAGGCAGGAACCCATGAGGTTCAGAGTCTATTCATTTTACGGGGCGATGTGATTGTTATAACTTCAATAAAGAATGTGTTGATTGGGTATGAATCAGGATGGTAAGAGTGGGCAGGCCGCCTGTTTTCTCATTTCGTAATTGTTTAGACATCCGTAATATGTGAAAATGATGCCAAGGACCACCAAACAATGCCAGATTTGATGACTATGTCCGCAAATATCATATTTTCCAGGAGCATTGCACTCAGGCCATCTATATATAATCATTTTTACTTGACGATGAAGATGTAAAGGCCGATCACATAAGAGCTGATCAGAGCACCATAGTAGAAATAAGAAGAAGAAAATCTGTAAGGGTCACCATAATTGTCAAAGAAGTATTAGTTGATGACTAGGTGAGTTAGAGGTATGATCATTGAGAGGCCGAATGCGCCGAAAAGGAAACCTCGGTATTTTGCGTTTTATTTGAGATGGATCCATTGGAAAAGACCGATTACAAAGCAGATCAATGCTAAAACACTGGTGGCTGTGAGGTAGAACTCGACAGCTGGAAAATTGCAGTAAAGTGAGTAGTAGAAGGTAGGATAAGCACTGCCAGCAATCAATAAGCTGATGCCTGCAAAATCAAATCTGAGCAGCAAGCCGAAAGCCTCTAAATGAGATATGACTTACTTCTAGACAAAGGATGGAACAAATGGAAGATGGTGCTGAACAGCAGACACAAGACAGCAGTAACCATAAATACAAAAAGGGGCCACCTCGAAATCAGTTGAGGATTAGGTGTCTCAGGATGTAACTCAATCATCTCGAATAACTGCGAGTCCAAATATTATTTCAGCTCTTCTGCATGATGTTTGACCTTCAGAAGGAAAGGACTCGTGTTAATACCCTTATCAATTTTCTCCATCAGTTCAGGCATGATATGTTGTTCGTAGTGTTATTTGTATTCTTGTAACTTATGTAATTTTTCCTTGACCTCTGCTTTGAATTTTTAGCCGAGTCCTTGGATATCTTTGCTGAGTAGGTCGTGCAGGTAGGTGGTCTGCAAAGTGATCTTATGAATGATTTAGTGATATTTCTAGAAAAGGTTGTGGTCAAGGCTCTCAGAGAAATACTCAAGAGGAGGAGTAGTTTAGACAAAAGAAGCATTTGCTAGAGTGAGTTAGTACTCCCTATATACTCTATCAAGTTGCTGCCGAGATTAACTCACTGTTCTTTTGAAATCGACATCATCAAAGGTCATCCAGAATGATATCATAACACAGGCAAACACCAGGAAGGGTAGTAGATGGGTCCAAATGTTTATACTCTCATTGTGGATCATGAACAAGGTTTTGAATAGACTTTTCTTGCTCTGGAAGTTTATTCTATATCCTGATCGGATTTTATCGTTCTCCTTCATGTAGGCTGGAGCTGCCTCATAGTGGCCGATAAAGGGTTGCTGTACTAAGGAAACCTCATTTGGTATGACTGTTTGCTCACTAGCTTTAGTTTAGGGGGTTGTAGACATAGTTGGTTATACAACTGTGCTATTCAAAATATAATAATCTTCAAGATATAGTATTTATGTGACGTTATTTAACCAATATTTATGGACGAGCATCTGGTCGAATTATTAGACTTATTTTACCTACTACCCTCAACAATAAAAGAGCCTTCAATTTAATATTTCATAAGTTCAAGTAATCAGGTAATTAATTCACATTCATGGATGATAAAGAGATATAAATATTTATGATCAGACAAATCAATCCTAAATGACAATGACACTGCTGTATTTAGATTCATTTCCGAATACTTTAGCTTGAGTCCAACGTGAGATTGCTAGTAATTGGTTATCGATACTGCTGATGGCCAACAATGTGATTATGTATATTATGACACTGTCACCTAAGAAATACACAAAGACTGTCTCGAAATCGAAGTAAATACTGTTTTGCATGCTGTAGGTTGTGAAACCTATGACGACGGGACCTAATAAAAGGAAGCCGAGGCACATGCGCTCGAGTGAGGTCCAGAAGGAAGCGCCGAGGATTTTGTTGAGAAGATGGGTTAGTTTAGATTCGCATTGAAGGAGGCAAGGCAATAGGAAGAGACAAAGACCGATGAGAAATCCGAAAGGTGCAAAGACTAAATACCCAAAGGCCGCAGTTCTATCTTACCCTGGTTTAGCAACAGGCAAGTAAGAGATGATGAGCAGGAAGCACAGCAGCATCACTCCAAATCCCACCGCATGCATCAAGTTTTGAACTGCTGGGGTTTTTCTGATAGCATTGACCACCTTCAGGTCTTATTATCGATGCCCACTTTCACTCTTCTCAATGCGCTCGTTGACAAACAAAGCAAAAAGAAATCCAACAGCATAAGGGGCCAATCTAACAATGGCATTGGTCTGATAATTGACAGTGAATTATTTGTCCATGTTGAATAATTTGTAAGGTTAGAAGAGGATGTTCTCACTGTCGAGGACGGCAAATGCGAACATCATGGAGATGAAGACTGAAATGCCGAATAAAGTATAACCAAGCCATCTTTTGGTGCGGTAAACAATGAAGAGAGGTGCAGCGATGACTGTGAGTAATATATCAACCTCCAAGATCCAGAACCATTGCAGGCAGACCTTGCAGTCAAGGATGAGACTGCGGAAGACGAACCACATCTGATAGATGATGGTAGGGCAGTCAGCTCCATATTTGTTGATCCATAGTTGATTCAAAGGTTCATCAGTCCAACTCAAAACCAAGTAGGCAGCCATGCTGGTTAGCACCAAGACAGCCCATTTCACCAACAAGTGATCAAAGAAATATCGACCAATTTCATGGAAACTGTTCAAACTGAACAAATTGCTGGCTAACTTCACTCCCAACACAAAAATGATAACACTGTAAGCAATCTCAATATTGCAGAAAAGAACACCACCCAAAGAGTTGAACCAGTTCATTGATTTTACCTCATTGGCTGCGATCGTTTGACGGTAGCTGAATTCAGTGGAAATAATGATGCTTAGAGTAGCAAGGAAGAGAATTGAGCCGAATATGTTTTTCTGGTTTGATCGTTTGAAGATTCTGCAATAACCCTCGTAGAAGTTGAATACTTTATAGTCTTATTTTTTCTATGGCTTTTGTTCTGATAGGGCGTTGATTGGTTCTTCCCTTGAGTCAGGTTGTCTCACTTCTTCATCTTTTTTCAAAAACTCATTCTCGACAGGTTCCCGACAAGACAGCACAATAGACCAGATAACCAATCCTCCCAGCCAAAGACCGACAATGACTGCGCATGCTACCATTAATCCATCAGTTTCAGAATCTTCAGGGTAATCATAGACATTCGAATATTTGATTTTAAGCAGTGAGAGGGCAACTTCAACTTACTCCTTACTGCATGAATCGGGTACACAGACTCCAGTGAAGGTTTAGACATTATTTGTCGAATTTTTGTAACTAACAAGCAAGTAGTGATAGGGATCAGAGGCGGCAGTTTTATGTTAGCACTCGTACATTTGTCCAGGATTGTTGGTGGTAATTCCAGAGTACATGATGGTGGGTAGAGGAAGAGAAGCGTAGTCCTGTTGGAAAATGCTCTTATAGAGGGCTTACATGTATTCAACACAGTTGGCGTACTTGCCAGCATGTCCTAAAGACACTATCAAGCACAGCAGTACCACGACTAATCCTTTCATTAATAAAATATAGATAGAATTATGACTTAAATGAACATTAATTCTGGTCTGAGTTGTTTTTTGCCTTCTAAGTTAAAATAAAAATATCAGACGACTTTTTTCTTCATCGGTTTGGTGCCTACTTTGCCACGGGGAGAAACCAGACCGAGTTTATTTCTGGAACTGCTTGATTTTTATCGGGATTTTATTTTGGTCAACTGAGGTTATTTCTTCATGGGCTTTTGTTATAATTTTTTGGTGTTTTGGACGTTGATCTAGGTACCGTAGTATTATGTGAAGACCTTGGAGGAAGAAAAGTTTTAGGCCTAAGAGTGACTCACTTTTAAGTTGCTCTGGCTCTTGGATATTCCTCTGAGTTGATCTTTCTGACTGCGGCTCTTGCTCTTCCTGAAATCACCAACTCCGAGTTGGCTTCTTCGACCGCTGCTTTTCTCCCGACTGAGCAAGCTCTAAAACTTATCTTTTGACATGTTCTTCTTGTTTTTATGGACATTTTTCACCCTCGGATGAGAATACTCACTCGACTGATAGCTATAATTGTCCATATTGCTGCTCTTCCCAAGCACATCCTTACTTTTGACCTTCTTGCGCTTATGATCATCTTGATCTTTCTTGAAATCTATGATCAGCGGACCGTAATAATCATTGATGTATAGCACTTCTTCCTTGCTGTTTGACTTGTTGATTGATTTGTTGGTTTATTCTTTTGTTAGTTTCAAGCATGATATAGTTTTGGATTTGTTTGTCTGAACTACGTCTCCTGATGTGTTTGCGTTGTCTTCGTAGACGTTGTATAGCTCACTCTCAAAACTAAGCTATTTTTACATGCGAGAAAGGTCTCTCAAAAATTAGTTGCCATCACCAGAGACATTTTTCGATTGAAAACGTATGATGTTTCGACCTTATGGGGTCTTTATATTACGCAATTTGCTCAACACGTCTTCTACTGACTTGTGAAGATTAAGGGCAGCTGAGCTAGGTTTGACGAATTGAGGTTATTATTATTCTCCTAGGAGTGAACGGACACTGAAGTCAGCTGCAGCTTGTGGTTATGCGTTGGGCTCAATCACGGAGAAATTCATGGAGTCATCCGCATTGTTCTACGAATTCATATTATAAATATAAGAAGCGATCAAGAATGGAGAAGTCCATCTTATTGGTAGGACCTATCAGCAAAGCAGATCTAATTCGCTCTGCAGAGTAAAAATTATCGATTCTTAGTAATGAAAATCGTACATAACAGGCACCCTTGATTCTTTCCCACTTGTCAAACTCATCCTTTAAGATTCCTTTGCATTTCTCACAGCCCTCGATCCTTCTTAGCTCTCCGCAGCTGCAATATTTCCTGAATTCGATTTAGACTGCGAAATCTTTTTAGAAGGTCTTTTGTTTACCGAGAGGCGACATTTCTTAGAGTTTGACAACAGTAGGTCTATATACTTAGGCTCCCTACTTGGTATAAGTCACAAAGGCTGTATTGAAATTGTAGGAAATCAATAGATTCCTACCTACCATCCTATCCTCCTTGAGCTCCAGGGTCATATCCCCAGTGAAATAATGCTTCTGAGTGAAAACGATTGAAAATTCTTTATTTTTTTCAACCACCAAAGAAGCATCAGAGGATCTGGTGTTATAAACCACTTGCCCTTGTTTATTGATCAACTTCAGGTACGGATTACTGAATTTGAATTCTCCTCTAAAGGTCAATTTTTTGATGCTGAGAACTTGAGGAAAATACACATTTTTATGGAGATATTTTTGGAAGTAGTCTATGTAGAGGATCTGGCAAGGTTGAGTCACTCCGTTGCCTTCTTTAAGAAATCTCTTCTCTGCATAATAGTCCATCACTTTTGTAGTTTCTGTAAATACTCCCATAAATAGTAAAAAGCAACATATGATCGTTCCAGTTCGACCCTTTCCATGGTTACAATGAAACACTGCTATCCTTTCCGGGTCGCCGGCTAAATAATGAGCTACTGCTTAGCATATCACAAACAAAGTATCGAAGGATGGTACTTTGTGGTCTTACCATTAGTAGCTGATCACATTTTGAAGGACTGTCTAGTCGATGTTTCTACCACTGATGTTGATAGTTAAATATTTATTTTTGTGATATTTTTCGAAGAATTATGCGATTGTATCTATTGAGTTGCGGTAAAGCTTCTCAATTCCTGAGGCTGGGAATGCCATTGCGATGATGCGGGGAGAAATGTAAGTCAAGTCAAGATTAAAACCTTCTTGTCGATATCTATTCTTGGGTCCACTCACTATCTAACGTAGGAAGTCCATGGCTCAACTGTCACAGCGAGTTTACGACTATTTATTATTATTGTCCACTCAATAAAAACGCCAAAAAATTAATCATCTATTTTCAATCTAAGAGCATCCATCCACTGTAAGTTTCCCTTCGAACAGGTCATGTTATAACTAGTTTAGAGGGATTAATCAAGTACACTCAGATCAGCAGCATTTTCTAAATCTACCTTTATGCTCTTAACTATTGCTTAAAGGGTCTATTTTGAGGTCGTCCGCCACCTTGATTCCCACTGTTTGTTCGGAAATCTATCCTTTTTCGAGCAGTTTAAGGATGTTTTCGGCTAGTACGTTGAAGGCTCCTTCTACCTTTCTGTAATCCTTTGCGCTGATTTCGATAAAATTCAATCCCTACTTCTTGGCAAAAGCTTTTCCCTCTTCAGTCGACACTTGTCTCTCAGACTCAAGATCGATTTTATTACCAACTAGCAGCACCTGCATGGCAGCATTACCATTAGCCTTCACTTCCTCCAGCCATTCCTGTAAATGGTTAAAAGTTTCCTTTCTGAGTAGTTTAGTACATACCTGGTGATATCGTAGACTAAGAAAGCGCCAATAGCACTCCGATAGTATGATCGTGTAATGGACCTGAAGTTCTCCTGACCAGCAGTATCCCAGATTTGCAGCTTTAATATTTTTTTATTGATGTTGATAGTTTTTGCTGCGAATTAGACGCCAATGGTGACATCATGTTCTTCGTTGATTTTCTGCTCGACAAATTGTTGCACCACACAGGACTTCCCAACACCTGCATTAAATTTCAACTACCTGTATCTCCAATGACTATGAATTTGAAAAGGTAATGGAAACTCATCTATCTATTCTTATTTCAATTCTAAAATATAAAGTTATGATTTGTTAAGTGATTTATGACCATTATGACGATAGTGATATCTTAATCATTTGTTTTTGATGTAGTCGGGTCCTGACACCTAAATCTTTGGTGTTTCTGATTCGATTTGTTTTCGAGATTTTTCTCCTAATTTCCAGGCGTAGAGAACTTACGATTGATAATTTAATTGAGGGTTGGTTCCTATATCTAGATGCATGTTTTCCTCTTAATTTTTATTGAAGTCCCCTCCGAAGGAGGAACTTTGTTCAGGTTCAATAGAAGGCATCATTCGATGAAGTTCATGTATGAGTGAATCTTTCTTATGAAGGTTAGGTTTAGAAAACGAAGGAGAATCCCTCAGCTATTCGTTTTGATTGCCATTTGCAGAAGGAAAACGAGAAAACATTTCTGATTCTTTTTATCTTTTGAACTGTTCATAGCCATAAGAATGCACTTTTTAGGAAATTTTACGGGGATTATGATTGTAGCTTTGGACTAGGGCTTTTTAATTAGCTCGATGAATGTTTTTGACCTCTTGTCGAACATTATTGATTTCTTTCAGGATCATTTGTAAGTTGCTCTTTGACCGAATAATAGAGGTTTTTCCTGTGTGGCTTTATTGATAGTG
>Ga0210025_1003725_pt1 | contig 13592 bp, 12 predicted proteins | sample CryGeyme20150102_FD_183989 | JGI IMG/M metagenome (GOLD analysis project Ga0210025, IMG submission 183989) | Groundwater microbial communities from Crystal Geyser aquifers in Utah, USA - Crystal Geyser metaG 2015-0102 (SPAdes) (version 2) | ecosystem: Environmental > Aquatic > Deep subsurface >...
CCCTAGGATCCCTAGAACGCGAGGCCGGATTGGGGAGATATTTGCATAGCGTTTGTGAGGCTCAACCGGACTCGTCCAACAAACGGTTCAGATCATGGCTCGCTTCGCGATCACGATCTAACCTTAATCGTTAGGTGCGTTTTCGGAGAATCTCTTTTTCAAGGATTTCTTTAACGAACGAGGGGATTTCCTTTTCAAGCGAGTGTGCTTCCGCCTTCAATTTTTCGTAGATGTCAATTTCCTTGCCCTGCCAAACAAGATCAAGCCGTCGAATTTGGCGCGTGGCGATATGGGAGTAGTTTTCTGGATTCGCCCAATAACAGGTCAGACAAATTGTTCGATCCTTGATGTTGTTCCAATTCTCGCAATGCTCACAAGACCATGATTTTGCCCTGTTGGCTGAACCAGAAAGTAGCATAAAATCTTCCGGATTGAGTTCGGCTCCTTCGCCGTCGCCGCCAACCTCGTAGGGAACGCGGTGGTCAATTTGTAGCTCGCGCTCATCAACATCTTCAAGATAGATAAAACACTTGCAGCCGTACTTCTCAACCAGCGCATCCTTGATTTTCTTGGACAGACCTGTTCTGCCCGATAATTTTTTAAATCGCTGGCTGCTTACATCGCCAAAACGGTAAGCAGCAATTTCCCGTCCATCAGAACCAGTAACCCGAAAGGTTTCAAGTGGGATGCCATGTTCGCGCACGTCACGGGCTGCTCGTGGCGGGTGGTTGTAGCCATATTTCACTTTCAGTTCCTCGGTCGTGATAGACCCGTGTTTCAGAATATGGTCTATAACGGTCTTCGGACGTTTTGCCGTGACGGAATGGCACAGATCAATAAATTCTTTCGGGAGTTTAGGCATAGTGAGCTGCGGGTTCAAACAATACGAATTGCTGGGCGCGATGCTGGTGATAATCGGCGGGTTTGTGGGCAAGCTTGTCGGTCAATGCCTGTGAGAGGTACAGAGATTCGTATGTGACTTCATCACGCCCGAGCAAAGTCGATTGGCTGGAACGTCCCGCATCCAACTCGATGTGCGCAAGATCAAGCGAGGCGGGTAGTAATTCACCAAATGCTTTATCTCCCCTGCGCCCATCGTAGCTGACAATATAAGAAATGCTTCTTGCATTCAGCTCTTCGAGTGAGGCAACAAAATCACAGTGACCAATCCCAGAAAAATAACGCGAATCCCGTTCACCACACACGCCTTGATAGGGCGGATCCATATAAACAAGGTCGGTGATTTTAGCCGAGGCCAAAACTTCTCTGTAATCCAAAGAGGAAAATCTGCTTTTCCCTTTTAATAGGGCAGAAACGCCCAAAATATTAGCGCGCATCGTTTCGGGACGTGTGCCAAAGCGTCTCTTATCCGGGCTTTGATTAAACAGCCCATTCGAGTTATATCGCACCGAGCCTTTGACGCATCGCGTCAGCAAATATAGGAAAAGACGCGGGTCTTGGGTGCGGTTGAATTCTTCGCGAACCTGGTAAAAGTGCTTGATGGAATCGTCATGTTGCGCATTCCAAACCTGTTCATAAAACGAGGCTGTTTCGCCCGGAAATTCCACAATCAGCTGCAACAGCTCAGCCAACGGTTTATTCAGATCGTTAACCATGTAGGTTTTTGCCATCTTGCGGGCGGCGGCGGCAATACTAATCGCGGCAGAGCCTGCAAACGGCTCAATCAGACAATCAACGCCCTTGGGAACATAGCGCAAAATAACGGGAGCCAAGTTTCGCTTGCTACCTTGGTATTGAATGGGATGTGGAATACTTTTCATTTGACCATTGTACCTGACATAGGCTGGTTTACAGCGAAGCACCTAACGAAGTAGACAGAAGACAGAACTATTCAAACATATGCAGGACAGTGTTCTGTAAAAGCTGACCAGAAATACTGTAACTATTTGATTATAAACGATTGATATAGTTTTATGTATCAAGCTATCCTGCATACTCAGCACTTCATATTTTGATGTGTGCTAAGAATTGCAGATAGTGTATATGAAACTTGAAGTTCTGCAATTGGCACGTTGCTGCTCATCGCGACCGTCAGCATTATGCCCGAATGTTTTACACCCAACAGGTCAAATTTTCTGTTTTGCCATCTTGGGGAGAGACTGATTTTTTGTCTTACCAGCTAACCCGCTGTTGTTGTTTCCCGCCACTTCCTTACGGTTGAGCCGAAACGGATGAAGCAGGCACGGATGAAACGGCGCTGTCCGACTGCTTCAGGCGATCAAATTCGGGAGATAAAATCGTGATCGAAACCCGGCGGTTGAGGGCGCGATGCTCGACCGTATCGTTGGCGGCAACCGGATGATTGGCTGCCATGCCCACCGCAGACAGTCGTAACTCCGGCACACCGTATCTGACAAGCATTCTGACCACGCTGCTGGCACGTCCGGCGGACAGTTCCCAGTTGGACGGAAATTGCGCGTTTTTGATCGGCACATCATCGGTATGTCCTTCCACTTCCACCGCCTGATTTTCACGGCTCAGCACCCGCGCCACCTGTTGCAGCGTCTCCAGTGCGGCAGGTTGCACGGTCGCCTCACCTTCCCTGAACAACGCACTGGCACTGATATCAATCACCACCCCGCGCCCGTTCCGAGTGATACCGACCTGCCCTTGTGCGATCATTGAGGCCATAACTTGGCGCAAATTGTTATCAACGGTCTTCATCTGCTGTTCATTTTTGTGCTGCTGCTCTAAAAATTGCGCACTGCGCTTATCCACCAGCACCTTGTTTTTTTGCTCGGCCAGACGGGTCACGCTACCAACCGCAGGAGGCTGTTTATCGAAAGCAATACCCAAAGAGGTACTAAACGTCTTGTATTTTCCTTCATTAACCGAAGAAATCGAGTACATCACCACGAAAAACGCAAACAGCAGCGTAATGAAATCGGCGTAGGAAATTAGCCATCGTTCGTTGTTGTCGTGCTCGGCACGTTTTTGTCGGCGCGCCATCGCTAATCCAGATAGCCTTGCAGCTTGATTTCTATCAGGCGCGGATTTTCACTGTTGGCAATCGCGCCGAGTCCATCCACGATCAAATCACGCAACTGCGTCTGTTGCATGATGATAGCCTTGAGTTTGTTGGCTATTGGCAAAAACAACAGGTTGGCAAATGCCACGCCGTAGATGGTGGCAACAAAGGCGACCGCGATACCGCTGCCCAGCTTGCCGGGTTCAGCCAGATTCTGCATGACGTGCATCAGCCCCAGCACCGCACCGATAATGCCGACCGTAGGCGAATACCCGGCAGCCGCTTCCCATACCCGCGCAGCTTGCCAGCGCAACTGTTCCCAGGATTGCGTATCAATTTCCAGCACTTCACGAATTTCTGCGGCGCTATGCCCGTCCACCAGCAACTGCGCGCCTTTTAGCAAAAACGGGTCGGTTATACCGGAAAGCCGCGCTTCCATAGCCAGCATCCCTTCCCTGCGCGTCAACGCTGCCCATTCGACCAATTGTCGGATGACTTCGCGCTCGTCAGATTTGGGGGGGACAAACGCCCAACGTCCCATCTTGATGGACAGCAAAAAAACCTTGCGCGGACTTTGTACCATGACTGCGCCCAGCGTGCCGCCAAATACGATCAGAAAAGCCGCGCCCTGAAACAGGATGCTGAAATCACTGCCCTCCAGTATCTGCCCGGTCATGATGCCCACAAGCGCCACCAACAAACCCAATAGCGTCAGTTTGTCCATCAGTAACCTTTCAACCAGCCACGCAGACGAGCCACCGCCTGACTATGCAACTGCGAAATGCGCGATTCGCTGACACCGAACACTTCCCCCACTTCGCGCAGATTCATTTCCTGCTCATAAATCATGCCCATCAGTTGCCGCTCGCGTTCAGGCAGTTTTTCTATCGCCCGCATCAATTCCGCCTTGAACCTGTCATCCTGCAACAAGGCCAGCGGATCGGCATCGTCGCTAAACTCGAACCGCTCGAAAAAATCGTTGTGATCCTCGTCCTGAAAGTCTTCGTAATACACCAATTGCGCGCCGCGAGATTCCTGCAACATCTGCTGGTATTCTTCGAGCGGAATGCGCATTTCTTCGGCTATTTCGGCTTCATTGGGTGCTCTGCCCAATTTCTGTTGCATCCGGCTGATGGCTTGCTCGATTTTTCGCATATCCCGGCGCAGACTGCGCGGCAACCAGTCCGCGCTGCGCAATTCGTCCAGCATCGCGCCGCGTATGCGTTGCGTCGCATAGGTTTCAAACTGCGCACCGTGAATCTCGTCGTAGCGGCTTGCCGCGTCCAGCAAACCTATCATGCCCGCCTGAATGATGTCGTCAATTTGCACGCTGTAAGGCAATTTTGTCATCATTTGATGAGCAATTCGCTTTACCAGCGGGGCATAATCCCGCAGGCATTGATCCTTGTTTTTTAGTCCAGAGGCGTTATACATAATCGGCCTTTAATCGTTGGTCGCAGGGGTATATAGCAATACGCCCTGTTGAATTATTGGATGTCGTCAGCAACTCACTACGGCTGTGCGCGCCAGTTGCGCGATCAGGTTTTTCATCATCTGTGCAATACCGCCTGCCATTTCATCCTGATGCAGTGTCATCTGTAATACGCCTTGCGACAATGCCAAATAAGACTGCGTCGAAAGGGCAGCGGGGTATGCCTCTACCACCGACCTCGCCAATTGCGTCGCACGTTTCATTTGCTCATCCAGCGGGATGCAACCCAGGTATTCCAGGCGGGCAGCCAAATTACTGCGCGCCACTTTTTCCATATTGCCGAACACCAATCGGGCTGTTTTTTCATCCGCCACCTTGTTTACCACCACTTCAAAACGCAGCCGGGCATTTTCCAACGCCAGCCGTTTAATCAACCCATAGCTCTCGGTGATGCCGCTTGCGGTCGCATCCATTACCACCAGCAACCTCACCCCGGGTGCCAGACTCGAGGATATGACATGTCCGGCCAGCATCGCCGCATCTACCAACACAATATCTACGCCCCCGCTCACTTCGGACAGAGCCGCTTCCATACTTTGCTGCTCGGATGCCTGCAAACTTGCCAGCGCGCGCAGCGCGCGCGAGGCAGGCAGGATGACATAGCCTTTACCCTGCAATATCGCATCGCGTATCTGGCATTTTCCCTGTGCCACATCCAGCAAATCATAGCGGGCGAATAATCCCAGGCTATCCGTCAAATTATGCGGCGCGGGATTCTCGTCCAGCACTAGCACATCCTTGCCGGCACCCGCCAGCGCACTAGCCAGATTGAGTGTCACACTGGTGCGCCCCACGCCTTGTTTACCTGACACCAGCGTAATCACCTGGGTTTGATTACTCACCAGTAATCTGCGCAACCCTTCGGCCTGGTCAATCCCCGCTGCAATTTTGGCCGAACTTCTCAATTTACCCTCCGCACTGTCAGAGCGCATAGCTCACCTCGCCTGTGGGTGAGACCGCCACCCCCGAAGTCATCTCGGTTGCGGGCATCATCCCGGTTGCCGCCATCAGCACTGGAAAATCTTGTTCGTTCAGGGTAAACGGTGATTTTTCTTCCACCAGTTTAAACACGCGATGCAGCAACACCTCAATACTGACCGGATGCAAATCTTCCGGCACGCGCTGCCCGTTCGCCATGTAATGCATCACCAGACGATGGCGCACCACCACATCCAGCATTCCTCCCAGAGTCACGGCTTCATCCAGCTTGGTGGCAATGCAGCCGATCACCTTGCTGCCGTGGTACATGCGCACCACTTCTTCCAGAGTATCGCCGCTACTGGCGGAGTTCAGCACCAACAACCGCTGCACCCCACTCGCGTCAAACATATCGCCCTGCTCGGCAACACGTTCATCGCGTTGCCCCATCCCGACCGTATCAATCAGCACCAGATGCTTGTGGCGCAAGGCAGAAAGCGTCAAGCGTAAATCGTCTCCATCCTTCACCGAATGCACGGACACCCCGAGTATCTTGCCGTAAATCTTGAGTTGTTCATAAGCGCCGATACGATAGCTATCCGTGGTCAGCAACGCGACTTTATCCGCGCCGTAGCGCACCACGGCACGCGCCGCCAGTTTGGCGGTAGTGGTGGTTTTGCCCACCCCGGTCGGACCTATCAGCGCATACACACCGCCCTTGGCAATAATGTCATCTTCTTCACCGGCGACATGCACATTGCGTTTCAAAACCTGTTTAATCCATGCCTCGCCCTTGTCGTGACCTGCTGGCATCTTGTCCAATAATTGCCTTGCCAGCAAAGTACTGAATCCGGCATTGAGCATACGACGCAATAAGCCTGCACGTTGCGGGTCACGCTGCTGAACGTTATTCCATGACAAGGCTTCGATCTGCTTTTGCAGCGTGCTGTGCATCGCCTTGATTTCCACCAGGAGCGAAGATTCCGCCGTAAGCGGTGTCAGAGGAGTTGCAATAACAGCCGGATTTGCGCTTTTTAGAGTGGCGGCGCACTCCCCTATTTCAGCCTCCCGATCGCGTCCGGGCTCGTTATGCTGCACGGCTTGTTGTATCGCTTGATTGCGTTGATCCTGCTCCGCTCTGGGATAACGTCTTGCTTCCCGCACACGGGTGGCTGATTCCGTCAACTGCTCCATCGCTTCATTCGCCATGGCGACGATTTCTACACCTTGCGAGGTAGTGCGATTCGACAGGATAACGGCTTCATCGCCCAATTCGTTATGAATTTCCCTGAGCGCCTGACGTGCTGTGGGCGCGATGAATTTTCTGATGTTCATAGTGTTCCTCCTACCATTGCTGTCACCCGGATGGTTTTGAAGTCCGGCACTTCATCATGCGAAATCACCCTTAAATTCGGTACGGTGCGTTTCAGGAAGCGCGCCAGCAAATCGCGCAACGGCCCGGGAACCAGCATCACTGCGGGCAAGCCCATCTGTTCCTGCACCTGCACCGCCTCGCGCGATTCGCGCAGCACGGTATCCGCCAGTCCAGGTTCGATGCCCATGCCGTTCTGGCTCGCCTGCATGGCCTGCATCAGCACATGTTCCAACTCCTTATCCATGCCGATTACCTGCAATTCCTGAGCGGCGGGATAAAATTGCTGGACGATGGCGGGTCCCAGTGCAATGCGTACCCATGAGGTCAATTGATGCGCGTCCTGAGAGCGCGTTGCATTGTCGGCCAGCGTCTCGACAATGGTGCGCATATCGCGGATGTGCATGCCTTCATCCAGCAGGTTTTGCAACACCTTCTGCACCACGCCCAGCGGCAATGTCTTGGGAACGAGGTCTTCCACCAATTTGGGTGCCGTCTTGCCGAGATGTTCGAGCAACTGTTGCACCTCTTGCCGCCCCAGCAATTCAGCCGAACGGGTGCTGAGCAGATGGCTCAGATGAGTCGCCACCACGGTGCCGGGATCAACCACGGTATACCCCATCACCTGCGCCTGTTCGCGCAGCGCCGCATCTATCCACACGGCGGGCAGGCCGAATGCCGGATCCTGTGTTTGTGTACCGACCAACACGCCCGTCACGTTACCCGGATTGATCGCCAAAAACTGGTGCGGATAAGCCTCGCCGCTGCCTATCTCCACGCCTTTAAGCGTGATGCGGTAAGCATTCGGACGCAGGTCCAGGTTGTCGCGAATATGCACCGAAGGCGGCAAAAAGCCGATGTCCTGGGTAAATTTCTTGCGTATCCCCTTGATTCTGAGCAATAAATCTCCGTCTTGAGCCTTGTCAACCAGCGCGATCAAACGATAGCCTACTTCCAGACCCAGCACGTCCACTTGCGCGACATCCTCCCAACTCGCTTCGGACGCTTCAGTAATGACGGGAGAGGTCTCTACGCTGGCCTGTTGCAGATCCGCCGCCTGTTCGGTCTTTTGCGACAAATGGAAAGCCAGCCAGAGCATTCCGCCCGCCAGCAGCAGGAACGGGACGTGCGGCATCCCCGGAATCAGCCCCAACATGCCGACAATCGCGGCGGTCAACATGATGACTTGCGGCTGCTTGAACAATTGCCCCAGCAACTGCTCACCGATATTCTCGTCGGTGGAGACACGGCTGACCACCACGCCGGCGGCGGTCGAAATTACCAGCGCGGGAATCTGTGCGACCAGACCATCACCAATCGCCAACAGGGTATAAGTCTTGGCGGCCAGCGACATGTCCATATTGTGTTGCAGCACACCGACAATCAGCCCGCCTATTAAATTGATGAACAAAATGATGATGCCGGCAATCGCGTCGCCGCGCACAAACTTGGAAGCACCATCCATCGCACCGTAGAAATCGGCTTCCTGAGAAATTTCTTTACGACGTGTGCGCGCCACATCTTCGCCTATCAGTCCGGCGTTCAGGTCGGCATCAATCGCCATTTGTTTGCCGGGCATCGCATCCAGGGTGAAGCGCGCGCCCACTTCGGCGATACGACCCGCGCCCTTGGTGATAACCATAAAGTTGATAACCACCAGAATCGCGAACACCACGATACCGACCGCGTAATTACCGCCCACCAGAAACTGGCCGAAAGACTCGATCACCTTACCCGCCGCATCTCCGCCCGTATGACCTTGCAGCAACACCACGCGGGTCGAGGCCACGTTCAGCGACAAACGCAGCAAAGTGGTCATCAGCAGAATCGTCGGGAAAGCGACGAAATCCAGCGCCTTGGTGGTATTCATGCTGATCAGCAACACCATCACCGCCACCGCGATGTTAAAGGTGAACAGGATGTCCAGCAGGAATGGCGGCAAAGGCAAAACCATCATCGCCAGGATCATCACGATCAGCACAGGCCCTACCATGCCGCGCAGGTTCAGACTACGTTTGATGATACCCATCACCGCGCTCATATTCATAAAGCAACTCCTGCATTGGCTGGGTCAAGTTCGACAGGAACGGGCAACGCGCCAGGTTGCTGCGGACGGTTGCCCCCTTGCGACTGATAGGTTTTCAACTGATAAACGTAGGCCAGCACTTCGGCGACAGCGTTATACAAGGCTTCCGGGATAGCTTCACCAATCTGGGTATGTTTGTGCAGAGCACGCGCCAGCGGCGGGGCTTCGAGGATAGGCACATGATTTTCCTCAGCAATTTCGCGTATCCTCCTGGCGATCAGATCAGCGCCCTTCGCCACCACGGTCGGCGCACGCATCCCGGTATCGCTATATTTCAACGCCACGGCATAGTGGGTCGGGTTAGTCACCACCACATCGGCAGTCGGGATCGCTTCCATCATGCGGCGGCGGGCGATTTCACGCTGCATACTGCGGATGCGCCCCTTGACCATCGGATCGCCCTCGGTTTCCTTGGATTCCTTGCGCACTTCTTCTTTGGTCATCTTCAGCTTCTTGTTGTTTTCATAAAGCTGGAACGGCACATCCACGGCCACGATTAACAGCATCGCAGCAGTAATGGACAAGAAACTGACCCCGATCAGATGCCCCATTTGCGGGATAGCCGAAGCAACCGAAAGCGTGGCGAGCTGCATCACATCGGCGCGATGACCCCAGATAACCCAGGTCGCAATCCCGCCCACCACAAGCGCCTTGGCAATCGTCTTGGCCAACTCCACCAATGAATTTACGGAAAACATCCGCGCCACACCGGAAACCGGATTCATGCGCGAAAACTGCGGCATCAGCGACTCAGTGCTGAACAACCAGCCGTTCAGTGCCAACGGCGAAAACAAGGCCGCCAGCACCAGCAACAACAATACAGGGGCAAAAGTGATCAGCATCGCCAGGGAAAGATCGTACAAATGCGGAACCATCAATTCCGGCTTGAAAACCAGTTCCTGATTGATGGTCAGCCCATCCTGCACCATCTGCACCATCTGCCGGGTAAGCGATGCGCCCATAAACCAAAAGCCCCCGCCACCCGCCAGCAACACGGCAAACGTGGACAACTCGCGCGAGCGCGCCACCTGACCTTTTTCTCTTGCCTGGTCTAGTTTCCTCTGTGAGGGTTGTTCTGTTTTTTCTAAATCGCTGTCTTCTGACATGATGCGCTCCGATGGTTATGACCATTATCGGCAAACCAGCGAAACTTCAATCACGCGAATAAAGAGGGATTTAACAGGCTTTTCGATACGAACAGCGAAGGTGCAAAAAATTCGTCATGCCCACTAGGAGTCTGTCGGACTTGAAGAATCGTAGCGAAAAGGTTTAAGCAGGCAAAGCCGCAAAGCGGCTGCTCGCAAAATTTGGCTGGGCGAGGGCAGATTTTGCTGGTTTCGCAGGTCAATAGTTGTTCTATTGACCAAGAAAGCGGTGAAGTGGGTCAAGCAGGCAAGCCGCACAGCGGCGGCTCGCAAATATGCGCCGTCCAGGCGAATTTGCAGTAGATTTCCTTTAAGTCCGACAGACTCCTAGGCTCAGGACAGGCTACCTTCAACTTTGACGGGTTATATTGGGAAGTGGCGAATAATGCGATGTGCGAGGGGGCGGCATGAAGGATATTCGTGGTACGTCCCCTGTTTTCGTTAATCTCAATGATGCGGTTGAAATCAGCTTCCTCGTAGCGTTTGCCAGCCTCAATCTCACCTTCGACTAACTTGTCGTCACTGGTATATACATATTCATCGAGAGTTGTTGATATTTGTTTGACCCTGAAAGGGGTGAGGAAACCATCATTGATGCCATCTTTCAACGAGTAGATAAACACCGGCTCGCCGAAATAGGCGTAGGTATCGGTATTGCCTTGTCGCTTGGGTGTGGCGGTCAGACCAAGCTGAACGGCAGGAGAAAAGTATTCGAGAATGCCTCGCCAGTTGCTTTCATCGTTGGCACCACCACGATGGCACTCGTCGATGACGATAAAATCAAAGAAATTCGGCGGATATTCGCCAAAATACGGAGAGGGGTGTCCATTCTTGGGTGGCCCACTCATAAAGGTCTGGAATATCGAGAAGAAGATGCTGCCGTTCTTGGACACCCTACCCTTCTTGCGAATGTCTTCCGGTGCTATGCGCACGAGCGCATCTTCGGGAAACGCTGAAAATGAGTTGTATGCCTGATCCGCCAACAAATTTCGGTTCGCTAGGAACAGGATGCGTGGACGGCGGACAGGGTCGCTGTTATTTTTCCAGTCAGCCAGATTCCAGCGACTTTGAAACAGTTTCCACGCCAGCTGAAAAGCGATAAAGGTCTTGCCAGTTCCCGTCGCCAGCGTTAGCAGAATCCGCTCATCGCCTGCCGCGATCGCGGCAAGCACCCGTTCAACAGCGATGTCTTGGTAATAGCGCCCCTGAAAATAGCCACCCCGATCTTCAAACGGAACTGCGGCAAATCGGTCTCGACATGAATTTTGTGTCGCAAATGTGAGATTCCAAAGCTCTTCGGGTGAAGGAAACTGTAACAGTTCACCCTCAACCCCCATCTCCATGTCGATGCCGTAAATGCCTTGCCCATTGGTAGAATAGGCGAAGCGGACAGACAGCTTACCCGCGTAATCTTTGGCCTGCCCGACCCCTTCGGTTAAGTGCTTGTCCCACACTTTAGCCTCGACAGTGGCCAACTTGGTGTTGCGGTATTCCAGCACATAGTCCGCCGTCAGCGCCTTGCCTCGTTTACCGTAACCTTCAATACGTCCCAGCGTAATCGAGTATTCACGACGGATACGACTACCTTCGACTACGCCCCAACCAGCCGCCTTGAGCGCAGGGTCTATATGTTCGGCTCTGGTCTCGGCTTCGTTCACTTTCTATCCTTTGCTGTTGGCATCAACATACAACCTAACGAAAAACCTCTTCCGAGCGCTTAATATAACGAATGAAGTTGATACACGAAACAGAAACGCCCACTGTGGCACAAACCGCAGGAATCTTCTTTTTAGCGGGTTCTTTGGGTAGGGTAATTTGCTTTTCTTCATCAGAAATCAACTCAGATGTATAGGCACGAGCTGTTGCGATAATAAGGATATCGTTCTCCCCTACGCCTTTAGCATGATAACTATCGCCTGTAATTCCAAGCAGTCCCTTAATACGCATCGCGTCCTGAAGAATAGCGTTACTGATTGGCAATTGTTCCAAGTTATTGCTTGTAAGCCAGATTCCACATTCTGGTGTTTTGTTTTTCACTTCCCCGAATGCAACACTCGGCATTACAAGTCGTTTTCCCTGAATCTGAGTTGCCATCCACTCCCACAGCCCAGGAAACTGCCCCACGGGATAATTGTCCCAAGCGTATATCATGGATGAGGCATCAAATACCTGCATAGTAGCGCTCCAACTGGTGCAGATCTTTGATTTTCAGGTTATCTAGGTAACTACTCGCCTTGGCTAAGGTAATATTGCGAGCATATAGTGCATCAAACACCGTTCGCACAAACGTATCACCGAAAATATGTATTGGCTCCCTATTGCGATGCTCTCGGCTCCCGCCCTTCTTTTGTGCAATTACAAGCTGAGCGAACCATTGCCGATATGCTTCATATTTATTCTGCGGCAAACGACCTGCATCCAACAATCTACGCAAAATCATTTCACAACTAACACCCCAAGCCTTTCGCTGGCATTCAAGCCAGTGATCATACTCTAATACATTATCGGGACGTTCAGCATCACTAATGCTCGCCAAAAAAGCATCCGGCACTAACATGTATCCAGCAAAAGCATTAGCCTCACGCTCGTGGCCCCGATGAGATTCAAAATCGCGTTCGTCATCAATCGAACTGGTCTTGTGCAACAGCAAGTGCCCCAACTCATGCATAAGAGTAAACGATTGCCGAGTTTCCCAGTCCTGCTTCTTGACGACGATTACTGGACAATCAGCATCATATAGAGAGAAGCCAAGAATCGGATTTTCCTTGGCGATTTGCCACTTCCCGGTATAGCCGTTACTGCGAAACACCAACACACTTCGAGCTTCGAGTGCTTCGCGGTAAGAGTCGAATTTATTTTTATCGCCGATGCCAAGCCATAACCGTGCAATGCGAGCTGCCTCGCGCGGGTCATTTTCTGGCAAGACAGGAGGTGTAAACTGAGGCCGATCAGTGTCGCCTAGGTCTTCACGCAAGCTCAGATACACAGCGCGCTGCTTTTCAACTCGCTCTATCAATGCCTTAATTTTTGCAGACAACTCTGGTTTCTGGTTAGTAAGGGTTCTGAACTGAGGGGTATGCACCTGCGCCGCATCTACAGGTTCTTCCTCAAGAAAAAACAAAACACCCCTACCAAAAAACTCAGCAATCTTTCGCAACTGATTAAACGTCATACCCTCACCCGCCATGACATGTTCCATGGTGGACGTTGCCATGTCCAACTCAGACGCGAGTTGCTCTAGCGAAATACCGAGATCAGAACAACACCATGCGATGCGTTCCAGATTGATAGACTGAATGCGTTCCATGCGGACATTATATCCGAGTGCGCACCCTTCGTCCTGCCATAGTAGCGCACTACAAAACCCCAGAAAATGCCAGATGCAACAGCGATTTCTTCAACTCGTCGAGCGCGGTGAGCTTCTGCTGATAGATAGCTTCGAGACGCTGGGTTTCAGCGGAGAAGATTAAGTCCGTAAACTGCTGTAAATAATGGGTGGGCAGCCACCGCTCCGGTTTGGTACATTGACGTTAACAAAGACGTTTCACAAACCAAAGGAGAAGAAGCGATGGCTGGATATGATATTAACG
>Ga0210025_1003738_pt1 | contig 13561 bp, 12 predicted proteins | sample CryGeyme20150102_FD_183989 | JGI IMG/M metagenome (GOLD analysis project Ga0210025, IMG submission 183989) | Groundwater microbial communities from Crystal Geyser aquifers in Utah, USA - Crystal Geyser metaG 2015-0102 (SPAdes) (version 2) | ecosystem: Environmental > Aquatic > Deep subsurface >...
AATCACTTTCCTGATACGATGCTGGAATAATGGGATTAAAATTAGCAAAAACATTAAGTTGAGTATCTAAAGTATCACGAGTATTTAAATCGAAATGATAACGACCTGCCCAAAAAAAAGTCTTACCTGAATTGTCTATTTGAAGACCTTCTAGATCAATGTTTTTTGATTTAAATAATTCTATGTCTTCTTGATTAAAATCATTACCAACAACGCCTACTAGACGAACAGGACTGGTAAAATAGGACGCAGATAGTGAAATGTATGATGCGGAACCACCTAAAATTCGTGGTGCTGTTCCAAATGGAGTTTCGAGGCTATCGTAAGCAACGGAACCAACAACAAGTGTACTCATGTAAAATTCTTAATTGATAATGGTTTATGAGTGCAAAAATACGGATACTTTAGTGCTTAAAAAATTTGAATTTCTTCATGCTAAATTACCTTATTCCAACGCTAATTTTTTTATTCTTTTCTATAACTCACACTATTTGGGCTACTGATTCATTTAAAGAAAATCTATTTAGAAAATTCCCTTCCTTTAAATATTTCTACCGATTTACCTATTCTATTATTTCAATTCTGATTTTAGGGATTTGGTATTTCAGTATTCCATCGGCACTTAATGTTTTCTTTAAAGTTGAACCACCGTTTTCCTATGCTTTTAAACTATTTCAACTTATTTCAGCACTTGGACTTATTCATGCTATTTTGATCTCATATCCTCGGATATTCATTGGAGTTCATCAATTGTTTGATCGTAAAAATGAAAACTACTTTTTAGATGAACCGATGCATAAAACCCAATTGCGCATTACTTCTATTTATAAATATGTAAGACATCCCATGTATTTTTGGTCAATATGTTATTTCCTTTTTAATCCGACTTTGACCGACAGAAGTCTTTATATGCTAATCGTCTTTATTCTTTATTTTTATTTTGGTTCTTTTCCTGAAGAAAAAAAACTCGAAGCGCGTTTTGGCTCACTTTATTCAAATTATAAAAAACAAGTACCTAGACTTTTTCCTAGCTTCATTAAGCATTATAAATCTGAATAAATACCTCTTTCGCTAGAGTTTAAATTCTAACTTACATCTATTAAGAGTACTAATATTCAGCGATCGGATTAAGAATAATCTATTTTAAATTAGTGTGATTTTTATGTTAAGGTGAACCATAACACTTCAAAAAATGCGATACACATTTACTTTTTCATCTTGAGATCTTCACAAACCAATTTATAGTACTTCTATCTTTTCTAGTATTGTAATATTAGCTAAACTCTAAATTCTCTTTAGCTACCCTAACTCAGGTTGATAAATTCTAATAAGCGCCAACACCTGTCAATAAGGCTGCAATTTGTTCATTGCCATTTTTACGCGCAATCGAAAATGCGTTTTCGCCTTTGCTGTTTTTAAAATTTGAATCTGCACCGGCTTGTAATAAAACCTCAACCATTTGTTTATTACTTGAAATTACAGCTTGCATTAAGGGCGTTGTGCCTTCGTCATCTGTTGTGTTTACCATTGCTCCCATTTCAATTAACATGGTAACCAAATGAATATTCCCGTTTTTGGCAGCTAAGAATAATGCTGTTTCATTTGAATTGTTTTTCAAGTTCACATCAGCCCCAGCTTTAACTAAAGAACATGCAGCATCATTACTCATTTTTTTTGCAGCTAATAATAATGCTGTATCTCCGTCACGGTTTTGGTCATTAACATTTACTTTATTCTTTGCCAAGGCGCTAATAATTTTACCGTGATTACTAGTTGCAGCATACATCAACAAGGTATAATCGTTTTTATCTTTACTATTTAATTCAACACCTTTTTGTGCAAATTCATTAAATTTCTGCAAATTTCCTTCAAGCACAGCTTTAACTATGCTAGAATCAACAGATTGAGCTCTTAATGAGTAAGAGCTTAAGACCAGTAGAACTACAGATACTAAGAGTATCTTCATTTTAATAACCAGAGTTTAGTAATTATTGCAATTTTTCTTGCCTAAAATTACAGACTTAAATCTTAAATGACAGACTTCATAACATATCTTTACAGACGTTTACGTAATCCACTACCAGGATTTGAGGCACAGCAAAAAATGATGCCCAAAAGTGATGTTTATACTAACCACAGCAACATAATTCCCGAAAATGCGATCCCTTGTTCTGTTTTACTAATTTTGCAAAATAAAAACACAATTCCACATATTTTGTTAACTCTTCGCAGTACAAAACTAAGAAATCACACAAATCAAATTAGTTTTCCAGGAGGGAAACTCGATTTTAACGAAACTGCTGAAGATGGAGCATTGCGAGAGACAGAAGAAGAAATTGGCTTAAAACGGGAAGAGTTAAGTGTAATTGGGAAATTAAGTCCTCTATTTTTGACTCATTCTAATATGAGCATTTCACCATATTTAGCTTCATATCCTGAAAATATAATCGCTGAATTTGCAATAAATTTTGATGAAGTGGATGAAGCATTTTGGGTTAGTTTAGACGATTTATGTAAAAAAGATGCCGTTTTATTTGAAAAAAGAATGCTTAGAATTGGCGAATTTGAAGTTCCTTATTGGAATGTTCACGATCATGTACCTCTATGGGGGGCTACGGCTATGATTCTTTCAGAATTAATCGATTTGTATCGTAATTTTCTCGTAAGTGAGAATGTAATTTAAGCTTTTTGAAAATCTCTTTGTTTTAAGCATCTTACAATTTTTTAAAAACGTAATTTATCGTCATCAAATTCTAGATACTTTTCCGAGTACTCATAATTTGCATAAATGGCGTTCTTTCACCTTTCTGCATTTCATTTGTTCTTGTATCCGATGCAAATTTCACATCCTCAATTGAATAAAATGCTAGCGGATCAGTTACCTGAATAATAGAAGTTACAATTGAAGCTCTTTTACGTTTTGTTACTGTAAAAATAATCTGCTCAGGCCCATCAATACCCTTTGCTTCCAGTAGTGTTGCCCTAAACCCAGCGGAAGTAAGATTTACCAAGAGTTTATCTGATGCTGACTTTGTAATAATTCTATAAACTAGTGTTCCGACTTTTAATTTTTGTTCAATTACTATTCCTAAATAATTTCCTGTAGCAAAACCTCCAGCATAAGCTAAGTAATTTGTCCATTCAGTCATATTAGAAATGATTTGAGCTACAATCGTAATCCAAATTAAGACTTCAAAAAATCCTAAAATGGCCGCCACTGTTTTCATACCCCTGTTTACAAAAATAATACGAACGGTTCCCATTGACACATCTAAAATTCGGGACAAAAAAATCAAAACGGGAACGTAAGCTTCCGGTACTAAATCTGTTAACATTATTTTTCCACCAATACTTCTATAATACATTAATCCAAAAAAAAATAGCTTGTCAATTAGATTAACAAGCTATTTCAATTTTTATTGCGGAGAGAGAGGGATTCGAACCCTCGGAGCCCCTTATGAGGGCTCAACATCTTAGCAGGATGCCGCTTTCGGCCACTCAGCCATCTCTCCGAAAAGAGAAAGCAAATATAATGCGGTTTGGCATTATCTACAAGTACTCATTTACATTTATTGAGATATTAATCTTCGTTCAAAATATAAATTTGTGCCAAATTTCTGCCTTCTTGTGCATAATCTAAACCATAGCCTAACACAAATTCATTTTTAATTTGAAAACCAACGTAATCTATATGAATATCATATTTAGTTGCTTCAGCTTTATGTAGAAGTGAAATCACAGAGACTGAAAGAGGATGTTTTTCTTTCATTTTATTCACCATATAGCTTAGTGAAAGCCCAGTATCAACTATGTCTTCAACTAAAACAATGTGGCGACCAGAAACATTGGCATCTAATTCTTTACGCTCGGTTATTTTACCAGACGAAACCTTTTCGTCACCGTAACTACTTAATTTAATAAAGTCAACTTCGCATGGAATGGAAATGTGACGCATTAAGTCGGCAAGAAAAATGAAAGATCCATTCAATATTCCAATTAAAATTGGACGTTTATCGGCAAAATCACGGTTAATATCCTGACCAATTTCCGCTATGCGCTTGTCAAGTACTTCTTTACTGATATAGGTTTTAAAGCGTTCTCCGTTTACGGAAACTTCTTCAGGGAGATAAAACATAACACGAAATTTAATTAGGAGTGAAAAATGATTTCTAGAATATCCTTAAAAAATACAAACAATCGGGTAAAGTCTTTTAGTAAAACATTGAAATGCCGAAATTTACTGCTTTAAGTTTAACTCGTTTATCAAATAAAAATGCTTTTAATGTGAAGAACTTCTTGTGTTTCCTCATTTACCTTAACTAATTCAGCGATTCTGTTAAATTGTTCAAATCCTTTTGGAAAACAAACGGCAACACAAGTTTCGGAGTCATCTTGAATCACTACTACTTCATTTTTTTGATTGAGGTTTATTTTGGATTCCGTAATAATATCCGAAATGAGTTTAGATCCAGTTCGCATTCCGAATGGCTGAATCCGATCTCCTTGTTGCCAAGAACGGATTTTAATTGGAAAAGCAAGCTTTGAGAAGTCTAAAAAGAATTGCTCTTTTTTGGTCAAATTCTCAATTTCTTCTCGTGATATTTTCGCCAATTCTAAACCTAGCAATTGAATTGGTTCATTTTTTTTTATTGATTCAATTAAAGCAAACTGATCCAATTTTAACTCTTTTTTGAAAATTAAAATTTTAGTAGAAGCTCTTAGAGCAAACAAATTTTCTGCAAGTTGAATCATTTTCCCTTTTTGTGATGAAAATAGTTGTGATATCTCATCCAAGGCTGAGGAACTTATTTGCCAATTTAACTGCGTTAATTTCTTAAATAGTAGAGCTTTAATGATTCGATTTGAGAGTTTTTCAAAAAGTGTCACATCGATACTTATTTCGTTAGAGTCTACAAAAATTTCTTCTTGATGTAGTTTTGTTAACTCTTGAATTAACTCATATTCTAATGTCGCTTTTTCAATCAAATGTTGTTTCCAGCCTGGAATTCGCTCATTCAGTTCAGGAATTACATCATTTCTCAACCAATTTCTAGTGAAAGTTGACTTCGAATTTGATTGATCTTCCCTCCAATCAAATCCCGATTCAAGCAAAGCTTTTCGAATTTCAGATGAGCTAATTTTCGCAAAAGGTCTAAGTAATTGTGATTGAGAAGAACTTCTAGATAAAATAGTTTCTGATGATGAACCTCTAAGTGTTCGAAATAACACATTTTCCGAATAATCATCTAAATGGTGTGCTGTTGCAATATATGACGCATTAAATCGACCTTTTATTTCTTGAAAGAACGAATATCTCAGCACTCTTGCTAATTCTTGAAAATTACCAGATTCATTAATGGTTCCATCTTTTACAAAAAAAGGAAAGTTATATTTTTCAGCCCAACACTTAACAAATTGCTCATCTTTATCTGATTCAATTCCTCTTTTGTGATAATTCACATGTACTACAATCAAGTTCTTTTTTAACTCTGCTAGCACATGTAATAGAGCTATGCTGTCTGCGCCGCCACTAACTCCAATAATCCATGTTTCATTATTAGTGAACTCAACTTCTTGCAGTTTTAGATAACTGGTAACTTTTTGTTTAAATGCGTTCCACGCGGAGTTGCTCATGCTCAAACCATTTATGTTCACCATTTTCATCTAAAATACCTAGACGACCATTCAAATCCACTCCTAAAAACCAAACTTTCGAATGTAACATCTTGCCATCAACTTTTCGCAGATTAACATAGGTTTCAAAACCAATTAGTTTTGAATGAATTGCAGATAAAATCGCCGGATCTTCATCTTCCCACAACTCATACCAAATAGCAAATGTATTTAAAATTGAAGCTAGAAGAGATTCTCGCTCACTTTTTGCTTTCAATTCGTTCACCAAAGAAGTGGCAGACTCTTTAAGTTCACCCTGAAATTCTAATTGATTTACATTAATCCCAAATCCAATAATCACTTTTTCAACCCTATTAGCCGCATATTGTGTTTCTACAAGAATTCCTGCCACTTTTTTCCCATTAATTATAACATCATTGGGCCATTTAATCTCTGTTTGAATAGTGGAATCAAGTTTTGAAATGGCTTCAACAATTGAAACAGCAGTTAACAAACCTAACAATTGTAATCCCTTATGCTTTTGTGGCTTTAATGCAATTGAACATAAAATATTTTCCCCCGAATTGGCTGCCCATTTTTTTTGTAACTGACCTCTTCCCCCCAATTGCTCATCTGTGATAAGTACTAAAGGTTTTTCTAATAGTTGAGCCGGATAAAGCTTCAAATCTGAATTTGTTGATTCTGTTTTAGCTGTAAATTTTACTTGCCAGTCTGCGCAAGTGCCCTTTAAAAAACTCTTAAATCGCTTAATTTGAAAAATAGCTTCGTCCATTTTAAAAGGTAAATGGCTTTTACTCTTTTTCAAAACAAAAAAGGCCGACAAATGCCAGCCTTATAAAAATAAGTTAAACTTAAATTATTCGCCTACTGATACAACAGAATCTTGTGTACCGAATTCATTTGCTACAGTCGAATCCGCAGCATCATCATTTTCCCAGACTGAACCATCAACAACATATTTGAATTTATAGTCTGTGCTTGGTTTAAGGCTCATAGTAACGGAGTAAGTATCACCTTTTAATTTCATTTCTCCCTTTGCAGGATCCCATTCATTGAAGTCGCCGGCAACGGCAACTGAAGTAGATACTTTTTCTGCAGGATAACTAAACGTTACTTTGCAAGAAGTGCGTTTTGGAGTAAATTTTTTTGTAATCATGGATAGATTGGTTTATTCGTATTAGGTTGAACAAATATACAACTTAATTAGTTTATACAAAATTCGCATTTTTATTAAATAAATATTAGAAATAATGCAATTTATCCTAAAAAAATTAGGTTATTTTATTTTTATACCTAATTTTATTAATATGAAAACGTTTCCATTCAGAACATTTTGATAGATTTCCAAATTGATATATTTTGTTAAATAATATTATATTATGTAAAATTTTTTAGACAAAATCACTTTTCAACTGATTACTGCATCATTTCTATTTTTTTTCTCTAATCAACATCACTTAAATAATAGGGAGCTGTAATTTCATGAACTTCTTCTACAGTATCACAACTCAACAGCTTATTGGCTAATTCTTCAGCTTCAGAAATTGAATGTTTTAATAAGATTTGTTTTACCGACGGAATAGAATTTGGAGTCATACTTAATTCAGTAATTCCTAAACCTAACAAAGTTAATGCAAAAACAGGATCAGAAGCGGCTTCGCCACAAACCGATAGTGGAATCTGTTTTTTCTCGGCGGCTACTTTCATCCATTTTATAGCACGAAGTACAGCAGGCTGAAATGAATCATATAAATTTGCCACTGCGGGATTCCCTCTATCAGTAGCCATGATATATTGGGTTAAATCGTTCGTTCCTATACTAAAAAAATCAACATATTTTGAAAATTGATCACCTTGTACGATCAAACTTGGAACTTCTACCATTGCCCCTAACGAAATTTGCTGAAAAACTTCATCTTCATTCATCCCAATTTCGGAACGGATATCTAAATAAATTTGTTTGAAAGCAAACCATTCATCTAAAACAGCAAGCATTGGAACTAAAATTTTAATTCTTCCAGGATATTCTCTGGCTACAGTTAAAATTGCTCTCAATTGAGACTTCATTAAATCAGGATTAGCTAAAAGGAATCTAATTCCACGCTCTCCTAAAAAGGGGTTTTGCTCAGGCTGCCTTCTTGCACTTAGTTTGTCGCCACCTATATCAAATAATCGAATCGTGATTGGTCCTTCAGACTCACTCACAATTTGTCTATAAAAATGGATCTGACCTTTTTCTGAGATCGCTTCAACATCTGCAAGAAGTAACGATTCGGTTCTTAATAAGCCAATTCCATCGCATCGATAACGATTTACATTTTGAATTTCTTCTACAAATTCAAGATTTGCCCTAAGTGTAAAAGGTTCTCCACATCTTGTTAAGCAAGCTTTTTGAATATACAACTCTCGCAAAAGTTTTCTCTTCTGCTCTTTTTCCTCATGCTCTTTATAAGATCGTATTGTTGAAAATTGAGGATTGATTATCACTTTTGAACCAATTGCATCTACAATAACACAATCTCCATCACGTACCAATCTTGTAATTGCTTTTAAACCAATAATCATCGGTAATTCCATAGCATGCGCTACTATTGTAGCATGAGATGTTAAACCTCCTTGATTACACAAAATTGCCTTAACGCCACTTTTATGCGCTAATAACACTTCACTTGGCGTAACCCAATCAGATACAATTATCGCTGCATCTTTTAAATCTGTTTGATTCGTGTTTTGTTGTACAGCTCTGATTAAGCGATCTCGAATCTCTTTTATATCGGGAAGTCGTTGAAGCATATAATCATTTCGAGAATGCTCTAAAACTTCTAAAAATTGTTGAAATGCTGTCCAAAGTGCTTTGTCAGCCGCATACAGTTCATCCGCAATCTGGCAATGTGTTTGAACAATGAGTTCAGGATCATCCAGAATTTGAAGCTGTGTTTCAATAATCAACTCGGCTTCTTCATTCTTTCTTTCTTTTGCAATTTCTCTGGTTAAATGAATTTCTTGCTTAACACGTTCAACAGCAACTTCAAACTTATTAATTTCATCTTCAACTTGTGATTCAGAAATTCGAACTTCTTGTAAATGAATATCTTGATGATTTATTAACTGTACCCTTCCTGTGGCAATCCCTTTTGAGGCTGTTATTCCTTTAACAATATAATCTGTTCCCGGAACTATCATACTTTAATCACATTTCTTCTCCAAAACCGGTTTCGAATAAATTTTGAATAGCAGCTAATGCATCTTTTTCATCTTCACCTTCTAATTCAATACCTAGAATACAACCTTGTTCTGCAGCTAATGTCATTACTCCTAAAATGCTTTTTCCATTAATTTTATACCCATCTAAATGCATATAAAAGTCTGACTTATAACGACTTGCGGTTTTTACAAGAGATGATGCTGGACGAGCATGAATACCAGCTTTATTTAATACCTTTAGTGTAGTTTCAATCATAGTTAAATTCTTTCTGACCAATGATAGGATTCAGCGCCTATTATTTCAAATCAAATTCGTAAGAAATTGAAGATTTTCCCTATTTTTTTGCAGATTTATAGATAAAATTCAATTAAAACAACCAAAAGCAAAACCAATGTCAATTTCTAAAGATGATGTGGCTTACGTAGCCGACCTTTCTCGTTTAAGTGTTACCGAACAGGAAAAAGAAACTTTGCTAAAGATATGAGTAAAATTCTTGATTATATGGAACTCCTTAATCAAGTTGACACCTCAAAAATTAAACCATTAGAACATGTAACTGAATTAACAGCTCCTTTCAGAAAAGATGTTGCCCTTCCATCTTTAGATCATGATCTCGCTTTAAAAAATGCACCCGATGCTGATACCGATTATTTCCGTGTTCCTAAAGTAATTGAATAATCTTTGGTTTTGAACCTTTGAAAATTGCACTCGATTCACTTTTTTGCTCAATTTTTTCGATTTTTAAAAAAATAGTATTTGAAATTTGGATAGCCAAATCTGATGTTATTAAAATTCAAACCGATGCAATTTGAGGTTCTTTAAATCAGTAATCTGTTCAGTTTATTCAAAAACTGACTCCTTTTCCTAAATAAATATCTAATTTTCAATTTATGAAAACAACTCAAAACACTTGGGTATGGTGGGATTCACAATCTGCCATGGTTAAAAATCTAATTTCTTTAGCGATTCTCTTACTACTTCCCCTTTTTCTCTCACCTGATACTATTCTTGGCGATAGAGAATTTATGGCCAACGATATAGTTCAATGGCGTGGTGGAGCAGAATCTATAATTCAAGCTAAAGAGAAATATGGATACGAACCACTTTGGGCTGCAAATATGTATGGCGGAATGCCAGCCTATTTCATTTCATATCAAATATCAGTAAAAAATATTGATACGCTTATTTCAAATTTATTTTATGGCATTTTCCCTGCCGCAACATTTTGGGTTGGTTTAACTGGGTTATTCTTTTTATTTCGATTTCTAAATCTAAGTCATTTTGCCTCATTATTTGGTGCAATCACTATTGCATTTACAACCTATATTCCTATAATAATTGGAGCAGGGCATAATTCTAAATTTTATGCTTTTAATTTTATTCCTTGGCTGTTTTTAGGATTTTTTATGATTCTCAATGGCCGAAAAAAATGGCTGTTATCACTTGCTCTTTTTGCATTAGCTCTTAGCCTAGAACTCCGCGCCGGTCACCCACAGGTTACCTATTATTTTGGAATCGTATTAGCAATTGTCTGGTTATTCGACACCATAAATCTTTTAAAAGAAAAAGCTTACTCCGCTTTTATTAAAAAGTCGAGTTTGTTTTTAGCAGCTGTTCTTATTGCAGGACTTTCTGTTGTTCAACCCTATTGGAGCAAATCGGAATTTACACCATTCTCAACTCGTGGCGGTTCTGTTGTTACTAATTCAAAAGGACTCGATATTGATTATGCTTTTGCTTGGTCTCAAGGTTGGGGTGAATTAATGACCTTAATCATTCCAAATAGTTATGGTGGCGCTTCTGGTGATGGAGCCTATTGGGGACCAAAAGCATTTACAAGTGGCCCGCACTATTTTGGAGCATTAGCGGTTTTGTTTTTTGTACTCGGTCTCTTTTTCTATAAAGGAAAATGGAAAGTTCCTTTCTTGGTTTCTGGTGTTCTAACTATGCTTTTCTCATTAGGAAATAACTTTATGTTTTTTAATGAGTTGATGTATCATTATCTCCCCTATTTTTCAAAATTCAGAACGCCTGAAATGTGGTTAATCGCAACCGTTTTCAGCTTCGCTATGATTTCTGTTTTTGGATTTCAAGAAGTGCTTAATCGTGGTTTAGACGACAAAAAGTGGCTTTATGTAACTGGCGGAGTTTTAGGTTTCGGCTTACTGCTTTCACTTGCATCAACAAGTGTTTTGTCATTTCAAAAAGAGGGAGAAAAACAACAAATTGCCCAACAAATTGCAAGTTCTAATCGTGTTTCTGTAAACGATCCGAGAGTTCAACAATCTGTAAATCAAGTTATTAAAAACCAATTATTGCCTGCTCGTGAAAAAGCAGCATCTAAAGATTCCTGGCGTTTTGTCTTTCTCATTTTGATTGGCGGAGCTGTTTTATACCTAGTTTCCATCAATAAACTTAATACAGGAATAGCCGGTTTACTATTAGTTTTAGTTGCTGCTTTTGATATGATTTCAGTTGGAACACGCTACATTCCTCATTATTCTAAAGTTCCTACAGGTTTTGATCAAGCTGCAAAAGTTAAACAGCAACTAAACAGTCTAGATCTTTACATCAAAAACAATATGTTAGACTCAACTGGAGTTTGGCCTTATCGTAGTTTTCCAATTACTGCTAATCCGTTTAATAACGCTGCTCCATCTTTTTATTATCCAAGTATTGGAGGTTACACAGCGGTTAAAATCGGTGCGTTTCAAGATTTAATTGATGAAGCTTTATATAACAAAGAAGGCATGCCAAATGATAGAATATTAGCAATGTTGAATGTTAAATATCTTCCGATAAATCAAAATGCAAGTCTTCCCGGTTATAAAGTTGCGCATTCAGACGAAGATGGCGTTGTTTTAGAACTAGAGCAGACCTTACCTAAAGCATGGTTTGTTTTCGATGTTCATAAAGCAGAATCTGGAAAAGAAGCTTTAGATTATATCAAAAAAGACACTTTTGATCCATGGAGTTCTTCCATTGCTGAAGGAATTGATGATGGGATGGATTTCGATGTTGAAGACAATTCAATTGCAAGCGTTTCTAAGTACGAACCAAGACTGATTGAAATACAAACTTCAAATCCTCATGATGGATTTTTGGTTTTAAGTGAAATGTATTATCCAAAAGGTTGGACTGCTACTCTTGATGGAAATGAAATCCCAATCTACCGCACTAATTTTGTGTTACGCGGCATGAAAATCCCATCAGGCACACATACGGTTAAATTAGAATTCAACCCAGCCTCGTACGAAATTGGGACAACTTTATCGTGGATTGGAACAGGAATCATTTGGCTTTTATTGATTGGTGCTTTAGTAATGGAAAGAAAGTCTGAAGAGATTGATTCCTAAAAAAGGACTTTAATAGTTGAGACTATTCTAAAAAATCGATAATTGTGGTTAACACGATTTCAAACCATTTCATATCGGTAATTATTTTGGAATAAACTACTTTTCAGAAATAGCGCCTATTCCCAATTAAAAATCTTTTTTTGAACGTAGATTTCAGCCATGGAAAACCTTAAACGAGTATTAATTATTACCTACTATTGGCCACCTTCAGGTGGATCAGGGGTTCAACGTTGGTTGAAGTTTAGTAAATATCTTCCTGAATATGGTTGGCAGCCCGTGATTTACACTCCATCAAATCCCGAAATTCCAATTGCTGATACAAGTTTGTACAACGATATTTCTCACAAAGCTGAAATTATTACTCAACCTATTTGGGAACCTTACACCTATTATAAACGCTTTCTCGGTTTAAAAAAATCCGATAGAATTCAAACAGGATTTTTATCCGAAAAGAAGAAAAATGGTTGGGCTGAAGATTTGGCAATTTGGATTCGAGGAAACTTATTCATTCCCGATGCAAGAAAGTTTTGGATAAATCCATCTATTCGTTATTTAAGTGAATGGCTTAAACATAATCCTGTTGATGCCATAGTTTCTACAGGACCACCACATTCGATGCACAGAATTGCATTGGGATTACGAAAACAAGTTAACATTCCTTGGATTGCAGATTTTCGTGACCCTTGGACTCAAATTGATTTTTACGAGGACTTGAAATTAAGTAAATGGGCGGATGAACAGCATCACATACAGGAAAAAGAAGTGCTCGAAACTGCCGATCATATTTTAGTTGTCGGTCCATCTATGAAAACAGACTTCGAAAAACTAACATCAAAACCGATTCATGTTATTACAAATGGCTACGATTCAAGTGATTTTGAAGGACTACCAACACCAAAAGACACTCGATTTTCAATTGTTCATATCGGTTCAATGGTTCCTAGTAGAAATCCAGTTGGCTTATTTAGAGCTTTATCTGAATTAAAAGACGAGCATGCAGGAATAGAACGAGATTTATGTATTCGCTTAATTGGCTCAGTTGATCATAGTGTTTTTTCTGCAATTGAATCTCTTGATCTTACTGACTTTGTTGAAAAAATCGATTATTTACCACATAATGAAGTGGTAACAGAACAAACAAGAGCCGCTGTTTTGTTATTAGTTTTAAATAAATCGTTCAGTGCTAAACGAATTGTTACTGGAAAAGTATTTGAGTATTTAGCCGCAGAAAGACCAATTTTAGCATTAGGTGATGAAGAAAGTGATGTTGCAGAAATTCTAGAACAAGCCGGTGTCGGTTGTGTAATTGATCATGATTCCGTTGAAAGAATAAAAGAACGAGTTATTGAATTGTATGAATCATGGA
>Ga0210025_1003739_pt1 | contig 13559 bp, 8 predicted proteins | sample CryGeyme20150102_FD_183989 | JGI IMG/M metagenome (GOLD analysis project Ga0210025, IMG submission 183989) | Groundwater microbial communities from Crystal Geyser aquifers in Utah, USA - Crystal Geyser metaG 2015-0102 (SPAdes) (version 2) | ecosystem: Environmental > Aquatic > Deep subsurface >...
GTATTAACTTGTTAACTTGTTAATGGTGTTGGTGTGTCGAGGTTCTATATTACTACTTGGTAGTAGTAATACAGCCAATTCCTTTTTCACTCGAGTTTTTCTAGAATTGTATTAGTCTGGTCTACTAGCTAGTATTTATTTTGGATACTGCTTTAGATATTTCATGCCACACCGGATGGTACCTATCTTGGATTGGGTGTCGTAGCGGGAGTCAAAAATGTCAAGAGAATTTTATTGGAGCTGATAACCTTATCCAACAACCGAAAACCAAAGACGTAGATCTTCCAAAGCACACAACGGCACAACGTGTCCATAGTCCACAACAACAATACTAATACAGCAAACATGTCCGCAAAACAGCAGTTGGAACATCTCTTATTACAAGCTTCTCCGACGCACGTACACGCTAACAGTATTTCCCACCAAGCATTGGAAGACTTACGAAATGCAGGTGATCCACAATTTTTATTTCTTCGAACGCTCTTGGAACTTACAACCAGTAATTCAACACAATTTCATGGTAGTGCTCAATTATTAGTACAAGGCCAAGATGAAGTACTGTTCTTTCACTGTATCACTGGAGTCCGTCACGTTGTGTTGATGGGATGGCCACGATTTTCTCCCATCTTTACTGCAGCACTGAGAGATTGGAGCATGCTATTGGGACATTCTTTCTGCAACAGTTGTACAGCTAATAATGGTCCTGGTCCCAACAACAAAACACTGCAGAATGCCTGTTATACTACCAGTGTGTCTTTGTGGAAACGCTCTTGGTTGGAACTTCAGCTGCAGCAGCAACAACAGCAACAACAGGCACAGCAACACCCACAACAGCAACAACAACACCCAGAACCACCAATGACACCAGAACAGCAACAACTTTTAGAAGGCATGCAGCAAACACCTGCTGTTAGATTGTTTTTACAAACAACAAATTCACGGCACCTTCCTTTTTTACAATCACCACAACACTTACAGCAATACTTGGAACATTCTATTTTACCACAATCAACTACCAATCATATCAATAATGCTACTACTACTACTACTACTAATACTGGTACTAATACTGGTACTGGTACTGGTACTTCAACCACAATAACAACACTAGCTTCCACATATTACTTGCAACAATTAGTCGAAGAATTTGCGGGTACGAAATCGGCAGTTACTTATCAGTTGCCATTGGAATTTCATCAACAAACACGACAATCGTTTGAAAGCAGTGGAGCTGGTAGTACTACTAGTAGTGGTGGTGGTGGTGCCACCACACCTCATAACAACAACAATAATACTCAACACAATAGTGGAGGTCTTACCTCGTGTTTACATTTGGCCATGAATGTTTTATCACAATTACTGCCAACAATTTCTTCTCAACCTACGAACAACAACATAGACAACAACAATGATAATGATAATAACAGACAGCAGGAAATAATCATAACTACTACCATTATGATGCAAATTGTGTGCGATTGTTTGGAATGGGAATTTGGCGCGAATGCTTTTGCAACAACCAACTCCATGACTAACACCGCAGGCGGTGGTAGTGGGGGAACGATGCAGCAGCATGATGGAAATTATTCAACCTTTCACTATCCTTCATCCGAATGGATCCTTCGTCGACCACCCAAACATTGGAGAGCCATGCATTTGACAGCACCCGAATTTGTACAAATTTTGTGGAAAACTCATCATCATTATTATTACCATATCCAGCAGAGAACTACCACTGTCACTAACAGTACTGCGCAAAAAGCTAATCCCAATGGCAATTTAATAACGCATACGATACGACAGTTACTATTGCTATTGGCATCGTTAGATGGACCTATCTTTGCATCATCACAAGAACGAAAAAACTTTCTTGCTGAAATTTTACAAGGAACCTTGGCATTATTGCAACATCAAGTTGGTCTACTCTCCTCCACCTCTTCTGGATCCAGCTCTAATGGGTACATTAACAACACCGACAACGGCGACATCGACAAGAAGGACGATAATGATGAAGCGCTGACGGAAGTCATGGATACATTGGATATCCTTACCAGACTCGTAACGAACGGAAAATGGCCTTTATTAATTCAATTTCATAAGGATCCTCTCTTACCAGCTCTTTTACATGGATTGACTGCCATTGGAAGGACACTATGGGAACAACATGTTCGAGATGCAACATCAGTGCAAGGTGATTTGGCGTCTATGGAACACGGAGATGTTCGCGAAGATGTCTTAAATCAGCTCTTGGGCGCAGTAAGTGCCGTTACGGGCGATTCGTGGTTGTGGTACTCGTCGGCATCAGATGAGCGGAACTGGGCAAAACAGCAAGTTGCTGCTGCTTTAGGTCCACTTTACGGGATTTGGATACAGGGACGATTGCAATTGGCGGCGTGGGAAGAATACTATTTGACGACCAGTCACGAACAAGACGACGTCGAAGAAGATCACGAATATATTTCGGCGGTCCAATTGGAAGAAGAAATACAATTGCTTTCGACATTGGGAAGGGTTCATGTTAAATCAGCGATTGCATCATTGTCGACACTTTTTCAGCAAACAATACCACAATTACAGGCACAGTGGAATAGTAATATCAGTTCAACAGCAGAAGTAGGAGTAGTGTCACCGGAGTTGGCTGGTCTTTTGGAACAGACCCGACTATTGACACTCTACATTGGGCACTTATTGACAGACGATAATACAGGTGAAACGCCCGTCATTCCCGATACAATAGTTATGGCGTGTCGAGACGACGATGCAGATACTGTGACAATTATATGTTCTGCCGTCGAAGCCCTCCTTTCGTTGACGCAAAATCAGGCTCTCAAGTTGGCCGAGCAACCGAACGATCCACGGTTATCACCCCTCTTGGCTAATTCGTTCTTGTGGTTTTTGAACAGATGGGCACCAGCTTACATTTATTCTGTTGAGTATAATAACATTAGAGGCTTGACAGCGCCTCCTGAAGCGAGTGCCAGGAACATCGGAGCAGTTTGGTCGTCGCCGGACAAGGCGCAGCATGCCATTTCATTTGCCATTACCCTATGTTTACAATTTCAATGCTACTGGCCTCAAGAACGACCTGTCCAAGAAAATGCATCATCTTTGCTTATGACATTGGCGAAACGTGCGGATGGGAGAGACCTGCACGGCCATCACGTCAAGTTACGGAGTCTCATGATAGCGTCTCCCTCGTTTACACAAATGGTGCTCTTTCATTGTCTCACTGCGGGAACAAGGCATAGCATGGCTCGGGGAGAGCTAGAGCATGCCATTCGTATCAAGGCACAAGAGGCTCATGCATCTGTGGACATGAGCATGGTGACGGGATATCAGCGTTTACCCTACGACATTAAATCTTCTATATTGTCAGCTCTCTTAGTGGCATGCAGTGAACCGGAGACCGAAGGTCATTGGCAGGATTGTTGCAAGGCGGTCCAGGATTCCTTTTCATTTCTGTTTCACGCTCTGTCGTAAGAAAACAATAATTGTTTATTTCGTGTTGTTTCTGCTCAATTCTCTAGATGCTAACACTATTTCGCGCCCTTTCAACCTGCAGATCCAGACAAGTTGACTCCAACGATATTAATGCCAAGGAAATGACATGCCTTTGTATAGAAATGTTCCGTGGTATGGCTCGAGCATCCGAAATGGCAGAACCTAGCCGTATACCTGCCTTTATGACGCCTCATCTGTCCAATCTGTCCGGAATGATGAAGTATTACGCCGCAGATTTGACTATTTGTGAACGATTGCTGCAGTTTTTCCGAGATTACACGGAGCAATTTGTGATTATGCTCGATCGAGACCAGTGCTTGACACTCTTTCGAGCTTCTGCTGAGCTTCTCAAGAGCTACTCAACCCACCACTGTAATAGCAAAACGCGTCTCATTACTGCCAAGCTGACAGTCGAAGCCAATTTGGAGGAGGAGCAAAAGTATGGCGATATCTTGTGTGCCATTCAGCTGCTGATTCATTTGGGCACCAAGGACTTCATCGATATATGTGCTTCCTCTGACCCATCATCCTCCAGTTATCCAAGTGTTGCCTCGACTCAGGTGACTGACATCATTTTCTTTGGCCTACAACAAATCCTTCCCCTAATGACACAAGGTTTGCTGCAAATGCCCACGTTGTGTTCGCAATACTTTTCGCTCGTCGGGTTCATGATGGAAACGTATCCGGAAAAGATTGCCGTTTTGCCCTACGAGCTCTTTGATGCCCTGCTGGAATCGCTCTTGTTTGGCATGTGTCACCACGATGCCGCGGTCGCCAAAAGTTCATTGCAAGGAATCGCCAGCATCACGCGCGAACACTCCAAGTCGCACGTATTAACGCCGCACTTGTCGCGCAATCCTGACCTTTTGGATCATTGTTCGCGTCGGCTATTGACTGACGTTGTCTTTCAAAACAAGGTGTGGGATCGCCTGGAGTCAGCCGGTATGGCGCTGCTACCTTTGGCCGCTGTGGACGTGAACCGTTTTGCCAATGTGGTGTCTGGATTGATAAATCAAATCCCGGACGACGACCAAAAAGTGCGTCTACAAAACGCCTTTAGTGCCCTGGTTCAACCCGAGGTGCTGCAAAAAGTCGGCAGCGGTGGTTTGGAGGGCCGAAAGAACCGCATTCAGTTCAAGAAGGACTTTGACGTGTTTTGTCACACTGTGCATTCCTTTTTGATCCTGAAGTAGATACTAAGTCTATTATTATTAGATCTAGCTTACGATGTGCCCACTGCTGCAAATTGCTCTATTATGTATATTAGCTGATATAGTTGATATAAAGCTGGGTTTTAAAGTTAATTGGCTAAAGAAAACTTGCTTCAACTCCGGCCAGCAAAGCAGCATGACTGTACTTCTCGTTCTTTCATATTTCATTGGTACCCACTTACCAGTCTCTGTACATCCTGCATGATGGTTGAGAGTTGAGGATCTTGATCTACCATGGGCATCATGTCGTTCAGCATGGACAGCAGCCGTTGTCCTGTTTCTTCGGGGCGAACCTGCGAAGAGTGTCTTTCGATGGGATATGTATAGGACGGCATGATATGCAGCGAGGAAAAGGGGCTGCGACTACTAGAGGTACTGCTGGCAGAAGAAGTCGACTTTGAGCCCGCTGCAGAGGAAATGCTGGGGGCATTTAACATCTTGCTTTTATTAATGTTGGAGAAAAGTATGGATTAGTAAGATTGTGTTTGTTTTCAGCGTAATTGAGTGCCGTGCACAGTAATACTGGTAGTTCTTGGGGAGAAAAAGTTGCTTGAAAAATGCATCCAAGCAAAAGCATGCCACATGCTTCTCGAAATGATAGGATGCGAAGTATTCGAAAGTGATCTTGAAAATATCACTTGGACAACCAAAAGGAAGCTGTCGTTAAATATCCACAAGCTAGTAACGCTAAAACTATACTCTGGTACTGATAATATTATCATATTATATATCTTTTGTTCGTATCTCCGGTCTACCGGTATCGGAGAAGTACTAGACTACCAGGTACCAGGTAGACAAGTCTACCTGGTAGTAAAAAAAAGCCTCTCTCAGCGCCTAGTGGGAGTCAAAATAGACTAACACATACATCATCATAATAGATGTCAAAGAACGAGGGCTTGAGTACTAGTCTACCTGGTCCTAATACTAGACTAGTACCAGTACCTGGTGGTAGTAAGAATGATGTCAGGTTCGAACTTCAAGGAATCTATTCAAATGATGGTTAATTACTACAGTAGAATAGAAGAAAAAATGTGCAGATTGTAACGTTTGAGAATGCACCCCCCTACTGGTATCCACTGTAGTACCTCCTACTCAGTAGTTCTTACTATTAATCCATACTGGTAAACTACTTACTAGTAGAATGATAAAAATTACTGCAAAATGGTTCTCTCAGTACCATAACCATTATTCGGAGCAAGGGAGATCTACTACCAGGTACTCGAGTACCAGGTAGCCAGTTGTACTAATACGCTCCTACTAGATAGTACCTACTGTGGTAGTAGTGCTAAGGAATGAAAAAGAAAACGACCTCGACCTAACCAGCTGGCTGGCAGGCAATTGGCAATTGTGTGGACGCTCCTCCTAAATATATTTAGGGTTATTCCTGGAGTTCTCTACTACTATAAAAACTCCTACTCCAACTAGTAGCTACCAGACCCTAGAGAGTAGCTGGCCAGTTTCCAAGGTAGTACATTCATACACTGGTGCAGCATCCACGCAATGCGGTACTGCAGAATACTACTACTACGAGTAATATTCAAGGTACGAGTAGCGAGCTAGTAGGACCCAGCGAACTCTCGTCAAGTAGTAGTACAATTGCCAACCACTCCCGCAGACGGTGGCGTACCACAGTGTTTTCTCTGCCACAAACAAATCGATGTTCCCAACAAAAGAATAAGGTGCTATTTCAGAGGAGAGTGCTGAAGTTTTTTACTTCAAAAATTACAATGAACGGACCTTGGAAATCACAGTCTTCTCCTAAACTCTAAACAAAGTGTTGTGCTTGGTTTATCTTTGCTGCATACTTTAAATGAATGCTACATTCTACGCGCGTCGGATATGTTTGTGTTTACTGAGGCTATTATTTCTCGGCCGTTTCATGAAGAAAGGGCTCTGTTGACACGCGTGTATTTCTTTCTTGCCTGGAATCATTGAGTTGGCACATCTATCATCTATGTGGTTTTTTTCTTGGAGGGGGTGGGGTGCACGGATAAACTGATTTAAAAAATGAGTATTCACCTACTTCTACGTCCTCCACACAACCTGTTCCAAATTATTCTCGCGTTCCAACAATCCAACAACAGGATCTTTTCCACCCTACCCCAGAAAGAAGAAAAAGTAGGTCGAACCTGTTGGAAAACTTTACTTCATTTCATTGATTTCCATAATCAATGAATGGCCGTAAATTCTTCATCATCATCATTATTGTTTTCGTTGTCAATGTCGCTATTGCTGTTGTCGTTACTGGAAGATTGGGATGGATTACGCTTGGGCATCTTGGGGACTCCAATTTTGCTTCTCCAGGATCCTGTTCGCAAGGATGTAGTTTTCGTATTATCATTGTTGGTGTCGGTGATAGCGTCCTTTGTTGTTGCCCTCTTGGTTTGGTCGGCCGACGTGACAGCAGCAGAAACAGTAGTAGTAGTAGTAAATGTAGATCGAGATGGTAACCTCAGAACGTTGGTTTTGGAATTAGTCGGTGTGACTCCTCCCTTTGTGGATTTATCTGAGGAACTATTATTGGATACCGTTCTTTTCGGGGCTCGGGGCGCACCATTTTTATCCGTAACATTACTGGCACTGTTGCTGTAAACGTTGCTAGCAACCGCAGGCGCAGCAGCAGCAGCAGCAGCAAGTGTTTTGCCACTCCCACTGTTCGTGGGTGTCACGGATCGTTCCGATTTGGAACTGAGAGCTCGTTCCGGTCTTCGAGGTGGTGATTGCTCCGATGATGGCATTCGTCCTCCTCTTATTCCATCTTTGGCTGGCATCCGTCGCAATTGACCAGTCGAACTGCTTTTGGTTCGACTGGGCAATTGTCGCAATTTTCCACTACTGTTGATTGCTGTCGCAGCACCATTGTCACCAGCAGCACGACTCTTCCTACCAGCTGCTGTGTACTTGTCCCAGTTTTTGAGTCCATTGGCCGCGTACGGGTTATCATAATTGTTCTTTTCAATCAAGGCACGGGTGTCCGAAACGAAATCAATAATATCCTTTTCGTCTTCCATTCCCTTGCGACAGGCAATCCGTTGTGTCTTGGCGGTAACGGAACGACAACAATTGGCAATGCTGTCTTGATTATCCATTCCTTCGTTCCACTGACGATCCTGCTCGTCTAACACAGCATTGTAGCAATCCCGCTTGTGTTCGAATCGTGACCACTTGCCCGCTTCGGTACGGAGTTCCAATCCTCGAGTACAGTGCTCCTTGTCGTCATTGACAGTCGAGCCTTCACCAGCTTCCATCATGAATACTACATATTCGAACGATTTCATCATTTCATCGTAATCATTCGGATTCCACCATATTTGTTGCAAAATATCCTTACCGTAGCTCGCTAAATTGGGTATTCGTTTCGTTTTCTTCTTATTGTGAAAATGGATCTTTTTGTCGTGCGAACATTTTTTCTTCCCCGTAGTAGTAGTAGTAGTAGTTGTCGCTGTTGAAGTATTGGTGTTCGTAGTAGTAGACGTCCTTTTCAAAATAGATTTCAATTTGGGTCTGTTTGGGTCAACGCTCGTCTCGTCAATACTATTTATCGTTGTTGTAGCAGCAGCAGTAGCAGCAGTAGCAGCAGCAGCATTAACAGTAGTCTGGGTATTAGTAGTGTTCATGCCTGTCAGAGCAGTCTTGGGCAAAGACTTGAAGCGTCTAGGTTTCAACTTGGTTGGTTTGACTTTGCTCAATGCAGTCATGGTGCTGGTGCTGGTGCTAGTGTTTTTGCTGGCGTTTGCACTGGTGTTGACAGTAGCTCCTGCAGAAGACGCCTTGGGTTTTGACTTGGCAAGTGCAGCTATTGTTCGAGTCCCTCTAATACTTCCCGCTTTCTTCTTGCTGTTGCTGCTGGTAGAAGCAGCGGCAGAAGCTGGTGCTGGCACTGTCGAGGTACTTTTGTCGGCAGTTGCAGTGGTAGCAGTGGCACTTGCAGCGGTTGTCGCTGGCATTTTGAATGTTTGTAATTGTTTCTCGTGTTTTGAAACAGTAACGTATGCGATCAATGTCTAATGATTCTTCTTCTAGCGATCTTGCTGCACTTGAATGAAAATGCCGACTTAACACTCAAATAATATTCCTTTTTTTCTTCTCTATCAGAGGTCAACGTCAATGTACAGTATGGATGGTATATTCAGGATGGACAATACAGAGCTTGGATTCTTCGGTTGTTGGAGACAACTATTTTTTTTTCTCCGTCAAACGTCGAACGTCGAAATTCGAACGTCGAAATTCGAAATTCGAAAGCAATCTCACCTCAAGAATTTTTAAACTCGCAGCTTACCAGGTACTGCCTTCCCTCAAATGGCAATACAAAGGCAACTCACTGTATTTTTGTTGTTGTTGTTGCGATGACCATCAATGATTGAGGTATAGTTTTCGAATTTTATTCATTGGATTAATAAAGCGTACCATCAATCTCACTTTCCCTTTCCCTGAACATTCAAGATACTTATATACTGGGTAGACTTAGATAATCAATCAGTGGCTGTGCTGCTTTTGTGTACTACGACTACTAGTAGTAGTGGTACAGTATTACCTACCTGGTACCATGGGTGACTTCTTTTTCTTAAAATATTTATTATGTCCGAAATATTGGGCATGAGGTCATAGTGAAAAGGTGGCGATATTCGCATTCCCACTTGCTTATGACTACGACTAACAGGTAGAGTAGTACCTGTTAACAGGTAGAGTACCAGGTATCAGGTAATCCTACGACTACCTGGTACTACGACTCTTCCTCCTACCAGTACTACGTAATACTAGCTAGCTAGCTAGTAGGTAATACTAACTACTAGCTAGCCTACTAGCTAGATGTAGACCTACTGGTGGTACCTGGTAGTAGTCTACCACCTCGTCGTCTACTCCTTCTTGGCACGGAAAAAATGTATTATTAGCAGCTAGGGACATTATTTATTTATTATGAACCAACACGACCTAGGATGTGAGTGGAAGCTCTCTAAAATCAGCCATCACAGACTTAAAAATACTAACGATGATAGTAAAATAGTTGTTGACACCATTTTACATACTATTGCTGGTATATATAGAATAGTATAGTATTCATGAAACCAAACTCAAACAAGTAGCGGCCAATTTTATACTTTCTTTGATCATTGAAACCGAGTAACGATTGTCCAAACCCAAAATATATTGCAATAATTCCAATCTCATACAGGGAGAATGCATGGCATCAACAATCTCATAAATGGTGCGCAAAAATCCTACCGTTGTATATTCGTTCGTTCGTGAAGGCGCAGCAGAAGCAGCAGCAGCAGCAGCAGCAGCAGAAGTGACAACAGACGAACTTGATGGCGCAGCAACAGCCTTGCGCAAATGTTGTGCAAATTTACGACGATTGTGAACCGATTTGTTGGTAACAAAGGCCATGAATTGAGAATTGTTCGACCGGGCAATGTTGGCATCGGCTTCATCGGCACGCTGTTCCCTCCAAGAAGCGACGCGAAAGGAAAGAGAATCTTCTCCGTGTTGGACCCATCTGTAAATCATAAATGAATGAAAGCAAGGAAAGAAAGAAAAAAGGTTTGTGAGCATCAACAATAGCGCGCGCAAACACACCCGTCGATCCATTCATTCGGAAAACAATGCCAATAGTTTGTTTCTTGGCCAACATCGAAAACAAACACAGAAAAGAACGAACATAAACGTACTCTTCGACAGCAACAAAACTTTCTTCCGTACGTCGCTTGGCACTGGTCGTTGTAATGGTTTTCAATATTTGTGCTGCACCTAGTACAACCAATAATCCTTCGTCATTAGTGGCACGTCGCAATCGTTTGGTTGCCAGTGGTGATGGCAATCTGGAAATTTCTTCTGCTGTTTTGGATTTTAAAATGCTGTTATAATTCTCGTAACAACACGCCGAAGACATTGCTGTGGCAGTAGACGACTCTTGTTCTTTCCTTCCTCCACCTCCTGGCACCATTAGTGCTAGCATGTCACTGATTTCTGTATCACGCTTTCCACCTGGAAAGGTATTGCCCAACGAATACAGTATCAGTAATTGTCGTGCATTGTAGTAATCATTGGCCCGAATAGCACCAGCAAACCCTTCTTGCATTATATCGTGTACGTGTTTAAAATCCGATTGTCGTCGTATCAATTTGAGAAAGGATGCATCGGTTATACCGAACCCACCAGCCAATGCAGCACATTCCTTGTGATCCAGAAACTTCAGTAAGACCAGTGTATTGTCATTAGTATCAGTGTCGTTATTTTGGTTGTCGTCGTCATCATCATCATCATCATCATCATCATCATCATCATCATGACAATCATCATTTTTATCCAACCATATTTGTTCTTGTATCTTTTGTTGCAAACTTTGTGAAGAACGATGTTTTTTATTGCTGCCGGTGTTCTTGTTGTTTTCGTTGTTGTTGTTTGCAGCAGTTGTAGGTTGATATCGTAGAGATGGTTGCAAAATAGGATCGATCCATGGTTGGAGGTTGGAACAAACAAGATGCCAAAATTCCATTTGTAATGATCTGGAAAATACTCGAACACCGTGTTCATGACTCAAGTACAAAAGAGGAAGATTTTGAACGTACTGGACATTGGCCAATTGTAACGTATGAGCAATAAGTGCTCGGATACGAAACATTTGTATAATATCTGCCATGGATGTGGTCCGAATAAATAATGCCACAAACAGCCCACATCCCTTGTGAAGGGATCGTTTCGTATCATCCAAGGCTTGTGTTGGTCCACCGACACGTAAAAATAATTCATTGTAGGGAACGACATTAAATCCGCCCTTAACGATCCGTCCAGCAATATAGTGGTCCTTTTGTGTAATATATTCCACATTGTACTGTCGCATCTGTTGAAAGGTAACCAATGCTTCCTGTCGACCATTGATGAGTTTTCCTCTTTGATCGATATTAAATTCTGTTTTGGCAGCATATCCAGCCGGCCAGGCCCAGGTTTCTGTTTCGGTTACGGCGTCTTCTTCCTGTTGGAGTGATTCAAAGGTGGGTAATAAAAATACGACACCTACGGGATAACTAGTTTCACTGCCGTAACATCTCATTTTCTTGGCATTCGGTGGTAACAAACTAGTCGACGTAACAAAACTATTCCATTCCAAACCACTTTCTGTAGCAGAAATATCATTGTGTTTTTGGGACGCTTTTGTACTAGTTTTGGTAGTTGTTGTAAAGTGTTTCAAAAATGAATTCCATTCGAATTTTTGAATCGTCTTCACGACGGCCTGCTGTGTTTGCAATGCTTGATACACCTTTTGTTCTTGTACCGTCCATTCGTTCGTTTGTGGTTGTCGTAACAGTAGTGGAGTAAAATCTGTTTTTGAATTCCATTCCTTTTCACGGAGTGGTTCAACGTAGGCGTGCAAACCTTCCAAATCAAAATTGCGTTCGCTCAAATTGTGCGTCTTGAATTTGTGGTGCAAATCCGGTACCAAATCTTTTGCCAATGTATTAATTTCTCGTACAATCGTTTCTTTCACTTCACTTTCTTCGTCCTTGCTGTCAATGTTGTCGCCAAGGTCTAAGTCTTTAACGTTCTTGATGCAATTGCGCAGATGCTGCTTGACAGCTTGCAATGCAATTCTGTCTTCTGTCTTGTGTGACATGTCTTGTTGCTGTCATTTTTGTTGTTGTTAGCAGTGGTAGTACTGCTTTCACTACTGACATCATCATCATCATCATCATCATTTTGTTCCGTGTCATTATCATCGGGTAATAGTAACAAATCTTCATCTTCGTAATCTTCTTCAATCCGTCGAATCATGCGTCGTCCACTTCGGACTAAGTCACGAAACACAATCGCATGTGCACTTTCGTGACACACCAGTACACTGTGTTCTTTCTGTACTTGCCCATCAATAGGAAAGGGTGATACAGAACGCATTATTATTCTTTGTCGTTCTCCTTGTCTCGGAGGATAGTCAGTAACACCACCAACAGTGTTCTTCTTTGTTCTCTGCTGCTGCTGCTGACTACTTCTACTAGTAGTAGTACTACTACTATCAGCAGCGTGGGACTGATAATAGGGTTCATGTGCTGCATAAACAGGATCATGAGGTCGTGGTAACGATTTGGAAAGACGACGATCATGATGATGGTGCTGCGAAGGAGGAGGAGGACGAGGATGTGTATTCAAAGGCATGGTGTGATGTACTAATAATGATGGTATTAGTAATAATACGGAGTATAATACTGCTATTAGGCGTATTGTTGTTGTGAAGAAAACAATAATGATGATAATGATAGTTGTGTCTCTTTTTTAGATTGCTCGATCTGATGGATCTGTTCTGCTAGTAGTAGACTACTACTACTACTACTAGTAGTAGCTACCTGGTACTAGAGTGTTAGCTAAGTAATGGTAGACCCTGCTACTACTAGACTACTCTAGCCTAGCAGTAGCAGTTCGCATTCTTCATCTTTTTCATCCATAAGATCCACCATAAAACAACTTTGTTTGATTGGCTGCATTACGTCATGGTCGACATGAATTGTAGAAGACTCAACTGCTACTCTAGCTAGTAGAGTAGTAGTAAAGACTCTAGCTGCTACTACGTAGTTAGTAGTCTAGTAGTATTCTCTCTAGTAGTAGTTCAGTGGTATTGGCTTAAGGAACAGCTCTACTAGCTAGAGTAGTCTAGCTAGTAGTCTAGCTAGTTGTAGAAGTAGTAGAAGTACCTGATAGTATTCCGGATCTTCCCAATACCAGTACTACAGTACTAGTACCACTACTACCCGACAGCCGAGATATAATATTATAGTCATAATCTTCGTTCGTGAAGAGCAGGGGAATTAAAACGAAGTACGGTTGAAAGGAACACAATAATAATATGGTACTATAAAAACA
>Ga0210025_1003746_pt1 | contig 13549 bp, 9 predicted proteins | sample CryGeyme20150102_FD_183989 | JGI IMG/M metagenome (GOLD analysis project Ga0210025, IMG submission 183989) | Groundwater microbial communities from Crystal Geyser aquifers in Utah, USA - Crystal Geyser metaG 2015-0102 (SPAdes) (version 2) | ecosystem: Environmental > Aquatic > Deep subsurface >...
AAATTTTGGATTTGATTTCCGTGGTGATTCCGTGGTGAAATCAATATCTAAAGTTTTATTAGTACCGAACTCCGACGGATTTCGTGGTGACATCCCCCCAGCCCCCTTTGGACACGTTTTCGTAGTTTTTCGCCACGTTTTTTGGCAAAAGGGGGAGTTTTTGGAGAATAACTATCGAATTTTATTTCGAGAGAATTGTTTCTAGTTCTTCGAAGACTTTTGGTAATGCTTCAGGAGTTTTACCGCCAGCAGTTGCTAAACTTGGCTGACCGCCACCACCGCCGCCAACGATTTTTGCTAATTGACCAACTAAAGCACCGGCTTTAATGCCTTTTCCTTTAATTAAGTCTTCCGTCACAGCGGCCATTAAATAAACTTTTCCGGCTTCTTTATCAACAGATGCTAAAACGGTTACGGTGTTGCTTTGAGTACGGTTTAAGACGTCGTAACCTAATTGTTTTAATACGTCCATCGAAACATCAGCGATTTCACCTTTTACTAAATGAATGCCATTTATTTCGCTTGTTGAATTAATCAACATAGATAAAGAATCTGTTGCTGTGCGGAATTTTACTTGTTGTAATTCTTTTTCTAGCGCTTTTTTAGTTTCTTGAAGACTTGTGATTTCAACTAGAATATCATCGGTCTGCCCTACTGCTTTTCTGATTTTTGAAAGCAATTCTTTTTCTTCAGCAATAAAATGATGCGCAGCCGAACCGGTTACCGCTTCAACACGGCGAACGCCTGAAGCCACTGAACCTTCTTGTACAAAACGGAAATAGCCGATTTTTCCAGTTGCGTTTACATGTGTTCCACCACATAATTCTTTTGAGTACGAATCATCAAAGGTGATAATGCGAACTTTTTCGCCGTATTTCTCGCCGAATAACATCATGGCACCGCTGTGTTTCGCTACATCAATTGGAACATTTCTTTCTTCTTTTAAAGCGATGTTTTCCTGAATTTTTATATTCACGATTTCTTCCACTTCGGCTAATTGCGCCGTTGTAACTGCTTCAAAATGAGAGAAGTCGAAACGCAATTTATCTGGGCCAACTAATGAACCTTTTTGCGCCACATGATTCCCTAAAACTTGACGTAATGCTGCATGAGCTAAGTGTGTTGCAGAGTGATGTTTTTCGATTTCAGAGCGACGTTTAACATCGACTAGTGCTGTGAAGCCAATCGTTAGGTTTTCAGGTAATTTATCTACTATATGCAACCAAACGCCATCGGCTTTTTGGGTATCTAAAACGCGAATATGCTCTTCTTTGGAACTGAGCAAACCAGTATCACCAATCTGTCCGCCACTTTCAGCATAAAAAGGAGTTTTGGATAAAATAAGTGCAGGTTTACCATTTATTACTCGAACTGAACGAATTTCTGTAGCCACTTCTAATTCATCATAACCAACAAATTCGGAATTTGCACCTTCAGAAATCACTGTAATTGCAGCAGCTTGACTCAAATCTACTTTGAATTTTCCGGCAGCACGTGCACGTTCTTTTTGTTCCGTCATGGCTTTATCAAAACCGGCTTGATCTACATCAACGCCTTGTTCACGCGCCATTAATTGGGTTAAATCAATCGGGAAACCATAGGTATCGTGTAATTTGAACGCATCTTCACCGCCAAGTACTTTTTTACCTTCAATCATTTGCTTAAACAATTGAATTCCTTGTCCAAGAGTGCGTAAGAAATTTTTCTCTTCGGCTTCAATCACGCTACTTACATAAGCTAATTGAGCTTTTAATTCAGGAAATACAGTTTCAAACTGATTGGCTAAGGTAACCACCAATTTAAACATGAAGGGCTCTTTTAGGCTCAAACGATCCCAGCCGTAACGAATAGCGCGACGTAAAATTCGACGAATTACGTAACCACGGCCATCATTTCCTGGCGAAGCGCCATCAGCAATAGAGAAACTTACCGCACGAATATGATCGGCAATTACGCGCATGGCAATGTCGGTTTCTTCTTTTGAACCGTAGGTAATGCCGCTTAATTTTGAAATGTGTTGAATAAGTGGAGTAAACACATCGGAATCATAATTTGATTTTTTGCCTTGAATAACGGCGCAAACACGTTCAAAACCCATTCCTGTATCGACGTGTTTATCTGGTAAAGTCTGTAAACTTCCATCAGCCTGACGATTAAATTGAATGAAAACCAAGTTCCAGATTTCCATCACTCTTGCATCATCGGAGTTAACCAAATGAATACCATCACCTTTTGCACGTTCTTCTGCAGGACGTAAATCGATATGAATTTCAGAACATGGTCCGCAAGGTCCGGTATCGCCCATTTCCCAGAAATTATCTTTTTTACCACATTTTTTTATATGATCGTGAGCAATAGTCGTTTTTGTTTTCCACAAATCGATGGCTTCCTCATCAGCAGGAAGGCCGTCTTTTTCGTCGCCACCAAAAACGGTTGCGTACAATTGATCGGGATTTAAGCCCCATTTTTTGGTCAATAATTCCCAAGCCCATTCGATTGCTTCTTCTTTGAAATAATCACCAAAAGACCAGTTTCCAAGCATCTCGAATAAGGTGTGGTGATAGGTATCGTGCCCTACTTCTTCCAAATCGTTGTGTTTTCCTGAAACACGAATACATTTTTGAGTATCAGCTGAGCGTTTCCAGAGTTTATTTTCTGCTTTTAAGCCTTCACTTTCGCCGAGGAAAATGGGCTTAAATTGATTCATACCGGCGTTGGTAAATAATAAAGTTGGGTCATCTAAAGGAACAACGGGAGCAGAAGGCACGATTAAGTGTTCTTTAGATTTAAAAAAGTCAAGAAATTCCTGGCGAATCTGAGCTGAAGTCTTCATAAAAATTGGTCAATACATTCTTTAAGTGACGAAAACGAGGTAAAATTACTCATTTTTTAATGATGTGAACTTTCTGTTTGGAACTTAGAAAGAAGCACATGCATAGGGCGGAAAAAATACAAAAAATTAAAGGCTTAAGGGAGAGGAAAACGAGATTGTGTGAAAATGATTTGAAAAGGTTTATGGTTTATGGTTTGGGGTTTAAGGGATTTGGGTTTTTGATAAAAAAAGGTCATCCTGGACTTGATCCAGCATCTCTGCGTAGGCAGTCATTGTATAAAAACTGTATGAACTCTGCGTCATTTTGATTTTATCATTTAATATGGAAGATCTCTCTACTTGATTCGTTTGCTTTTCTTGCTTTGGGATTTGTTTTTTGGCTCATCTTCGGTCGAGATGACTTTGTTTTTTGAGGTTTTGAAAAGGTTTGAGGTTTGAGGTTTCAGGTTTAAGGGATTTCTTTGATGAGTGATTTTGCAACATCCATGTAAATAAAATGGATTAAGTCAAAGAATACGAGATTGAATGAAAATCTAGGGAGGTTTATTCGTTGTTCAGTTTTAAAATTTCTGCTATGATGTTATCTGCTATGTGTAAATCAGTTGAAATTAATTTGTCAAAAAGTGGTTTAACCTTATCAATAATCAATAATTGTTTGCTTTGTGAATCACCCCAAGAAATCTGGTTATTTTGAATAGTAATCTAGTTGCTAATTTTCTTGCTTTTAAATCATCTAGTAGAATCAATACCTCATCAAATTCGGTTGCTAAAGCGAGTGCACTAGCTTCACCACTATCAATCTGAGTCTCTAGAAAAGACTGATATTTTTGTCAGAAACTTTTTGAACAGTAATCCATTTTGGTAAATCTTCTCCAAACTCTTCTGCAATTTCAGGTGTCGTAATTAACTCTCCATAAACTTTTTGCAAGAGATTAAACTCATCAATTTTATGAAAAAGGATTAGAGTACTTGTATCAGAAATAACAACCTTAGGCATTTTCTATATCTGAGAGTAAATCTTCTGTTGATTTACTAAAAACGGAAACTCCATATTTTCCAAGCATTTCAATAAATGCTCGTTTTGATAATCCAACCATTTCAGCTGCTTGCACAGTAGAGAGTTTTGCATCCTCATATAATTTCGCAGCAATAATCATTGAAAAATCATAGTCTTTCAAATCTATATTGTCTGGGATATTTAATTGAATTGTTCTCATAATTATTAGGTATTTACATATAAATATAAAATCATTAGATCAATAAATAACATTATTGCCTGATTTTTCCAAATCGGTTTACAATTGTTTTAAACTCTTTCTAATTATGGCGACTGTGTCTCATTTATAAGCTCATAAAAATACACTGTTCATCTTCGGTCGTGGTACAGTGGTTTTTATTTTATAAAAATAAAAAGGTCATGCTGGACTTGATCCAGCATCTCTGCGTTGGCAGTCATTGTATAAAAACTGTATGAACTCTTCGCTATTATGAGTTTATCGTTTTAATATGGAAGATCTCTCCACTTGATTCGTTAACTTTTCTTGCTTTGGGATTTGTTTTTTGGCTCATCTTCGGTCGAGATGACTTTGGTTTTTGAGGTTTTTATACTTTTCTCGTTTTGTTTGGAAGATCTCTCCACTTGATTCGTTTGCTTTTCTTGCTTTGGGATTTGTTTTTTGGCTCATCTTCGGTCGAGATGACTTGGTTTTTTTTTAAATTCTTTGTGCTGAATTTCTTTTATTTCGTAGGGAGATTTTTTGTTTGGAGTTCTAAAAATTCGCTTTACTATATATTCTGCAGAAACTCTTCCGCATTTTTCAGATGTAGATTTCTTTTCTCTTCAGACATGGAGTTTATTGAATGAACGAGCATCGATAATCTAGGGTTTGATTTGAAGAAATCTTCTTGTTTTATCATGAAACGCCAGAAAAGTCCATCCCAAATGGATTCCCAGTCTCCTTTTGGGTAATTGCTCATCTTTTTGATGTAATTAGAGCCGCCGATATAAGGTTTAGTTGCGAATGTTCCTCCATCAGCGAATTGCGACATTCCGTAAACGTTGGGAACCATCACCCAATCGTAAGCATCGATAAATAATTCCATAAACCAACGGTAGACTTCGTCTGGATCGAATTCGCAGAGAAGCATAAAATTTCCGAGAATCATGAGCCGTTCAATGTGATTACAATAGCCTGTTTCGAGCACTTTTTTGATGGTTTGATCAATCGGTTCAATTCCTGTTGTTCCATCATAAAAGGATTGGGGAATTTTGCGATCGAATTTCCAGAAATTCTGCGTCCTTGAATGTCGCCCTTTGCATTCGTACATCCCACGAATAAACTCCCGCCAACCGATTATCTGACGAATAAATCCTTCCGTTGAATTGATTGGAATGTTTTCTTGTGCTGAAAATGAAAGTGTTCGTTTTATGATTTCATCGGGTAAGAGTAAACCCACATTCATCAAAGGAGATAAAACACTGTGATTTAAAATGGAAGATTCTTTGAGAATCGCATCTTCGTATGGACCGAATTCATAGAAACGATAGGTCAAAAACTGCTCAAACCAATCTTTTGCTTCTTGATGATTAATGGGATAGAATCTTTGTTTTGTCAGTTTTCCAGGATTTTCGGGAAAATATGTTTGAGTATAGTTCACCGCTTCATCCCAATAAGCTGATGTTGAAGGGAAATAAATGGCTGGTGGTACTTTTCCTTTTGGGTATTTTTTACGGTTTTCATCATCGAAAGTCCATTTCCCGCCAATTGGATTTTGCTCTTCATCTAGTAAAATCCCAGACTTTTTGCGCTGTTGTTTATAGAATGAAGTTTGAAAAAAAGAGGTTTTTTCAGGCCGAAAGAAAGTTACTAAATCTTCTTTTGAGTTTAGAAAATGTGGATTTGAATAGGTTATGACTTTGCAATAATTGGAGAGCAAGTTGATACGTTGTTCAAGCCAATCATCGGTTGGATCGATAAGATGAATGGTATCAATTTTCTTATCTTGAATTTCTTTATGAAAATTTCGGATGTCTGCAAGTTCATGGTCTGCATCAATATAGTGAACCGTTTTACCTAATCCTTCAAGAACGTTTTGATAGGATTTCATACTAGCTCTATGAAAAGCTATTTTCTGTTTATGAAATTTGTATTGTTTGAAAAACAGAAATTCCTCAATCAAATAAATCTCATTGGAGTTCTCAAAAAGTGGACTTTTTTCAAAAATCTGATGCGGAAAAATGATATTAATCGATTTCATTTGCTTTATTTCGTTTACATCGTTCACTGCAAAACTTCACATTTTCCCAATCTCTCTCCCATTTCTTGCGCCAGATAAAAGGGCGTTTGCAGGTCAAACAAATTTTTGTTGGGAGATTGCTTTTTTTCATTGATGATTGATTTCTAATTGAACATTATTTGGGAAGAACAACGTTTTTTCATGTCTAAATACCAATGAAAGTTAAATCATTCTTTAGTTTTGGTTGTGATTTATGTTTAATTATTGTCATACTGATGAAAATCAGTATCTCGGCCTATTAACTATTTATGCTACTTAAATTGCTTTTTGCCTAATAATTATTGGGCAATCAAATGATTATTGCAATTCGTTGTGGAATTTAACCGCAGTCATGCTAATGAAAATCAGCAGCTCGGCCTAGGAACAATTTAAGTCTAGAGATACGCTTTTTGTTTAATGAATATTTGGCAATCAAACAGTTATTCCTAACGTTTTGAAATCTTATTATTCGAAATTGCTCTTTGTCTTGAACATTTGAAACGCGTAATTTCTGGACTTCTCTTTTGTAAATGTTTTAAACTAACACCCGAATTTACTCGTTTTCTCCAGAGTTTGAATGAGCTTAACTTCAACTCTTTTCGCATCAATTTGATTACTTCACTCTCGGGAAGTCCGAATTGTCCTTCTATAGCCTCGAAAGGAGTTCTGTCTTCCCAAGCCATTTCGATAACTCTGTCTTTGTCTAGGTCTGTCAAATTCTTTAAATCAATAAGCATTTTAAATCTCATTTGGATATTAAACTAAACATCAAAATTACACAAATAGTTTAATGTTGAAGTAAAATATATGAAGGATTTAATTTCTTTGAACACTTAAAAAATCATCCGTTGATCAGTTTAATCCACAATTCTTTGCCCCAAGACACGAACCCAAAACGAAACGAGTTGAGAGATTTTCGTTTATAAAATGAGAAATGATGAAGGAGCAATGAGAAAAAAAGTCATCTCGACCGGAGATGAGCCGATTTATTCTCCACAAAGAAAGAAATACGAACGAATCGAGTGGAGAGACCTTCGAAATAAATTCTGAATGCTTAATTTAATTTTGAATTAACCTTCCACTTAATTCTTCGCCAAAGCAAAACCCTGCATTAAAACGGAAGATTCCTCGACTACGCTCGGAATGACTTTTTTTATTCTTAAAACAAAAAATGCCGAGCGTAGTCGAGGAATTTTTTTTCTTTTGTCTTTGCCCAACTTAATTTATTCCAACTGTTCTTCCTGGCGGGATAGGAATTCCGGCGTCAGCATCTCCACCCATAAGTAAATACGCTGCTGTACCTCCGCCGACTAATACTGCTGCTACGCCAAGAATCCACCATTTGGCTTTTCCTACTTTTGTCGGTTTTTCGGCAGGCGCTACTGGTGGAGTTTCTGCAACTACTACTACTGGCGCTAAGTTTACTGCGAATGTTGAATCGACACCAGCTTTTACACTGAGCTCTTTTGTTTCGGTGATGTAGCCGTTTCGGTAGAACTCTAACTCATAGTTTCCTTCCAAAAGACGTAAATTCACTATCGAATCAATCGCGATTTCTGAGTAAAGCGTTTTGGTGCTGTCTCCTGCTTCTCTAACTTGTGTTAACACTTGATCTGGACTTAATTGAATCAGTGCGTTTCCATAAGGATTTATGCTTTCATGTTCACCCAATGCTTCTTTGGTTTCTGCTAAAGTTAATCCTATTACTGTAATCCGACTTGGATAAACCTTTAGTTCTTTTTTAAGAGCATAGACTAAACCCGATTCTTTTACTTGAAGCTCAATGGGCAACTCTTGACTTTTCATGGCTTCGTAGCTGTAGTTTACTTTTATTACAGAGTTGTCAGAAATAAATTCACTTGATTCAATCTTAATTCCTTTAAATTGTATCGAATCGGATTCTAGCTGTGTTTTTACATCTTCTAAGGAGAAATAATCGGCGTCTGAGGTTTCTAAACTTAGGTGAATCACTCCGTTTGTTGTGTTTTCTGCTTTGGATTCTACTCCTGTAACAGCTGCATTTGAAAACCATGGATCAGGAGAAATATCACTGAAGCGACTTGCGGCAAATTCATTTTCTTGCTATTGACGTAGTTATATTTTCGGTGAGTTTGTATTACTTAAGTCCAAAATAGCAAAGAAATACCCTTTATCTGAGTATTCCGTCGTTGTCCAGTTTTGTAAGGCTGTGAATCCGAAAACTCCTTCTACATCTGGATGACGGAAATAACGAGGGTTTTCAAAACCTAGTGAGATTTGATTTCCAGCTAATAAGGTTCTTTTTCCCGTACGCTCAAGATAATTTTGAACTTCGTTGCTCACAATATCGAATCCATCAAAACTACGACTTTTTGTTCCTACAATAATGGTCGCATCTTCGGCAAAAAGCTGTGTGAGTTGTTCTATTTGTTTGGTTTCAAAAGCTTGAATGTAGCTTTGAATGACGGCATCAATTTTTGCTTGTTCTTCAGCGTCAACGGCGATTTCTCTGGATAGAATTCGGTCGATATTGCGTTTTACATTCGATTGTCTCACACCTGTTAGCTTATAATTTGAATCATATTGGAAAATCAAATCCGTTGTTTCGTAGGCTTTTCCACCTTTTTTTTGTAATACGATTCGTGGTAATTCAAAGGTTTTTCCCGATTTGATGACTACGGTTCCAAGTGTGTCTAAAGTGGAAACGAGTTGTTTTTCCTCGATCAGGGTTTTGAGTTCGGATATTCCACTTTCGTCTGGGAATTCTTTTGTTCCGTTTATAGCTTGCAAGATCAACTCTGTTTTTGCTTTCAGAGCATTGCTTGTTTTTGTGCTTGCGCCACCTTCGATTAAGACGATGGTTTGAGTTTCAGTTTGAGCCGAGGCTAAGCCGGTAAAAAACAGGCTTAGAATGAGTAAGAGTTGGACTGATTTTTTCATACGTTTTTTTGATGGTTTATTCGTAGGATAAATTTTTAAATTCTTTGGTTCGAGTGCGGATTTCCTCTCCCTCCGCCCGATTTCTCGGCAATTTCTCCGTTTTTTCATTCGGAGGGAGATCGAGAGGGTGGTCAGGAAATAATTCGAGTTTTATATTCGAGTTCAGAGTTTGGTTTCGAGTTGACCTCCCCCTCAATCCCCCTCCGATTTTCTGCCATCGCTTTTTGGAATTCAGACATCGGCGAAAGGGGGAGTTTTTGGTTCGAGGTGGTTTTGGAGTTCGAGTTTCTTAATTGAGTTTCGAGTTTGCTTCGAATTCAGAATCAAGTTCGAGTTCAGAGTTTGGTTTCGAGTTGACCTCCCCCTCAATCCCCCTCCGATTTTCTGCCATCGCTTTTTGGAATTCAGACATCGGCGTAAGGGGGAGTTTGGGTTCGAGGTGGTTTTGGAGTTCGAGTTTCTAGTTCAAGTTCGGGCCTGGGTTCTGCTTTAGTGTCAGGGAAAAACCAAGCCCTCCCTGACTCCAGACTCCAGAAGCCCGACTCCTATTACACCTTTTCAACCTACTTCACCAAGACCATTTTATGCACTTTCACTTGATTACCTGATTGCAATCTGTACAAATACACGCCACTCGACAGATTCACTGCGTTAAAGTCCACGATATACCAACCTGGTTGCATGTTTTTATTCACCAAGGTTTGTACTCTTCTTCCCAGAATATCGAAGACTTCTAATTTCACCATGCCAGCTTCTTTTAATCCGTAGCGAATGACCGTTGTTGGATTAAATGGATTCGGATAGTTCTGCATCAAGGTAAATTCGCCTGGCAATAAGCATTCTTTCACTTCTTGCAAGTACTGCTCGGAGCCGATGTACACATCAAATAATGATTTTGGCTCAGTGATTTTTAGCTTGATTTCCTCTTCGCTTCCAACCATGTAATTTAGCTTAGTTATTTGATTTACTAGCAAGAGTTTGGTGCCTTGTGGCAAGTTTTCCATCACCGATTTCCACAAAACGGTGCTTCCTCTTCTGGCTTTGAGTTCCAATTCGTAGGCTGTTCCATCTTCGATGAGTTCACTTTCTTGACGCACATAACCAACGGATTTATCGTTTTTGTCCGTTAGAATCATGCCCTGTTGCACGAAATCTAACATTGGATGACGTCGCATTATGTCCATTTCGAGCGCTGAGCTTTTTGCAAAAACCCAATTCACATCAAGATGATTTCCGTCTTCGTAGGTTGCTGTAGCGGTTAACACTGGCGTTTCTGCGGGGAGATCTTTGGCCAATTGTTCGTCTTGTCCACGTTGGTCAAATCCGGTGTAGGGCAGATACAAAGTATCTAGACTCCAATTCGGATCGTTGTAGAAATAATAGCCTTTCAGCGGTTTTAAAGTATCGGTTTTGATGAAGGCTTTTTCATAGCCCCATAAATCGCCGCTTACCGTTTCGCAAGATTGTTTGCTATTAAACGCAAGCGTTAATTTCCAATCCACATTCGATTGGTACGGATTTCCGATGATATTCCAACCTGCATGAACAGGAATGGCGTAACTATCGTTTTCGTTTGTATTTACAGACGTAAATTTACGCACATCTGCTACGATTTCGGTGCTCAATACCCAGAAACCAATTCCTGGCGTGAATACGAAGCGATTATCTTCTGGAGTGTATTCATTATAGAAGTTGAGCGGATCGCCAGTTTCGATGAAGGCTCTCCAAGTTTTCTTGTATTCTGTTTTGAAGAATGCATCAACTCGAATTCCATCTGTTCCAGGTAAAGAAACCATGCTGTAATCGGTTTGTTGTGGTTTAGTTTTCTCCGTTGGAGTTCCGCCAGGCGTTGTTGTTGAACCTGAAGTTGAACCAAAATCGAAGGTTACATCTACGTCTTTGTCTTCGGTTACAACCGGATCTTGACGCATTAAGAATACTCTTGTATCGCTCCAAGCCGATGTTCCACGCTCATCGTTTACTCGAACTGTCCAGAAATATTTGGTATCAGCGTTTAGACCGAAGAATTGGTATTCACTTTGGTTAAGCATGGTATCTTTTAGCACAGTCGTTAGACTTGTATCGGATGCCACAACTAAGTTGAAACGCACATCAGTATGAGCCGAATTCCATTTAATTAATGGCGCAGTTGAAATCTCAGTTTGTGCCATTTGTGGGAAAACCTGACTTGGCGCAGCTGGAACAGTTGTTAAACGATAAACTACCGACCAATCGCTCTCTCCTGCTTTATTGAACGCTTTTACTCGCCAGAAATGTGTTTTGAAATATTCCAAACTCATTGTCGGAGTTAAAGTTGTCACTGATAAATTAGTGGCATCTTCAATGAGTGAAGAGAAATCGGCTAAATCACTGATTTGTATCTGATACGTTTCGGCATATTGTGGTGTATTCCATGTAAAGCTTAAACCAGTAATTGCTTGATTAATCGCAGCTGAATCTGGAGAAACTAATTCAGGCGCTGCAGGTGGTGCTATCAAAGTAGTAAAACTCCACGATTTTGTGGTATTTGTAACTTCTTCTTCATTCACAATCGCTCCACTTTCTACAGTAACGGTATAAGTCGTAATGGCTTGCAGATTGGTATAAGCAATCACTAATGAATCACAAGAAGTGCTTAGACTTAAATCCGTTACAGCCGGACTAAAGCTGACTTTTGAAGCATCAGCGAGAGTTATTTCCTGTGAGAAACGAACTACAGCAGTTCCGTTTGTTGCGATATCTTCACTCTCATTTGCAGGAGAAACTTCGGTCACAATTGGCGCGGCCATAATCGTGCGGAAATTCCAAGAAATTGCAGAATTAGCTACTGAATCTTCGTTTATCAAGGAGCCAGACTTCACATCAACAGAATAGTTTGTTGCATTTTCTAGTGTGAAACCAGAAAGAGTTAATAAGGTATCTGTTAGACTTGCACGAACGCCGCTTATAGAAGCTACACCTTCTGCTGTTAAACTAACTTCAAGCACATCAGTTACTTTCACTGATTGATTTAAGCTAAGCTGAATCGGACTACCTAAAGCCACTCTTTGTTGATTAGCTAAAGGAAGAAGACTGGAAACCACTGGAGCACTCATAATGGTGCGGAAAGTTAATTCGGTTTTGCTATTAGCTAAATCGAACTCATTTACAATGGCTCCAGAATCAACGGTTACGGTGTAAGTAGTTCCGTTCGTAAATCCGTTAGGGCCAACAATTGATTTGTCATCTAGTACTCGAACAAAACTAGGTGCAAAGGAATTAATTCCGTCACTAATACTTATTAAAGCGGCATTTTTTAGCGTGATGTTTTGGTTATAGTTGAATACCAATGAATCGCTTAGACTTACTTTAGTAGCATTGTCTAGTGGATTTGAGCTTACCAACACCGGATTTGGTTTAAAGCTTGTAAAGCTCCAAGTAAACGCATCAAAACCAAGGCCATCTTCATTTACTACATACACATTGAACGGTGAGATTTGAATCGTTACCGATTTCCCAGCTACAAATTTTGTAGTATCAAAATTAATCGTAAGCGTTGAATCTTGAATGCTTACCGGCGTTCCATACGAGGTTCCGTCTATGATAACATTCACTTCGCCTAATGAATTGGCATCGGGATGTTGATACAATTTCTGGTCGAATTTATACTCAAACTTGCGTCTAGTGGAACTTGATTGGCTCCGTTTTCAGGAGAAAACGCAATTGGTTTTGGAGCGGATTGAATCGTACGGAAACTCAGTACAGCTTCAGCATTGCTTAAATCTTGAGCATTTTTAACTGCGCCTGCTCCGATTGTTACCGTATATGTTGTACCGTTTGTAAATCCTTCTGTGCCAATTATTAATTTATCATCTTGTTCTCGAATAAAACTTGGAGCAAGTGAATTCGAACCATCCATAATAGTCACTAAAAAACCATTTACTAGCGTGATATTTTGGTCAAACGTGAAGACCAAAGAATCGCTTAAGCCTACTTTTGTGGCGTTATTTACAGGACTTGTACTGAGTACGGTTGGGATTGAAGACTGAGATGTAAAAGACCAAATATGGCTTTGGATTACAACATCTTCTTCATTTACGATCCAAGTTCCTACTTCTTTTGAAAGCTCTACGGTAACTTGTTTTCCTGCTACATATACTTTTGCATCAAAATCAACGGTGGCTGTCGAATCTTTTAAGGTAACATCAAACGAATAGTCATTTCCTTCGATGGTTACTTTTGCTTTAACACTATCCGACTGAGAAGACTTAAATATGGGTTTGTCGAATTTGATACCAATTGCGGCATCTAAAGGAACTTGCGTCGCATTTTGTTCAGGGAAATAACTAAGACTCCTTGGTCTTTCAATTTCTGTTCTAAAACTCAATTGCTCACCCACATTAAACAAGTCGTTATTTGGAGTTGCTACATTAAAGTGGAGATTGTTTATCCGTACATTCTCCCAGTAACAATAAAGAAAAAAGGTAAAATACCATGGAATCCAAAAAACGTCAGCACTATGCCGATGAATTCAAAATCAAG
>Ga0210025_1003749_pt1 | contig 13546 bp, 13 predicted proteins | sample CryGeyme20150102_FD_183989 | JGI IMG/M metagenome (GOLD analysis project Ga0210025, IMG submission 183989) | Groundwater microbial communities from Crystal Geyser aquifers in Utah, USA - Crystal Geyser metaG 2015-0102 (SPAdes) (version 2) | ecosystem: Environmental > Aquatic > Deep subsurface >...
GCAATGATACGCGCTTCCGATTTTTTCTGGCGCGCTCAAGCTCAAGCCTCTCCTTTTTACGCAACTCTTCGGGAAGCAAGTTTACTGACGACATGGAAAAATAGTTGAGAATTTAGACGATATCGCGCATGGCAAGCCCGACGCTTATGGCAAATTTCGCACCGATTTCATGGAGAATGGGCTTCAAATCTTCGGGGTAGATGACGCGCGCCCAAGGATCGCCTATTGAAACACGCAAATTGGTACGATCGGCAATGTACGACTCCAAATTGATCAGGTAGCTGCCGCCGCCGGTGAGCACGATGCGGTCAACACTGCTTTTGCGCTTGGTATGCGCGGTATCCGCAGCCACAACCTTTTGCGATGATTTGGTATTGTTTCTCGCACCGTCCACAATTACCCTTGCGAAGTACGCTTCGGATGTTGCGCTGCCATGATACCTCTGCTCATACTGACTTTGAAAAAGATTGAGTGAGTATTGAATTTCCTGCAGAATGGGGTTGATGACGGTTTCAATGGTCTTGGGGAAGGAATTCACGCTTCCCGGTATAGCGGCAGCGACACCAACATCGCGCTTAAACTGCTCTGCGCGATCCAGGCTGATATTCAGACTATTGGCAATGGCGCGCGTAATGGTTGAACCGCCTATCTCAATGCTCCGGTTGAGAAACGGGATGCCCTTGACAACAATGGAGATATTCGTGGTAACCGCTCCAATATCAACGATCATGGTTGTTTCCGGATCGCTACCAACGAGCGATCGGGCAAGCGCAAAAATTTCAGTTTCCAAACTCAACAAATCCAGTCCGGCTTTCTGGCAAATGTCAATGTAGCGCTTCACCAGTGTCTTTGGCGCCCCCGTGAGCAGTATCTCCTGATACTTTTCTTTTGGTGTTATGCTATCTTTTGCATCGCTTGCACCCGCTTTTCTTGACTTAAAAAATCCCCGCCGCCCCGCTTGCGCATGTCCTCCGCCCGGTTGCAGGTTGATCAACTCCCAAACCAAGTTCATCTCCTCCAGGGGAAGTGGTATAACCTTTTTCGCTTCCCAGTGCACCGCGGATTCCAGTTCCTTTTTGGACATTTTGGGAAGGGTAATGACGGAGCTAAAAACCGAAAAGGTCGGAAGGGAAATAATGACTTTGGTTGTGGTAATGCGCGCGCGGCTACACACCTCACTCAATAACTCGCTGAGACGGTCTATCGCTTTGCTATCCGTTCCCAATTTTGCGTCGGCAACCGGTGTTTCGCTAAAACCATAGGTAACCAGCTGCGGCCTGCCGTCCTGATTTTTCAGCTCAACAACTTTAATACTCGCATTGCCGATATCAACACCCAAATAACTTGCCCGTGAAGAGAGTAGGGACATATGAGGTAGAGCGTAAGAATAACCCGACAAGACATTTCGGTGGCAGGAAAAATCTCTGCCAAAAAAGTTTATAGTTGTATGTGTTGTATGTTTTTTACTATACCATAAAACACTTTTCAGCACAAAATGTAAGTTCTCCACAACACCGAAGTTACGATCAGATAGACGTAACACTACCAACATACACATCGCAAGATGCGCAACACGCTGTGTGGCGCAAAGTATGGTCGTGCTATGAATTTTGCATATCGTACATATTGTGGTATACTACACATATCTTTACTTCATCACTTCCACGCCTTATGGAATTTTCTCTTTGGTTCGTATTAGCCATACTCGCCGCAGTCATACTGTGGATTATCGCCATATACAATAGCCTGGTACGCGCCCGCACGCGCACCCGTGAAGGGTACGCGGACATTGAAGTCCAGTTGAAACGCCGCTACGATCTCATCCCCAACCTCGTGAAGACAGTACAAGCGTACGCCAAGCACGAATCGGGGTTGTTTGAAAAGGTAACACAAGCACGATCGGCCGCTGTGCAAACAACCGATGTTGCAAAAAAAGCGCAAGCGGAGAATGCGTTAAGCGCGACACTCAAATCTTTGTTCGCGGTTGCGGAAAATTATCCCGACCTCAAAGCGACGCAGAATTTTTCCCAGCTACAAGATGAACTTGCAGATACCGAAAACAAGATTCATGCAGCTCGGCGTTTCTACAACAGTATGGCGCGGGATTACAACATCAAAATAGAGGTCTTTCCGAATTCTCTGTTTGCGCAAGTGTTTCATTTTGTGCAAGTTGCGTTTTTTGAGATAGACAAGGCGGAGGAACGCGAAGCGGTTAAAGTAAACTTTTAAGGATCCGGGAGATGCATATTGCCTATGGCACTGTACCAGGAAATAGACGTCAATAAGAAAAAGACACTTGCATTGATGGCACTCTTCGTAACAATCATTTCCGCGCTTGGTTGGTTGTTTGATACGATCTTCGGCGAAGGATATCTCTTCCTTGTAATCGCACTCTTGTTCGCGGTGAGCACAACCATTTTCAGCTACTACAAAGGCGATGCGGTGGCGCTTACCGCGAGCGGCGCCAAGCCCATCACCAAAGACGATAATCCATACGTGTATCGTTTAGTTGAAAATCTCTCCATTGCCTCGGGTCTTCCTATGCCACGCATCCATATCATCACCGACCCTGCGCTGAATGCTTTTGCAACGGGGAGAGATCCGCAACACGCATCACTGGCGCTTACCACGGGAATCATACAAGCACTGGAAAATGAAGAACTTGAGGGGGTGATTGCGCACGAGCTCTCGCACATAAAAAATTACGACATACGGGTCATGATGATGGTGTTGGTGCTCGTTGGCACTATCGGCATATTGGCGCATGTGCTGTTGCGCGCGCAATATTTTGGCGGCAGCCGCAGGTCGCGCGACGGGCGTGCGGGTGTGCTGCTGCTGATTTTGAGTATTTTCGCCGCCCTGCTTGCGCCGCTTGCCGCGCAGCTGATTCAGTTGTCTATTTCACGCAAGCGGGAATTTCTGGCTGATAGTTCCGGCGCGCTGCTGACGCGCTATCCCGAGGGACTCGCGCGCGCACTGGAAAAAATTGCGGGCGGCCCCCCCTTGGCGCGCGCGAACGCGGGAACGGCACACTTGTTTATTGCCAATCCTTTTGGCGGAGCCGCGCCCCGCCTTGCCCGCCTCTTTTCAACGCACCCACCTATTGAGGAACGGATCGCGCGCTTACGCCAAAACTAACGCTCCACGATTATTTGTAAATCACGTTTCTCCTATGCATCTCCCCGAACTTGATTACCGCAAAGTAGCCCTCGCCGTGCTACTGGTTGCAACCGCAGCTTTTTTTGCATTCCTGCTCTATCTGCTTTTTTTCAGAACATTTATCGCTCCGGTAATCGAACAACCTCCCGCAACCGGAGGCGGCACGCTTCCCGGAACCGGAGGGTCGGGACCGCAAGTGGTAACGGGCGTGCCGACCACGACCGTACCCGTAACTTCCGGAGGCGCGGATCAGCTCGGGTCAAGCCTGATAGCGCGCGGCGGCATAACGCAGACACCAACCATCAACCGGACTATTTCCGATGCGCTTGCGCTCAACGCATCGGGCGATGTGCAGTACTATGACCGCATTAATGAAAAATTTTACCGCGTTGATGCGCGAGGCGACATTCATGAGCTCACCGGCGAGGTCTTTCACAACGTACAAAAGGTTACGTGGGACAAGATGAGCGCCAAGGCGATTCTAGAATATCCCGACGGCAGCAACGTGGTCTACGATTTTACTACGGCAAGGCAGATTACCCTGCCAAAACACTGGGAAGAGTTCTCTTTTTCTCCGGACAGCGCACAAATAGCCGGAAAATCCATTGGCACGACACCAGAAAACACCTGGCTGTTCGTAGCAAATGCCGACGGCACCGGTGCGCGCGTAGTTGAGGCACTTGGTGAAAACGCGGATCGCGTGGACATCAACTGGTCGCCGAACAACCAAATGATCGGTACCTATAGGGAAGCTAAAGGTTTTGATGAGCAAAAGTTGTTTTTCCTCGGCCTCAATCAGGAAAATTTCAAACTGACGCTCGTTGAAGGACGGGATATCCGCAGCATCTGGAAGCCGGATGGCGCGCAGCTGATCTACAGCGCGTATACGAGCGCCACCGGTTTTCGCCCCGAGCTGTGGGTAGTAGACGCGCAAGGCGATGCGATCGGCAATAACCGGCATGATCTGGGTCTTGCCACGTGGGCGGATAAATGCACGTTCGGCGATACGAAAACGCTCTACTGCGCGGTACCGGACTCTCTCCCTGAACAGGCAGGCCTCTATGAAGAATTGAGTTACGACATACCTGATACAGTGTATAAAATAAATCTTACAAACGGCGTGAAGTCCGTTGTGGGCAAACCGGATGTCGCTGTTGCAATTGAGCAGCTTATCGTTACCGGCGACCAGCGTTTGCTCTACTTCACTGACCGAAAAACAGGCCGCCTCCATACCATGCGGCTGCAATGAGTATGTCCCAACCAACATCTTCCTCAATCTCCTCGCGCGTTTTTATCATTGTTTCCCTTTTGCTGTTCGTGGGGTTATTCGTTGCGGTCGGCAGCCTGCGTACCGCAAACCGCGTACCCGCCGCGCAACAGCAACAGGGTACTACAGCGCAGCAGCGCACAGCAACGCCGTCCGATGATCCACTAATTATAGAAGCGCATCCGGTTGGCGCACCGGAAGTTTCGCCGACCGACCCCGTTTTCGGTCCGGCGGATGCACCCGTAACACTCATTGAATTTAGCGATTTTGACTGCCCATATTGCAAGGATGTTGAGCAAACTCTCCATAAAATTGCCACAGCGTACGGCAATAATGTGCGCTTCGTGTGGAAAGATTTCCCCCTGGTGGAACTCCATCCGAACACGCTCCCCGCGCATGTTGCCGCACGGTGTGCCTTTGCCCAAGACGCTTTCTTTCTTTATAAAGATGCGCTGTACGCGGACCAAGACACGCGCGCGTTGAGCGATTTTTTGCGCTTTGCGGAAGAGTTGCGGTTGGATACGGAAATGTTTCAGCAATGCCTCAATCGGCCCGATGCGCCACTTGCGGTAATTGAAGATTCACTTACGGAAGGTATGCGCCACGGCGTTGACTCAACCCCATATTTCTTTGTAAATAATCAGGAAGTCATAGGCGCGCAAGACTTTGCAACGTTTCAAAAAATTATTGACGCGGAGCTTGCGCGATAACTTCTATGGCAACGGCAGCTTTTTGGTGCACCAAATGCGACACGCAGTATGCCAAGTGGCAAGGACGTTGTAGAGAGTGCGGCGGCTGGAGCACCGTCATTGCCGCCACGCCAGACGCTGCGGCTATTGCCGAGGCTCCAGAGGCTGCGCCGCTTGCCTCATTTGCAACCGCGGTACACGATCGTCTCATAACCGGCATTACCGAAGTTGACCGAGTATTGGGCGGTGGTTTGGTACCGGGATCGGTTGTGCTTATTGGCGGAGAACCAGGTGTGGGAAAATCCACGCTCCTTTTGCAAATGGCGCAGTCGCTCCATGCGCGCGACGCCCGCGTGTTCTATCTTTCCGGGGAAGAGTCCGGCGCGCAGGTGAGTTTGCGCGCAAAGCGCCTGGGTTTGGCGTGCGAATTCGCCTTTGTCCATGTTCATGACTTCGCAAGCGTCAAAGCGCTTTTGGTGAAAGAACACCCCTCCATTGCCATTGTGGACTCACTCCAAACGCTCACTGATGCGGCTGTCGCGGGAGAGGCCGGGTCGCTTTCGCAGGTACGCGCCATCACTGCGCAGCTTGTTGCGATAGCAAAAGAACAGAGTATCGTGTTGATACTCGTGGGACACGTCACCAAGGATGGACAAGTTGCAGGCCCAAAAACACTTGAGCATCTGGTTGACTGTGTTGCTTATTTGGAAACACGCGAGGATGGTGCAACCCGTATATTGCGCGCCGCAAAAAACCGCTTTGGCGCAACGGGAGAAATTGGCGTATTTGCCATGGAAGTGCAAGGACTTATTCCCCTGCAAAATCCTGGCGCCCACTTTTTGGAACATCCAACGGCGCTTCCCGCGGGTTCGGTTATAACCGCAACCATTGATGGCACGCGCGCGCTTGCCTGCGAAATCCAGTCGCTCATCACCAAAACCGCCTATGGCATGCCGCAACGGAGAGCCTCGGGCGTGGACGCTTCACGTATGCAGCTCATCATCGCGCTGCTCTCCCGCAAACTGAAGCTGCCCTTGGGATCCCAGGATGTGTTTGTGAATGCAGCGGGAGGACTTGAGGTGCGCGAACGCGCAAGCGATGCCGCAATTGCGGTGAGCATTATATCCGCCTTTCAGGATCGTGCGTTACCCAAGTACACCGCGATACTGGGCGAATTGGGACTCTCGGGTGAATTGCGTCCGGTAACGCATCTGGATCTCCGTATCAAAGAACTGGAACGGATGGGTATAACCGACGTATGGTTGCCAAAGCAAAAGCTCCCCGCAGTAAAAACGGTTGGTCTTCGGACAATTGCAACGCTTCAGGAACTCGCGCTCGCGCTCAAACCATGAAGCGTCAATCATATACCCTAGAATGTGCGAGTGTGTGACAGCAAATATACGCTTTACACCAATCCCCCAAACCACGGCCGTGGTTTGGGGGATTGGTAAAAGACAGGGTATCCATCATGTGCGTAATAGAAAAAACTAACCCCTCGTCATAAAGACCGAGGGGTTTTAAAAATAGTGGGAGAGGTGGTGATGAGATGGTTGTGATTTAGTCCTTCGGCGAGCAGATATACCGCTGCCCACAAATACAGGTGTACTGCTTCCTTCCCTTTGGACTGCATAGGTACTTCATTGCGAGTGGAAAATGCACGTAACACATACTGCATACCCTTTGCCCATTATAGACGATGGGCGTTTTACGAGTACTTCGTGGTTGTACTGCGGGTGAAGTTGTTGTTGGCTCCATGGTACCTCCCTGTGGAATCCCTCCTCCCTCTCCCAGAAGGATCGAGGTACTGGAAAGATTATAGCAAAATACCAAATTCCTGTCAATAATGTGCACTGGGTCAGTGTATAGTTGACAGTAGACGAGCACCTTGAAAACAATGGGAAACACGAAAATACTGCCAGAAAATGACTGGCTGAAGGACATCAAAAGGCGTAGCCTTGAGCGTATAAGAAACACCGCTGAAAAGGAGCTGAATCAAAATCATTACCAACTGTCGAACGAGGCAAAGAAGAGGATCCGGTGGCTATATGCGCTCTACTACGAACAGGCGGGAAATGTAACACAGTGTGCGAGAAAACTTGGAATCTCCCGACAGTGGCTGTCCGAGATGAAAGCAGTTTTTGAGAAGAACAAGAAAGACCCTCGTTCGCTTGAGCCAGAGTCAAAGGCTCCAAAGAACACGCGGAATAGAAAAAGAATACCAAAGGAGGTAGAGGACAAGATTCTGAAAGTGAGGGCACAGTCTGAGAATGTGTGGGGGAAAAAGAAGATTGCCGTAGTGCTTCTGCGAGATCACCATATCAAAGTGAATCCAAACACGGTGAACAAGTATCTGCATAAGCATGAGAAGATTGATCCGAAGATATCAAAGAAAAATGAACGAGCATGGAAAGCAAAAAAGGATAGGGAGAAACCCGAAGCGGAGTTGTTTGCGCGATATCGCCCGCCGAAAGCAATCAAGGATTTGGCACCGGGGGCGCTCGTTGAGAAAGACATGAAATATGTTGCAAAACCAAGCTCAAATGATGTTCCAGCGACACGAGGCGAGAGCTTCTGGTATCAGCATACCGAAACAGATTCATTCACGAGAATACGGTCACTGGAGCTCGTTCCAGACAGCACTGCAAAGAACTCTGCTTTTGCGCACAAGCGGTCAAAAGAAAAGTTCCCATTCGTCATCGCATGTCAAAACACCGACAATGGAAATGAGAATATGGGTGAGTTTCGTGAGTTGCTCAAAAAGGATACAGTCTTTCACTTCTACTCGAAAGCAGGAACTCCGACCGACAATCCGAGGGTTGAAAGATCGCACCTCACGGATGAACTCGAGTTCTACCGGAAAGGAGGCAACAAAAAAACATTTGAGGAACAACAAGCAGCAACAGAGAAGTGGGAATATTTCTACAACTTTGTAAGGCCGCATCAGGCACTTGGATACCTGACACCTATGGCATTCTACAAATTGTGGAAAACGAATGCAGAAGAAGCATTTGCAATCGTGAGAATGTATCAGGGATATTTAGCGAAACAACGAAGAAGACTTGCGGGGGCACGGAGGATTAAAAAGACAAAACAGGTTCAAAAACTTATGGAATTTATTGATGTGAAATTAAACAAAAAGGTCGGGCTAAAAAGAGCTAAAGAGTCTCTAGTTAACTGTCAATTATGTTCAGTGGCTTGAACAGTCTCTTCACAAACGGTCAAATAGGTCTTTATTCGACAAAATAATAGTATCTTCCCATAATAACCATCATCGCAAGGAACGCCACGGCGAAAACGCTCACCATCTGCGGCATGACAACCCCGCCGATCACGAGCTCCCATCCGAACACGAGACGCAAAGCATGCCCAATGGCAACAAAAGCGAAAATGATTGTCGCAAGACCGATGAATCGTCGACGGTGAAAGTCAAAACCTTTGAACTTTTTCATACGAAAATTATATCATGCGGACAATAATGATTGGCACACATACTTCTCGTCAATCTTGGCGGCGAGAATAAAGTCATTCAAACTAAGTCCCCCGATCGCGTGAGTGGAGAGCGTAATCGTTACTTTGTTGTACGATATCGAGAGATCAGGATGATGTCCTTCGCGTTCCGCGATATCGGCGATCGCGTTCACGAATTTCATCGCTAGCGCGAAATCCGCAAATTCAAATTTCCTCTCGATCACATTCCCTCGCTTTTCCCAGCCGGACAATTTCTTCAAATATTCCGCGACATCAATGTCGCTCATCGGCGACGTTCCCCCTTCACACGGTACGCATTTTTGTTGAGCCAGATTCATACTTTTTAATTATATCACGTCTAACACCATAGTGGCGTTAGGTCTTTTTTATTGCTAGTATGATAATTATTTCATGAACAGGAGAAAATTATTCAGATACATACGCGAGGCGCAACAAAGCGGGGTCGGAGCGGAAGAGATCACTCAATTACTCCTTGATGCGGGATGGAAACGAAGTGATATAGAGTTCGCATTCGATATTATATCTCGCGGCCGTGAAAGTTTTCTTCATGTGCATTTTCTCCATCGGCATCTTTCCCCCAAAGTGTCCGCGGGCGCATTGGTCGCCATACTTACGCTAACCGGACTTATTTCAGGACTCTACGCAAGGAGCACTCTTGGCAGCAACGAACTGCTGGTGCAAAATGGTGAAAACGGAAAAATTATTTTTGAGTACGGTAGTTGGCCAATACTTGAAAATGCAAAATTTTTCGAGAAAGTCAAACAGGATTTTATTTCACAGAAAGCCGATTTCATCGAAGCTGATCTTTCGAGTATGAAATTACGCGTATATAGCGAAGGATTACTTGCAACCGAAGTACCGATCGGGTCAAAAGGACGAGAGGGATCGTGGTGGGAAACTCCTGCAGGCCTCTACAAGATCGAAAGTATGGAAAAAAGCCATTATTCTTCGTTCGGTCATGTGTATATGCCGTGGAGTATGCAATTCCAGGGAAATTTTTTTATCCACGGCTGGCCATACTACGCTGACGGGAGTCCGGTGGCGCAAGGATACTCGGGCGGATGTATCCGGCTTGCCGATAAAAACGCGGAGTCGGTTTACCGCCTCGCCAAAACAGGAATGCCTGTGCTTGTGTTCAAAGAATCATTTATCACCAACACGGCCGACACAAAATACGCGCCCAAAAGTATCGTGCCAGACACCGTATCTTACTTGGCCGCCGATCTGCAAAATAATTTCGTATTTGCCGAACATTTATCTTCGGACCAGCGTTTTATCGCGTCAATCACAAAACTTATGACTGCCCTTATTGCGGTCGAATACATAAATATCGAACGCGAAGTGTCGATCACTTCACCAATGGTCGCAACAACAAGCATTCCGCGCTTGAGTGCGGGAAACAAAACGTCAGTCCTTGACCTCCTTTCGCTTCTTTTACTGGAATCATCGAACGAAGCGGCGCTTGCCATCACCTCTCCTCTTGGTCAGAGTCATTTTGTCGACCTCATGAACCGAAAGGCGGCTACGATTGGAATGGCAAATTCTCGCTTCACCGACACATCAGGGATTATTGCCACGAATACCTCAACAGCGACCGATCTCTTTATGCTCGCAAAATATCTCTACTACAATAGAAGCTTCGTGCTTCATATGAGTATGGGAAATGAGAACCGAGCGGCATATGGACCCTCCCAGTATAAAAATCTTTCCAATCTCAACGAGATATCCGGGCTTGAAAAAATGATCGGGGGAAAAGTTGCGGAGAGTTCTGCGGCGCAAGGGGGCATGCTCGCCGTATTCAAGATGAATGTCGGTGAAGAAATGCGGCCGGTCGCGATTATTGTCCTCGGATCAAAAGACAGTAAGCGAGACGTAAAAACACTATTCGATTATGTTCAAGCAAATTTTGACGCGCAGTAAAATCTTCACAAGAAACACGCGAGCGGAACGTCACGCGATAAAACATATCCCATCTGATATAATTCACCAGTGAATATTCGAGTGAAAAAAATTCTTAAATGGTCAAAGAGGATAATCCTCTACCCTCTCATCATCATTTTTTTGGGATTTGTTATCGTTTTGACCATCACACACATGGTGATCAAACCTTCAAATGATCGTGACTGGGCAACCGATCAGAGCACATTGTCGTACGGGGATATACATGACAACCTAATCACTGTCCACAACGTCAGAAATTTCACCTACACATCGAAGAGCGACTATGCATCTGGCTACTATGACAAGACGTTCGACCTCAATAAAATTAAAAAAGTGTACTATATCGTTGAACCATTCGCCGGAATTCCAGGCTCTGCACATGCGTTTTTGAGTTTTGAATTCGAAGACGATCAATTTGTCGCAATATCGGTTGAGATACGGAAAGAGAAAGGGGAAACATACAATCCGATCAAAGGACTACTGAACCAATATGAACTCATGTATGTGATCGCCGATGAACAAGACGCGATCAAATTACGATCAAATTATCGAAAAGACCTCGTGTATGTCTATCCGGCAAAAACGACAAAAGAAAGAATGCAAAAATTATTTCTCGACATGATCGAACGTGCGAACTATCTCAAAGATCACCCGGAATTTTACCATACGCTCACCAACACATGCACCACGAACATCGTTAGACATATCAACACGATCATCCCTGGTCGTGTTCCCCTTTTTCGTCTACAGATTCTTCTTCCGAGGGACTCCGATCGACTCGCTTATGAACTCGGCCTCATTGATACCGATCTTTCCTTTGAGGATGCACGGGATCGCTATTTTATCAACGACCGCGCGATAAAATATGCCGATTCTTCTGATTTTTCTATCAAAATACGCGGCAGTGAATGAATGTAAGCCGCTCCTTATCTCTCATGCGTTAGTATTGATGTGCTTGCAAATAATTCTTTCCTTGCTAGAATACGCTTATGATGTTTAATAATTTATTCTTCAGTTTTTTCTTTTTTAGAAATTCGGAAAACCGAAGGGTGGATTAGCGTCACATACGTTCAGAGAGAGATCAAGACCGCTACCCCTTCGGGAAAGCGGCTTTCTTTTTGAAGTATGAATGTTCTTTGTAAACCGCATACAAAAGGAGCAGTAAATGGAAAAGGTTACGTTTCTCGGTCCCGCCAGGACAACATTCTCTCATTGCGCTTATGACATCCTTGCCGAACTCTTCGGCGCACCGGAGGTTATCCGCAACGGAACGGAAGCCAACTACATTCCGTCCATCGCCAACAAGGATGTCTTACCGACGATCATTGAACGCCGTTGTTATGGCACAATTGCCATGGAAACACTCGCCGAGGGCAGGATGACAGATGAGCTCGAAGGCTTCATCCGGCTTCTTGGGATGTATCGGCGCAACGATGAGTGCCCGTTTCATGTAATCGGAGCGATCCAGCTTAAGATACACTTCTGTTTCATGGCACGACACGGAGTTGGGCTCGCGTCAGTGAGCAAAATCATGGCACACCCGAAAGCGCTCGGTGCCTGCAAGAAGTCGGTCGCGACGCTAGATGTACCAACCCTCGGCGTCACGAGCAATGGCGAGGCGGCTCGAATGGTCGCCATGGATGATGAGTATGCCATGTGCGCGGCGCTCGCACCAAGGTCGGCTGCCGAGGAGTATGGACTCGATGTGCTCATAGATCGGTTTGAGGACGAGACAGCCATCACGACGTTTTTGCTCATTGCGCCAAAAGCACACCCGGTGACGACAGCGGACAAAAATCGAATCCTCGTTATCTTTAGCGTACCACACAAGGCAGGATCCCTAGTAAGAGCTCTGCTTGCGTTCGACATGGAAGAAATGAACCTCGTCCAGATCCACTCCGTTCATGTCGGAAATCACACGTATCACTTCGCCGCCGAGCTTGAAGTTGAGCATGATCAGATGGACGCGATGAAAAGAGCGATGCATGAGTTCGGTAGTCGTGTTGAACGATATCTTTCATTCGGACCATTCGCTGTTATTTCAAAGTAAATGGAATTTGCGCCATGAAGCCCCGCGAAAGTTTGCGGGGCTTTTTTTTATATACGATTGGAAAACCGGGAAAAGCCGCGCTGATAATATTCTCCCACGTTTAACTATTTAGATACAGTGTCGATAGGTCATTAACATACGATCAATGCCACTCTTCGGAAACACCGCGATCAAACAAAATATGATCTTTCTTAAAAAAAATACTGGCAAGATGAAAGATCGTATAAGTTATGAAGAACGCCGCAAGAACATCGATAGAGTAATGAAAATGACCCAAAAGTGCGACAGCGCCAAAAAAGATCGCCGAGACAATGCAAAAAACACGAATGGGGAAAGTTTTCCAAAACACGAGAGCCATCAGAAACGGCAACCCTGTATGACCCGAAAAAAACAGATCGGCGCCAAGAACGGCCTTCCGAATGATGTATGAAGGATCTTCGGAAATGATCTGCACTGGGAACGGTCCGATATGCGTCAAGCTGATAAAGATCGAGCGGATAAGAACGAAGAGTGCGATGCTCTTGAGCGCAAAAGGGAATCTTCGTGGCTCGATAAGCCCAAAAAAAATGATGATGATCCAAAATATGACTCCCCCGTAGGCAAACAAGCCATCAACATCAAATGCCCTAACATTACTCAAGAATATATCGGCAACCGCGTTACTTGCGTGTTCAATTGCATAAACGTTCGCATAGAAACTTATCATAAGACTCGCGACTAAAAATAGAAACGCGAGCACAAGCGAGCGCACGAATATTTTTTCACGAAAATATCGCCTATATTTCTGCACTATGGTCTGCATATAGATCATAGTATACCAAATATCCGCTGGTAGTATAGGGTGTGTACAGTTAACCATATGAGGTGACACTTAAGGTAGAATTGAGGTGACAAAGGGTAATCATCTTAATTTAAAAGGCGAAAGCTTAAAAACATCATATGGCAAACAAG